>Ga0315284_10011798_pt1 | contig 12445 bp, 11 predicted proteins | sample YL17G09_16_MG_FD_203696 | JGI IMG/M metagenome (GOLD analysis project Ga0315284, IMG submission 203696) | Sediment microbial communities from Yellowstone Lake, YNP, Wyoming, USA - YL17G09_16 | ecosystem: Environmental > Aquatic > Freshwater > Lake > Sediment | place: USA: Wyoming | collected...
TCCCCGCCCTGGACAGCCGTTTGCTGTCTTGACCCCGTGGCAGATGGCATCGATGCTTGGTCGTGGTGTATCTACGACGCACGCCGCCGGCGCTGCGGCGCCCAGGCTGGGCATGAGGGCGCGCCGCAGGCCTCCTTCGAGAATGGGAAGAACCCGCCCATCGTCCTCTGCCGCCATCATGACTGTTGCGGTGAGGATGCTGTTCCGGTTCCCGTCGGGGGCCGGCGCGGCGCGCCGTTGAGGCTAGGCGGGCTTCCCGCGTGGTTAACAATAGGGGTCCACGAATCGCAGGTTCGAAGCCCACAAATCGGGGGCGGTCACGGTGAAGGCCGGACTGCCCCCGATTCCATCTGCGCCAGCGGCGGCCTCCCACGCCTGCCTAGACCCAGCGCGACCGGTGCTGGTAGATTCTACGTGACGCTCTCAGGAGTGAGGAGCGCTTCGCCAGATTAGGGCGGCGCCAGTGACTTGCGCCGGAGCCCCGCATCGGCGACGCGTCGGTCTCGCGTCTCATCACCGGCAAGCTGAGGGCCGAATGATGCGTTTTCGCGGCCGGTTTCGTCTCTTGCTCTTGCCACAGCTTGCAGTCGCCGTGGTCCTCTTCGCACAGGCAGGCGCGGCGGCTTCGCCGGCCGGTGCCTATTCGACGATAACGCCCGAAGGGATCGGCGCGCACATAGCCGAAATCCAGGGGCCGCGCTCCGGGACCGGCGACGAGGCGAATAGGGCCAAGCTGAATGAAGTTGCCGGCTACATTCGCGATCTGCTGGCCGTCGACGGCCTGGTGGTGATCGAGGACCCCGTCAACTTCGTCGGGCGGACCTTCCCCAACATCGTCGGAATGCTAACAGGCACGACGTGTCCCGAGAAGACTCTCATCGTCGGTGCCCACTACGACGGCGTGAGCAGCGGGCCGGGCGCCGACGATAACGCGAGCGGCGTCGCTGCGATGCTGGAGGTCGCTCGCGTGCTCAGCGCGCAGCCCTTGCAGGCATCGGTGGACTTCGCCGCGTTCTCTTTCGAGGAAGCAGGCCTTGTCGGGAGCAGTCAGATGGCCGCTGCCGCGGACTCCGCCGACAGGGAGTTGCTGGGGATGATCAATTTCGACATGATCGCCTATACGTGCGATGAGCCCGGCTGTCAGGACTACCCGGAGGGGATGGAGCCGGTGCGTCTGACAGGCGACTTCCTATCGGTCGTGGGAAACAGCAACTCGGCCTTGCTGCTGAATCAGTTCGTAGCGGCGTCGGCAGCGGCGGTGCCGGGCCTGGTGGTGCTGCCGCTGGAAGTGCAGGGCAACGGCGAGACGCTCCCGGACGTGCGTCGGGCCGACCACGCTCCCTTCTGGGACCATGGATACCAGGCGCTTTTCGTCACCGATACGGCGGACCTCCGCAATCCCAACTACCATCTGTCGACCGACGAGCTCGGCACGCTGAACCTCCAGTTCGCGGCCGATACTGCTAACGCCGCCGCGGCGACGGTCGTCGAGGCGCTGACCGCGGATGCGAATGGCGATGGTCGCGCCGACGTGTGTGGCGACGTAACGGTCGGCGGGAGCGCGGAATCGCCGCAGCCGGAGTCGTCTGTTGAATCCGGGACCGACGAGTCGTCGACGCCGGACGCCGTTCTTATGGCGATACTGGCCGTGGCGGGCGTGGCCGTACTGGCGGCAGCCGGCGCCTGGTTTGCAGTGAGGCGGGGGTCGCGCTAGGACTGCGCGGCCGAGCCCGGCGCATCCGCGGGAACGGAATTCCCGGAAGCGGAATCGAGAAGCGCGAGCGGAAGCGTCACTATGACGCTCGTGCCGCGCCCGAGTTGGCTCTTCAATTCCACCTGTCCCCCGTGCTGCTCCACGGTCCGTCGCACGACCGTAAGGCCGAGCCCGATGCCCCTCAGCTTCGTGGTGAACATGGGGTCGAACACCTTCGCCAGGTTCTGCGGCGCGATTCCCTCACCGGTATCGGAGAAGACCACTGTCACGCCGTCCGCGGCCGACAGCGTCCTCACGGAGAGCCGGCCGCCGTGGGGCATAGCCTGGACGGCGTTGGCGATGACGTCGAGGAAGGCGCGCTCCAGGCGCTCGGCGTCGCAGACAAGGGGCGGCAGGTCGGGGGCCGGTTTGCGCGTGACGCGGATGTTCGCGGGGATTTGTGACCGCGCCAGCGCCTGGTCGACGATCACGTTCAGGCTGGCCGGCGACAACAGGATTTGCGGAGTACGGGCGAATTCGAGAATGTCGTCGATCACTCTCCTCGCGCTCTGGACCTCGCGGCCGATAATCACGGCATGTTTGAGCGCCCTGGCATCGCTGATTCCCGCCCGATTACAGAGGAAGTAGGCGGAGTTGCTGATGGCGCCCAGCGGGTTCCGCATCTCATGCCCGAGCGTTGCCGCCATGCGCTCCAATGCGTGGACCGCGGCCCGCAGTTCTCGCGTGCGCGCCTCTTGCTCGTGCAGTCGCCGCTCGCGTTCCTCTGCTTCCTTGTGCTCGGTGATGTCCTCAATTGCCCCCACGCGCCCGATCTGTCGGCCATCGGTGGACAGAATAGGTCGGGAATGCAAACGCACCCAGCTAATTCCCTGGTGCCGCGTTTGCAGACGGAGCTGCAGCACGTACTCTTGAGCTGAGACGACGGCCTTCGACCTTACGGCCAGCACGGCCTCCCGGTCGTCCGTATGAACGACGGCGGTCCAGCCCATGCCCATGTTCTGTTCCACCGTCAATCCGGTTATCTCGCGGAGACGGTCGTTCGTGTAGACGGTGCGACCTTCGGCGGCGGCGCGGAAGACTCCGACCGGCGAGGATGCGCTCAGCTCGCGGAAGTGGTCCTCCGACTGCCGCAGCGCCTCCTCGCTCTCGCGGCGTTCGGTCGTGTCGCGGACGGTGGCGATGAGGGTCTTGGGTCTGCCGCCCTTGTCGCAGGCGATAGCGATGCTGTCCGCGAACCAGCGGTACTGGCCGTCTTTGCGCTGCCAGCGATATTCGTGCAGCTGTGTTTCGCCAACGACTGCGCCTGTACCGCGGCCAATCCTCAGGATGGATCCGATGGCGGAAGTTCCGCAATCCCAGAGCGGCGTACTCGTCCTGAGTGAACCCTGTCACGGAAAGAACGGCCGGGCTGACATAGTCGCAGACACCCGACTCCAAGTCCACTTTGTAGATCAGGTCGGAAGCGACCTCCAGCACCTGCCGGAAGCGGCCTTCGCTCTCCCGCGGCGCCTCCTCTGCCCGGCGGCGCTCCGTCATGTCACGGGCGGTCGCGACGATGGTTGCGGGCCGGCCGCCGTCGTCGCGGATCACGGCAGGCAATCGGTGAACCAGCGGTACTGGCCATCTTTGCACTGCCAGCGATACTCGTGCCTGGTGGCCGTACCATCGCAGCCTTGAAGGAGCTTCTCGAGTCGCTGCTCATACTGCGGCCAGTCCTCGGGATGCACCCGATGGCGGATGCCGTGGATTCCCAGGGCAGCGAACTCCTTCTCGGTCAACCCGCTCAGGCGAAGCACGGACGGGCTGACATAGTCGTAGGTGCGGGATTCAAAGTCCAGCCGGTAGATCAGGTCGGTGGAGAGTTCCAGCACCTGACGGAAACGGCTCTCGCTTTCCCTCAGCGCCTCCTCTGCCCTTCGATATTTTTCAATATTCTGAAATGTCCCAGCAAGTTTCACGATTCTACCGCCGCTGTAGACGGCTTTTCCAGGCGACCGCACCCAAATCCTATCTTTGCTGCCCAAAGGAATGAGAAGGGATTCTAGATCGTAAGGTTCGCCCGTTTCCGCAGCTTTCTTCACTGCTGCCTCTACGGCTGGCCTGGATTCGGGCGCATAGAAATCTAAGGCTTCTTCCAGCTTCGGCTTATATCCCGGCTCGACTCCGTGGATCCGGCCGACCTCTTCCGTCCATGATACCTCCTTGGTCGAGAGGTCAAGCTCCCAACCTCCGACTGTGGCCATTTCTCCGGTATCCCTTAAAAGCCGAACACTCTCTTGCAGCGCCTCCTCCGCCTGCTTGTGCTCGGTGACTTCTCTCAGAAGCGCTTCGTTGGCGGACCTCAGGCCCGCTGTCTGCTCTTCCACGAGTTCGGCGAGGCGATCGCTGTGTCGCTCCAGTTCCTGCCGGCGTCTCTCTGACTGGAGCCGCGCATGAAGGATCGGCGCCACGTGGCCGGCAATGGCCTCCAGCAGCCGTTTGTCCTTCTCGCCGTAGTCTGTGGGCTTGTTCGCGACGTGGAAGAGCCCTATCGTCTCACCGCGGAACACCATGGGGGTATCCAGAGACCGGTAGATGGGGAGATGCCCTTCGGGCACCCGGGAAGGCTCGTTCGAGTAGAAGCTCCTCCGCTCCGCGAGGGCTTTCCCCCAAATTCCTCCCCAATTAGCCTTAACGCTCGCACCACTTCCAGGCCCTCCAAGCCGGGCATCCGCTGGTCAATGAAGGCGACCTCGAAGCGTTCGGCGCGCGCCGCGCCGATGGCGGCATTGCCGTTGTCGACCGTCTTGACGGTGAACCCCTCGGACACGAGGATGTCGGCGAGCGTCTCGCAGGCGCCGACATCGTCATCCGCAATCAGCACTCGGCGGCAGTCGTAGCGCTGCATTGTGTTGCGCTCCTTTGGTTTCCCCGCGTCTTGCCGGAATTCTATCACAAGGAGAGCGCGCCTTAGCAACCGTCCCAAGTGAGGAAATTCGGAGGATTCGTGTCTGGCGAGGAAGCCTTTTCGAGGGGATGAGCCGTATAATGGGCTAAGAAATGATGATGCTGCGGAAGCAGTCGTTGAAGGAGGGATGATGGAACGGCGAATGGTAGCAGCGCGAGGCGACGTCCGTCCGGGCGGCTACACGTTGACGGTGCGAACGGCATACCCCAACGAGGTTGGTATGCTAGGCAAGATAGCTTCGGCGATAGGCCGGGCGGGCGGCGATATCGGCGCGGTAGACATTGTCCAGTCTTCGCGCGACGTCATGGTGCGCGACATCTCGTTTGCGGCCCGCGACGTGGACCATGCCCATCGCATCACCGAGGCCATCAAACAGGTCGAAAAGGTGTCCCTCCGAAGCATCTCCGACCCCGTGTTCTTGCTCCATCTCGGCGGAAAGATCGAGGTGACGAGCAGAGTGCCGTTGAATACGCGTGGCGACCTGTCGGCGGCGTACACGCCCGGCGTGGCGCGCGTCTGTCAGGCAATCTACAGCGAGCCGGTGGCGGTGTGGAGCCTGACGATCAAGGGGAACTGCGTCGCGGTAGTCACCGACGGCACGGCGGTCCTGGGCCTCGGCAACATTGGCCCGGCGGCGGCCCTGCCGGTCATGGAGGGCAAGGCGATACTGTTCAAGGAGTTCGGGGGTGTTGACGCCTGGCCGATCTGCCTTAACACGACGGACGTGGACGAGATTGTGCGGACGGTGAAGGCGATAAGCCCGGTCTTCGGCGGGATCAACCTGGAGGACATAGCGGCGCCGAGGTGCTTCGAGATTGAGGCGCGGCTGAAGGAAGAGCTGGACATCCCGGTGTTTCACGACGACCAGCACGGCACGGCGGTCGTTGTGCTTGCGGGTCTGATCAATGCGCTCAAGATCGTCGGCAAGGAGATGGCGGACCTACGGGTAGTATTCCTCGGCGTCGGCGCGGCGGGTGTCGCCTGCAGCAAGATCCTGATGTCGATGGGCGTGAAGGACATCATCGGTCTGGATAGGGCCGGCGCGCTCTACAAGGGTCGCACGGAGCACATGAACTCCGAAAAGACGTGGTACGCCGAGAACACGAATCCTCGCCAGATCAAGGGCGATCTCAGCGAGGCGATGCGGGGCGCCGACGTGTTCATCGGCGTGTCCGGCCCCGGGATGCTCACCGTCGATCACCTGAAGATGATGGCCCGCGACCCCATCGTCTTTGCCATGGCGAATCCCGATCCGGAGATAATGCCGGAGGAGGCAGAGCCGTACGTGCGCGTGATGGCAACGGGACGGTCCGACTATCCGAACCAGATCAACAACGTGCTCTGCTTCCCGGGCTTCTTCCGCGGTCTCCTGGACGCCCACGCAACTACGGTGAACGAGGAGATGAAGATAGCGGCGGCGGAAGCCATTGCGTCTCAGGTGACCGACAAGGAGCTGCAGGAGGAGTACATCATACCCAGCGTGTTCAACCGGCACGTCGCGCGGGCTGTGGCGCGTGCGGTAACGGAGACGGCCTATCGGACGGGTGCGGCCGTTCGCCACCGGAGGAGTCACACAACCCATCTTTGGCCCGCGTAGCAATTGTCGTCGGTGCGACAAACCGATGGGCGAACCGCAGCTCCGGCGCTGATTTTCGAAGCCGCGCGCCTGATCGGCGTTGACTTCGCGGCGTTCTGGCACTATAATTTCGCCGCTTGACCCAAATCGCGGCAACACGTTTCCAGGCCGATCGTTCCCAGGCAGAAGAGCGGTCGGGCCTGCTTGTTCTTTGGAAAACAGGAGGAAAACAGCCCTTGCGTGAATACGAGCTGGTACTGATTCTCGACCCCGAGCTGGAGGACGAACAGACCTCGGCGGCGGTTGATCGAATGAAGCAATACGTCGCCTCACGTGGAGGCGAGGTGACAGACGTCAACCCCTGGGGGAAAAGGAAGCTCTCCTACCCGATCAGGAACCGCACCGAAGGTAACTACGTCATCACGCATTTCCGGATCGAGCCGGCACAGACCGCTGAGCTCGAAGCCACCCTGCGACTTTCCGAGGAAGTGCTGCGTCATCTTCTCGTGAAGACTGAGGACTAGCGCAAACAGGCACTGCCCCGGTTTATGGGTTTCTACCTTGCCTATCCCGGCACCGGAGTATCTCGGCGAAAGGAGCAGGAGCTATGGCGGGGCTAAACAAGGTCATGATCATCGGGAATGTCGGCACGGAGCCGGAAATGCGGTACACGGCCAACGGCAACCCGGTCACAACCTTCCGCATCGCTACCAGCAGGAACTACACCACGCCGGAGGGGGAACGCCGCGAGGAGACTGAGTGGTTCAACATCGTGACCTGGGCCCGTCTGGCGGAGAACTGCAGCCAGTTCTTGCAGAAAGGCCGCCGCGCCTACGTCGAAGGACGGCTGCGCACGCGCTCCTGGGAAAGCCAGGACGGTCAGAAACGCTTTCGCACCGAGGTCATAGCCAATACGGTCCTTTTCCTGGACCGCGCGCAGGCGATGCCCCTGCCGGAAGAAGAGCCGTTGCAGGAGGCAATCGAGCCGGAGGACCTGCCGTTCGAGTAGCGGCGGACATCCTTCATCGATAGGCGCCCCGGGAGTATACTAACGATAACTGTCGGGAGACTACTGCCGAGAAAGAGGTGGCTGGTCAAGTTGGTGAATGAGGACGAGAGCCAAAATCCAGTGGCGGCCGAGGAACCGGAGCCCGTAGCGACGGAGACTGTGGAGGCGGAAGGCGAGCGCCCGGCAGAGGCGGCAGCCAGGCCGGAGCGAAGAAGGCCGCGCTACACGTCTCGCCGAAAGGTGTGCTTCTTCTGCGTTGAGAAGGTACAGCAGATCGACTACAAGGATGTGGACGGGCTACGCCGTTACCTGTCGGACCGCGGGAAGATCGAGCCCCGCCGTAAGACCGGCACCTGCGCCAGGCATCAGCGGCGACTGACCGTCGCCCTCAAGCGGGCGCGGCATCTGGCGTTGCTGCCCTACACCGCAGAGCATCTCCGGAATACCGGTCCAGCCCCTTCCCGCAGTTGATCCCTCTTCAACTGCCGGAGAGGGAGAAGTCCTTGTCCCTACGTCGCCCGTTCTCGGGGGAAAGTGAGCACTAGTTACGATGGGCATTTTCGGCCGCGTCCCCTCTGCTGGTGGACCGGGAACCTCGCGCAGGGACAGGCGCCAGTCAGGCGCTCGCGCACGGTCAAAGACGGCCGTGCGCCGGGAGACCGAGCGCCGCGCTCAGGTGTTCGTCGTAGCAGGCATCATTCTCACTGCCATCGCCGTCTTGGGAATCGGCGGATTCGGCTACTATCAGACCAGCATCGCGCCTAAGCATCAGACGGTGCTGAAGGTGGGCGATCGTAGCTTTAGCATGGGCCACGTCGAAAAACGTCTCCGTTACGAGATACGCAACGCAGGCGCCGGCCAGCTTGCGCAAACGAATGCGCAGGTGGCTATCTACCAGACTGTCACCGCCCTGGAGGGCGAAGAGGTGAATCGCATCGGCGCCGCCAACGAGAATATCAGCGTCAGCGAGGATGAGATAGACGCCAGGATCCGCCAGGAACTGGGCGTGGCGGACTCAGCCGACCAGGCCACCTACGCCGACGCCTATCGAAATGCCGTTCACGATAGCGGGCTCTCACCGGACCAGTATCGCGAGGTGGTAGCGTCGAAGCTGCTGGAGGACAAGATCAGGCAAAACCTTCGCTCCGCCATCCCGACGACCGCAGAGCAGGTGAGATTACTCGACATTCGGGTTTCCAGCCAGGAAGACGCCCAAAAGGCGGTCGACCGGCTGGCGGCGGGAGAGGACTTTGCCGCTATTGCCGCGGAGCTTTCGCTCGACTCGACGACGAAGGACAAGGGCGGCGAGATGGGCTGGATGCCGCGCGCCGCGCTTGAGATCGCGGCCGGCGACGCCGTTTTCGCCCTGGAGGCCGGCCAGTGGACGCAGCCGGTATCGAGCAACAGGACCGGCAGCTACTTCGTCTACAAGGTAGCTGAGAAGTCGGCCTCTATGGAAGTGACCGCCGACCAGCAAAGCACTATCGAAGAGCAGTCGTACGCCAACTGGCAGGAGACGACCAGCGGCCAGCTACAGATCGCGCGCCCGTATATCACGGACGCGAAGATATGGAACCACCTGCTAGAAGTCGCTGCGAAGGAAGGATCGGGGGCGACAACTGGGCAGTAGCCGGAAACAGACAAAAGTCGGCCTGATGGGCCTGGGCGTGATCGGTAGCGCCGTCGCGCGCGTGCTGCTCGATAAGGGAGAGGTCTTCTCGAAGCAGTTGGGCGCACCGGTCGTCCTGTCTCGCGTACTCGAACGCGACCTCGATAAGGCCGACGCCCTCTCCCTCGACCGCGCAATCGTCACCACGGACGGCGAGGACTTCTTCGCCGGGCTGGAAGCCGACATTGTCATCGAGCTTCTGGGCGGCGAGAAACCGGCCTACGACTACATGAAGTGGGCGCTGCAGACGGGCCGGTACGTCGCCACGGCCAACAAGGAGGTCATGGCCAAGCACGGCCCGGAGCTCCTGGCCCTGGCGCGAGAGAAGGGAGTGGACATCCTCTACGAGGCCAGCGTCGGCGGCGGCATCCCGATCATCGCGCCGCTAAAGCGGGACCTGCTGGCGAACGAGATCACCGCGGTCTCCGCCATCATCAACGGCACTACCAACTACATCCTCACCTCGATGAGCAAGGAGGGCCGCGACTTCGGCGAGGCGCTGCAGCGCGCGCAGTCGCTCGGCTACGCCGAAGCGGATCCGACGAACGACGTCGAGGGCATCGACGCCGCCTACAAGCTCTCGATACTGTCCAGCCTCGCCTTCCGGACGACCGTCACGCCCGACCAGGTCTATCGTGAGGGCATCACCAAACTCAGCGCCAAGGACTTTCGCTACGCCCGCGAGATGGGATACGCCATCAAGCTGCTCGCCGTCGCCAAGAGGGAAGGCGCCTCGATTCAGGTGCGCGTCCACCCGGTGCTCCTCGCTGAGACCGAGCCGCTGGCGATGGTCGACGGCGTCCTGAACGCCATCCAGGTCGAAGGCGATCTCATCAAGAGGGTGATGTTCGAGGGCCCCGGCGCGGGACCGCAGCCGACTTCCAGCGCTGTCATCTCCGACGTCCTCAACGCGGCCCATGCCCTGGCGCACGGCGGCCTCGAGCCCATCCGCTGGTCGGCGGGGGAACCCCTTTCGCTGCGACCGATGGAGGAGCTGCGCACCCGCTACTACATGCGCATGACCGTGGCCGACAGGCCGGGCGTGCTGGCCCAGATCGCCAGCATCCTCGGCAAGAACGCGATAAGCATCGCCACCGTTCTCCAGAAAGAAGCCGACGCGGCGACGCAGACGGCGGAGATCGTCATCACGACTCATGAGGCGCAAGAGAAGGCCGTCCAGGACTCCCTGAGGGAAGTGGCCGCCCTGGAGGTCGTCGCCCAGATAGGCAGCTTCATCAGAATCGAAGAATAGGAGGAGCGGCAGATGTCTCCGGAAGAACAGGAGATACAGGCGCCTGCCGGCAACCTCCAGTGGCTCCAGGACGAACTCCACAACGCTAAACTCCAGGCGGGAAAGCTGGAGCAGCAGGTCGAGCAGCTCCAGGCGCTGCTATCCGAACTCGTCGACCGCTCGCGCCACCAGGACGAGGCGATAGGCGTCATCAACGTCCAACTGGCGACCCTGGCCCAAGTTCAAGAAGAGGTGCGTCAGCTTCAGACGCTGACCGGCCGGCTCCGCGAGGAGCAGGAACGCGCGCGCGGCCACGCCGAAGAGGCGACGCGCCAGCAACAAGCCGACGGCGAGCGGAGCCGCACCGAGCGGGCGGAGCTCGTGAAGCAGGTGGGAGACCTGGAGCGGCGGGTCGGTTCCTGGCAGGAGCGACAGGGCAGCATCGAAGAGACGGGAAGGCGCTACCAGGACGCCGCGGCCACGACTGCCCAGCAGGTGTCGGACCTCCAACAGCGCCTCGACGACCTGGAGAGCCGCGCCGGCCGCAACACGGAGGCTGTCAACCGCCTGGACCAGCGGCTCCCCGAGATCGACTCGGCGATCGAAAACGCCATCCGCGGCTCGGAGACAGCGACTGAGCGGACGCGCCTGCTGACGGACGTGGTCCGTCGCATCCAGACCGAGTCCGCCGACATCACGCGGCAACTGCAGGAGCTGAGCGAGCTGCCGGAGCGCCTGGAGCTGAGCCGTGTGGAGCGTCAACGACTAGAAGCGCGTTTCGCGCAACTAGAGGAGACAGTGAACGGCCTCTCGGGCAGCAGGGACGAGCACCAGCGACTCCTCGCGGCCCTGGAAGGCAAACACCACGGCTACGAAGGACGCCTCGACGCCCTCAACGCGCGCCTGGACGAATATCGAGAGCAGCTTGCCGAGCACCTGCTCAAGCTCACCCAGAGCCAGGAGCAACTGAAGCGGCGCCAGATAGGCGACCTGGAACGAGAGATCAAGGAGCTGGAGCAGCATGCCCTCGGCCTCTTCCGCGAGTGACCGCTCGGCGGCGGCGATTCCCGGCAGCGGTTCGACCGGCCCGGGAGTGCTGCGTCGCTACCGCGAGCACCTGCCGATCACCGATGCCACGCCCATGCTGTACATCGGCGAGGGCGCGACGCCGCTCGTGCGGTCGCAGCGACTCGAAAAGGAGGCCGGCTGCGAGGCCCTCTACTTCAAGCTGGAGTCCTGCAACCCGACCGGCTCATTCAAGGACCGCGGCATGGTCATGGCGGTCGCCAAGGCAATCGAGGAGGGCGACCGCGCGATCATGTGCGCCTCCACCGGCAACACCAGCGCCTCCGCCGCTGCTTTCGCCGCGCACTGCGGCCTCCAGGTGTACGTCCTCGTGCCGAAGGGACGCATTGCGCAGGGGAAGCTGGCGCAGGCCGTGGCCCACGGCGCCCGCGTCATCGCCATCGACGGCAACTTCGACGCGGCGCTGCGCCTGGCGCTGACGATCACCGACATCCACCCGATTGCCCTCGTCAACTCCGTCAACCCGTATCGCATCGAAGGGCAGAAGACCGCCGCCTTCGAGATCGTCGACGCCCTCGGCGAGGCGCCCGACTGCCTCTTCATCCCCGTCGGCAATGCCGGCAACATCACCGCGTACTGGCGTGGCTTCACGGAGTACCAGCGACTGGGCAAGGCGGAAAGGCGGCCGCGCGTGATGGGCTTCCAGGCCGCTGGAGCGGCGCCCATCGTCCTCGGGCATCCTGTCGAGGAGCCGCAGACCATCGCGACGGCCATCCGCATCGGTAACCCGGCGAGCTGGCAGGGCGCCGTGAACGCCCGCGACGAGTCCGGTGGCGACATCCAGGCGGTCAGCGACGACGAGATCATGAGCGCCTACTACCGCCTGGCCCGTGAAGAGGGCATCTTCTGCGAGCCGGCGTCGGCGGCCTGCGTGGCGGGCCTGCTGAAGGTGGTCCGAGAGGGGCTATCGCTGGCGGGTCAGACCGTCGTTTGCGTAATCACGGGCAGCGGCCTGAAGGACCCGGAGACGGCGATGAAGGCGGAAGCGGACCTCATCGAGCTGCCGGCGGACCTGGCGGCGATTGAGAAGGCGCTGGGCTTCGCGTAGTTCCCCGCTCCTAGCAGAGGCAACGTCGTCCGCGCGGCTTTTGATTGACCAATTGATATCAATTGTTTTTTCGCGTTGCCCTGAATCTGAGAGACGGCGACGTGAATCTGGAAAGGGCGCGCAAAAGGCGCCGAATGGGCGGAAGAGCGCCATGACGGGCCAAGT
>Ga0315284_10011799_pt1 | contig 12445 bp, 12 predicted proteins | sample YL17G09_16_MG_FD_203696 | JGI IMG/M metagenome (GOLD analysis project Ga0315284, IMG submission 203696) | Sediment microbial communities from Yellowstone Lake, YNP, Wyoming, USA - YL17G09_16 | ecosystem: Environmental > Aquatic > Freshwater > Lake > Sediment | place: USA: Wyoming | collected...
ACATCATAACTGTCAATTGTTGGATCTATGAAATTAACAAATTTCTCAGCATTTCTATAATCAGTACGATAATCAAAATTCACTTTTTCATATGTTAATAATTCTTCCTCAATTCTTTCTTTCGATGGTCTTGTAAATAAAGATTTTATCTCTTCAATACTGAATAACAAAGTTGCGCCTGAAACAATTACATCTGTCATTTCATTTTGTAATGATAACAAAACTTTCGGAATCATGAAATATACTTCTAATGCTTTCAAATATTTAATATTTTGTTCAGTAACCTCAACAGAATATAACGATACTAACATTAAATTGCATAATTCTTTCAATTCATTTGACATTTTAGTAACTTCCAAATTCTTCAGCCACTCATCATAAAATCTATGAAATGCAAACATTAATGAATCTGATGTTATCATCACTGGCATATCATTGTTATACAATTGTAAATATGCTTTGGCAAAAGATACTGGATTTTGCAATTGTTTCAATAAAACTTGGTCAGTTTGCAATTTTAATAATTCATCATCTGTCAATCGATAATCAACTGTTCGTGATGCTTTCAAATCATCATGTTTACCACCATCACGTATATTCCAAAAAGCTTGTTTGCCATGTTCATTTATAAAAACTTCTTGTTTAACCTTTTGTTCTTTGTTAAAAATTTCGGGGTCAGTTTGAATTAAATTCAAAAATTTAGTCGTTTCAGTTGTTTGGTCTTGTTGAACTTGTTCAGATTGCATTTGATTACCCATAATGTGTACAATATATAACAAATCAATACAGTCCAGTAATGAGTTAAAATTTCAATTTTTTTGTATAAAAAATTGAATTATTAACTGTATATACACATAAGATATAGATAATAAATAAACAATATATGGGCAATATTGAGGCTATACATAAAGGCCACTTATATGGTTTAATTGATACTGATAAAACTGTAAAGTATGAATTAACAGTATCATATATAGAAATGAATGAAGATTATGTGAGGGTAATATGCGAACCATATTTAGAATGGATGCGTTTATATAAAAATAACCCAGATTTTGTGAATTTGTATAATAAATTAAAATCTGGATTAACCTACAAATTTATAATTAGTGAAAAACGTGAATTACTATGCAGTATTAATGAAATAATAGATATTATTCCATGTTCAGAATATAAAATTAAAACTAAAGTATTAGGATTTTTAAATTTAGATAATGAAAATTTATTACTTGTAAGAACACTTAATCATGATTTTAAAAATTATGAACAAATATTTATCGGTATTGACAATAAAAGATTGATGATAAATAAAGAATATACAAAAGATATAGTTATTGGAAAAGAATATAATTTTACTTATGAAAAAGCATTTGGTGATAAATTTTATTTAGTAACAGAATATGAATTAAGTAAATAAAAAATTGAAATAATATCATTATATTTATTTATTTTAATTATAAATTAAACAAATATGGGAAATAAAGTTGATAAGTTACTAAATAATGATACTGACAATATGGACAGTTCAGATTGTAAAACAATAGATACATATGAAATAAAAGAGTTTATTATAACAGTTAAAAATTTTATGAAATGCACTGAATATTTATGTATTGAATATGAAATTAATATTGATGGTATTCAATTACGTTATGATAATCCTAATTTTATGACATTATACAACAAAATTAAAATAGGATACACTTATAAATTTGTATTCAGATATGATAAAGGTTTTATGGAAAATAATAAAACATTAATTGATATTTTTGAATGTGAACATCCAAAATATGTATTTGATTGTAAAATATTAGGATTTTTAAGACTTGATAATGAATTGGAACCAAATAATTTAAAAATAAATAAATTTAGTTTTGAAAATTATGAAAGGCTTTATTTTGGAAATGGTATAAGTAATAGAATAATTCATAAAGATAATAAAAAAGATTTAATTATCGGCGAAAATTATAAATTTACTACTAAAAATTTGTTTGGCACTAGTTTTAGTTTAGTGACAGATTGTGAATTGATTGATCAATAAAAAAATTCATAATTAAAAAATTGAAAAATTATTATTATATTTGTTTATTTATTAATAATTATTATAAACAATATGGGCAATACAGAATATAAATTAATAGATAATAATTCAAATAATGTTCCAAATGGTTATCAGGGGACGATATCTTACTTTCAAACAGAAGGAGATTTTGTAGAAATAAAATGTTATCCATTAAAATACTTAAAATTGAATAGAAATCATCATAATTTCTTAAAATTATATAATAAATTAAAAAATGGTACAACACATAATTTTATTATAAATAATTGGTCACAACAAATAATAGATATTAGGGAATTGCCAACATATAGTATTGAAGTCGTGGTAGAAGGATTTTTAAATATAAAAAATGAAAATCTTGGAAGTGTAGGACTATCTTGTACTGGAATTAGAAATTATCTAGAAATATATTTTAAAAATAATAATGGTAGTAAACGCTTAATGTTGCATAAAGATTATGTAAAAGATATTAAAATTGGGTCAAAATACAATTTTACATATGAAAAAGCATTCGGAAATAATTTTTATGCTGTGACAGATTATGAATTGAGTAAATAAAAAAAATGAAATATTAATTGTATATTGAAATATTAATATTATATAATATTATAAAATGGGAAATGTTAATGAAAGGAATAGTTTAAACAATAATTACAATATAGATGCAACAATAAAATCATTCAATTACAATAATAATCGTAAATATTATGAAATTTATTGTGATGATTTAATGTATCCAATGATATTAAAAAGGACTCATCCAAATTTTATTCAACTTTACAATAAATTAAAAATTGGTTCAACATATGATTTTAAGTGTAGTGATTGGATTTTTACATACAATGAAATAATCAATATTACTGAATGCCAAAATTACATAATTTATGATATAATTATGGGATTTTTGGATATTCAAAATGAAATACCTACACTCAATAATTATGAAGAAATCATAACCAAAAATAATATTACAAAAAGATTATTGATAAATAAAAATATCAAAGAAGATGTTATAATTGGTGAAAAATATGTAATAAATTATGTCAAAAAAATTGGTGATGATTTTTACAATGTTACAAGTTTAAAATTAATTACTAAAAAAATTTAATATTGTTATAAAATATATGGAACTATCACAAAATTGGATATTTTTATCAGCATTCGCTGCCATAACATTTGGTATTGGTGATTTTATTGTTGTTTTATCAGAACAAAAAAATATGGATGTTTTTAGTTTATATATGGCATACAATATATTGGTTGGATTTTTATGTTTGATTTATTTATTGATTATGGAGAAAAATTCATTTAATCAAATAATAAATTTTTCTAATATTGAATGGGTAATAGTATTTGCATTTAGTTTATTTTATTTTGTTGCATACATGTCACATTTTAAGGCATTGCAAAAAGCACCTAATCCTGGATATTCAAATACTTTAATTATGTTTCATGTAGTTATATTAACTTTATTATCATATTATTTTATAAATAAACCATTGAATTGGAAAACTGTTGTTGGTATATTGGTTACTTTTATTGGTGCATATATAGTAACTGTAAATGCATAATTTTTATTCATAAGTATAATCATGTACAAATAATTTGTTATTATATGTAAATGACAGGTGGATTATTACAACTTGTTGCATATGGAGCCCAAGATATATATTTAACTGACTCTCCACAAATAACATTTTTTAAGGTTGTATATAGAAGACATACAACATTTTCTACACAAATATTTGAAAAAACATTTAATGAAAAACCAGATTTTGGTAAAACTGCAAAAGTTAAACTATTTAGACTAGGTGATTTGGCAACAAAAATGTATTTGAGAATTGTTTTAGCACAAATGTCTTCAACATCGGGTCCATTTGCGTGGGTAAGGAGATTAGGACATGCAATAATCAATGAAGTTAGGATAGAATTATCAGGTTGTGCAATTGATAAACAAACTGGTACATGGTTGGATATTTGGTATGAATTAACTAGATTTGGTCAACGGGATAAAGGATATAAAAATATGATTGCGGATGTTGACGCAATGACTGCGTACAATACACATACTAAACCAGAGTACACCTTGTATGTACCATTACAATTTTGGTTTAATAGACATTATGGTTTGGCGTTACCATTGATTGCAATATATTACAGTGATATTTATGTTAGAGTAACTGTAGAGAAAAAAGAAAATTTATTAGTTAGATGTGCATCATTTAATAATTTTGATAACATGAAAATATTAGATTTTGGTTTGGTTACTGAGTATGTATATTTGGATATTGATGAAAGAAAAAGATTTGCCGTCGATAGACATGAATATTTAATAGATCAAGTTCAATTTACAGGTAGTAATGAAATAACAAATACAACTAGTAGAACATTTATAGAATATACAAATCCAACTAAAGAATTAATTTGGGTTGCAAAAAATACTAAATATAATAATGGAACCGAATTTTTATGTTATTCAAATAAAGATGATTGGACTCCAGAAATTATAAAGTGTTCAACACAAATATTAAGGGATAGTATGATTTTGGCCACTGGTAATGAGTATATAATTGATTCTTCTGGAAGTAAAGTATTAGTAAAAACAGGTGATGAAATTAATTTGCCAGGAAAATGGTTAGTATTTGATTATGGTATGATTTCATATAGTCCTAATATGGGTTTAAAAATTGTAAATAACAGTTTAGTAAATGCGTTATGGTTAAATATTGATTCTCTAATGGTTGGGGATTATAGTTTAACAGCAACCATTACAGGTACAATAATTGTTAATCAATATGATAAAATAACAATTTTAGTTACACAAGGATTATCTGATGTTGATATTAGTATTCCTGTGAAAAGGATGGTTGATACTAGATCTAGTGGCTTACATGAATGTATATGTGTATATGAATTTTCAAATTATGGTTTATATATTACAGGAAAAGGGAATCCAATTACATATGCTTTATTACAATATAATGGGGATAACAGATTTGAAAAAAGAAGTGGTAATTTTTTTGGCGTATTGCAACCATACATGCATCATAGTAGTACCCCTGCTGATGGAATTAATTTATATTCCTTTGCTTTAGAACCTGAAAAACAACAACCATCCGGAACATCAAATTTATCAGCAGTTGATAATGTTATTCTATCATTATGGTATGATGATCAATTATTGGAAGATGAACATCCAGAATTGTATATATTTGCATTTTCATATAATGTTTTGAAAGTGATGAGTGGGATGGTTGGGTTGATGTATTAATATATTTATAAACTTTAATCATACAGAATAATTAAAATTTTCGCGGCAACATACATTGATTATAAACGTATGATGTTTTTAAATGTTATGTCATACGTGTTAATACGATGCATGAAGATATATAGTGTTGACAGGCGTTGATGCCATTATAATAGGCATGGCCTATTATAATGGCCCACGAAGTGATTTAAATGTCACATGCATTTTTTACATATTATTTATAATAGGTTTCACTATAATGAAATAATATAGTGAACGCATGTGTCGAAAACGCCTATCAACATTATATGTTGCCCTCATCTAAAGGTGGAATTGCCTAAAGGCGGCGCAATTTTAGTTTAAACCAATATAAATACAATTATAAGTATAATTAATAAATATTAATTATACATGTAAAATCCTTTGATAAAACGCATATATGTTAAATTATTAAAATAACTAGTTAATACAATTTAACAAGGTTGAGATAACCATCCACCTAAATCTCTAGGTGTGCTACCGTTAATAATTATAGGACTAGTTGGAACATTTGGATAATTAATTCCGGATTGTATATTAAGATACCTAACTGCTGTTCCATTTGTATAATATAAAGTACGTTCTGGGCCATATACTATTTGTGATGCTGATTGTGATGTTGGATAGACTTTTGTTCGTAATACAATTCCCGAATCCGCTTCAACAATAGAAACAGAACCATTTGCTCCAGATGTAGATGACCCTGACGTAGAACAAATAACTAAATTTTTTGTGATTACATTAAATGTAAAATCACCATAAGTTCTAGTTAATCCATCACCATATACTAAATACTGTACATTTAATACAGATTGAGTTAAAGATCCGGGAACATATCTATCTAAACATATGCGATAATAACCATCAGATAATCCAGTAGTAATCCTAGGTCCACTGACATATAATATACCATTATAATAAGTTCCAGCACTCGCTCCAACTGCAAAATTTGAATTTCCAACAGCAAAAGCAGCAGCCCAAACCGCGTTGGTATTTATTGTGGATAATAAGAATTCTGCATTAGCGATATAATCATATACATATATATTATTATTAAATGCCCAATAAATCAAATTGTCATCTCTATTTGTTGAAACAGCATTAATACCAGTTACAGGTTGAGTTGTTGTAAATAATGGGGTTTGAAATCCAGCAGTGCCTCCAGTTGGTCCATAAGTAAATACAGTTAACAGATTAGATGTTATATTCGAATAAATAAATTTTGGGCCGGGGCCTACTGGTGGATTTGATGTAATTTGAATTGTAAGTATACCAGTTGCTGATACATTTCCTTGAGTGTCACTAATTGTATAATATACAACATCAAATCCAAGATACCTATTTACTGACCTATATGAAATAACTCCAGAAGAATTTACTGTTGTAGTTGTAGCATTATTATGGCCACCAAATGTAATTACTACCGATGCTACATTTAATGGGAATGTGCCTGCTGTGGCACTAGTTGCTACATTTACTTGTGCAAGTTCTCCACTACGAATACATTTAAAAGTTTCATTCGCTTCCGGAAATATTAGTCTACCAAATGGACCAGTCGGGCCTGTTGGTCCAGTTAGTCCAGTTGAACCGGTAAAACCAGTCGGTCCAGTAAAACCAGTTGCACCAGTTACACCAGTTCGACCAGTAAAACCAGTGAAACCAATTGGACCAGTAAAACCAGTTGGCCCAGTCACACCAATTAATCCATTAACTCCAGTAACACCATTTGGACCAGTCTGACCAGTTGGACCAGTCGGTCCAGTTGGGCCAGTCGGGCCAGTTGGACCAGTTGGGCCAGTTGCGCCAGTTGGGCCTGTTGATCCAGTTGGCCCTGTAAAACCACTCTGCCCAATTATACCGGTCTGACCAGTTGGACCAGTTGAACCAATTATACCGGTAACACCACTTGAACCAGTAAATCCTGTAATTCCTGTAGCACCAGTTCTACCAAGCGATCCTGTCGCTCCTTGAGGACCAGTAAATCCAGTTACTCCATTAAGACCAGTTGGACCAGTATAACCAGTAGAACCAGTTGGACCAGTGTAACCAGTTGGTCCAGTTCGTCCTAATAGGCCAGTATAACCTACTTGACCAGTTGGACCAGTATATCCAGTATAACCAGTCGGGCCAGTATATCCTATTGAGCCTGTATAACCTATAGGTTCAATTCTACCTGTTAAGCCAGTATATCCTATTAGACCTGTAATTCCTGTCATACCTATTACACCAGTTACACCCACTTGACCAGTAGGACCGGTACTTCCAGTAACACCATATTCTGCACTTGTATACCAATATCCATTTATTGAATTAAATTTCATGTCAAAACCAGCATACAAATTTATTGTAGCTGCTCCAACTACTAAAGGTGTAGTTATTAATTGTCCTCCAGTTCCTTGTATTGTTACCGTATTTGATGTAGTGTCACTACGCCGTAATATATAAACGATACCATCAGACATAATATTTGGTAAAGTCATAGTTATATTACCAGATGCTGCACTGATAATATAAGTATCATAATTTGGACTTATAATTGTATTTCCAGATATTGATGTTATATACGCTACTCGTACCATACTTAATATACAATTATATATTTATTTAACAAGGTTGAGATAACCATCCGCCTAAATCAGCTGGAGTGTTACCACTAATAATTATTGGGTATGGTGTTGGCGCTGCTGCAAATATTGTGGCTGATTGTTGATTTATATAATTAACACTTGTCGAGTTAGTATAATACAAAACGTGTTCAGGACCAAATATTGCATTTGGATTTGCTTGTGATGCTGCAAAAACTTTAGTTCTTAAGACCACACCTGAATCAGATTCAACGACAGATAATGCACCAGTTGCTCCAACAGTACTGCCTCCAGCTCTGGATATTACTGCCAAATCACCAGTAATCTCATTATATGCTATTGCTCCATAATTCCTTGTCAAGGCATCACCAAATATCAGAAATTGCACATTTAATACTGCTTGAGTCAAAGATCCTGGAATATATGTATCTAATCCTACTCTGTAGTAACCTGTAGATACTCCAGTTCCTATATTGACTCCTCCAATATATAAAACTCCATTATAATAATCAGCTGATGAACTACCCAGTCTAAAAGTTTCAGTATTAATTGCGTAGGCGGCTGCCCACACAGTATCAGTATTAATAGTTGATAAAGTAAATTCTGCTTGCGCAATATAATCGTATACATATATGTTATTACCTACAGCCCAATAAATAAGATTATCATCTCTATTTGTAGCAATTGCATCCATACCAGTCACTCCAGTTATACCAGTACTAAATAATGCTAATTGATTACCGGCCGTACCTGAAACTCCCCCTGTAGGACCATATGTGAATACTGTTGTACGAGTATTAGTTGAACTTGTATAAATAAATTTAGGTCCAGGACCTACTGGTGGATTTGATGTAACTTGAATATTTAAAATTCCAGTATTTGATACATTACCTTGAACATCATTCAATGTATAATATACAACATCAAACCCAATGTATCGATTTACAGATGTATAAGTTATTACTCCTAATGAATTTACTGTTGTTGTCGTAGCATTATTATGGCCTCCATAAGTAATTACTACAGATGTGGGATCTATAGCATATGTACCAGCTGTTGCATTGGAAATAACATTAACAGTAATAGTTTCTCCAGAACGAGTACATTTAAAATTATTATTTGCAAGAGGATATTTCAAAATCGGTCCGGTAGCACCCGTAGGGCCAGTTCTTCCTGTAAAACCAGTCGGGCCAGTAAAACCAGTCGGACCAGTAAATCCTGTTGCACCGGTAGGACCTGTAAAACCTGTGGGACCAGTCGGACCAGTAAATCCAGTTGCACCAGTTGGACCAGTAGCACCTGTAGCACCAGTAGCACCAGTTGCGCCAGTACGACCGGTAACACCACTTGAACCGGTAACACCTGTAAAACCAGTAGGCCCAGTTGGTCCTGTAAAGCCTGTTACTCCTGTTACCCCTGTTATACCAGTTGGACCAGTTGCGCCAGTTGCACCAGTAAAACCCGTAACACCAGATGGACCGCTTGATCCAGTCGGACCAGTGGCACCGGTTGCTCCAGTAAAACCAGTATATCCAGTAGCACCAGTAACACCAGTCAAACCTGTAAATCCTGTTGCACCTGTCGGACCAGTTGAACCAGATGGTCCAGTTGGACCTGTGAAACCAGTCACGCCTGTAAAACCAGTTGGACCTGTAAAACCAGTAGGACCTGTAAAACCTGTCGGACCAGTAGGACCTGTTGGGCCTGTAAAACCTGTTTGACCTGTTGGGCCAGTTGGACCAGTAAATCCTGTTGGACCAGTTGGACCAGTTGGACCGGTAAAGCCTGTTGCACCAGTTGGACCAGTTGGACCGGTAAAGCCTGTTGCACCAGTAGCACCAATTGGACCGGTAAAACCAGTTGGACCAATTATAATAGCTTGTGTTGTATACCAATATCCATTTATTGAATGTAATATCATATCAGCTCCTGCATTTAAAGTTATAGATGATGCTCCAACTACAAGTGGAGTAGTTATTAATTGTCCACCTGTTCCTTGTATCGTTATTATATTTGATGTAGTATCACTACGCCAAAATATATAAATTATCCCATCAGCAGTAATATTTGGTAATGTCATTGTTACATTTCCTAATGCAGCACTTATAATGTATGTATCATAATTTGGGTCAACTGTTGTAGTCCCAGATACCGCTGTTATATATGCAACTTGAACCATTTATAAATATATATATTACATTTTTATTTAAAAATGTAATATTTTTCATTTAAATATAAAAATATAATCCTATAATATTATGGAACAAACACAAACTATAATGTCAAGTTGTTCATTTTGTGTTATGTTTATGATGACAATATTTGCATTACAAAATCTTCCTGAATCAATAAATATTGATAGTAAAATTTGGTGTGGTATGTTAGGTGTATCAATATTAAATATTTTATTTATCAATAAACTTTATAAATGGATAACTGAAATTGGATGGGATAATTTTAAAATTTTAAGTTTATTTTATTTTGTTTTAGCATTGATAGGTATGTATTTAATAAATAGTGATGATAGTTGCACACAAAATATAGGATTAATTTTATTGATTTGTAGCTTTTTTATGGCTTTTAATTTTGTTGTATTGATGGCAGCAATTTAAATTAATATGTTTTAATTTTACATTACATATACTAACGGCGGTGTTTTACACACAGGGATCTAAATAACATATAAAAACATTATGTAATTCCTGTATGTAAAACACCTCTTGTTAGATAATACATTAAAATCGATTGGTTTTATAATTATATTTTTATATTACATATATGAGTTTACGTGTTATGTATTATGTTTTAAATAACATGTATACACATTATATATTCCCTGTGTGTAAAACCCCGCCTGTTAAGTGCATAATTAACATAATAATTTTTTAATTCATATATAAATTAAAAAAATGTTATAATATATATGGACAAGTGCATAAATTATACATATTCATTATATGAATTATTAATCCCTTCATTAAAAATATTACAAAAATTTTGTTCATCAATTGACAAAACAAATTTATTTTTAATGTCATTACTAAGATTATTTATTATTTATAGATTATTTTTCTATTTAAACAATAAAGAACTAATATTATTTTCAATAAATAATCCAATAAAATTTACTTTCTTTATGATTTGTTTAATATATTTACTCATTAATATAGCATACATTGTAATTATTTTTTATAAAAAACCAGATTATGATCAACGAGAATTAGATCAAAAATCAGATTTAATAGCAATCGCATTAAGTCAAAATAAAGTAAAAGCAGAATCAACCTAATAATTTATTTGTATTATGTTCTGGAATTGATTTTTTGATGTGATCATATCCAGCTTTCTTAACAATATCATAATATGAATTCAACAAATCTTTCCCTAAAATATTATAATCACCATTCATAGAATAATCTTCTCTCAAGTCTTCCCTCTCTTCAAACAATTTTTTTAAAAAAGCTTTAGCTGATTCTAATTTGTCATTTAATGAAATATCTTTTGAACTTGTTGTAACATTTGTTATATCACCTATTTTTACAATAAATCTTGCTCCGTGAGTTTCATCCGGTGCCATATACCAAATATATGTTGGTATATCATCCGGATTTATACCACAATTTTTTGGTAAACATACAGTTCTTTTCTTTTTCTTAATGTTTTTATTAATACACTTATCTTGTGTATCATACATCAAATTTTCCATTCTATTATCAAGTCCAATTCTATTGATGTAAAGAATTTTCTTTTTTTGATCATTATTACCATTATGTAATAACATAACTATTTTTTGTAAGGTGACATCTTGTGTTACATTATTATAAGTATGGGAACATACAACAAATCCATTTTCATTACATCTCCAATTTTTATTTAATTTACTAATTTTTATGAAATCATCATAATCTAATAATGCGGGTAACTTCAATTTATTTTTGTACATCACTGAAAAAACTACACATTTTTGGTTATTGTACGATATATATCTTGCATCTTCCATTATAACTATATATTTTGATTAGATAATTATATTTGTGTTGAGTAGGAAAATTATTGATTTCTAAATAATCTTTGCATCATATATGTTTTTATTTCTTCTCTATCCAATCTTACTTTAACTGGACCCCTAATTGATTCATTTACATCATTAACACATAATAAGCACATGTCATAATTATTCCATCCAATACAAATACTTAAATTATTTTTGTAACACTTATCACAAACAACATTTGCTCCTTCAGTATAGTGTTTTGATGCTGGATTAAAATATGCACCATATTTACATATATTTATCATTGTTTCTTTATTGATTGTTGACATTATAATATTGTAATTATTTTTATAATATTATTTTAAACTTATATAAATAAATTTACATTTTTTTTAACCATTTCATATATTCGTCTATTTGTTTATCTGTTCTTTTTTGTTCATTACTTAATAATTCATTATTAGTTTTTATTTCTTGTGTGTTATTCAATATTTGATTATTTTGTTCTGCATTTT
>Ga0315284_10011800_pt1 | contig 12445 bp, 14 predicted proteins | sample YL17G09_16_MG_FD_203696 | JGI IMG/M metagenome (GOLD analysis project Ga0315284, IMG submission 203696) | Sediment microbial communities from Yellowstone Lake, YNP, Wyoming, USA - YL17G09_16 | ecosystem: Environmental > Aquatic > Freshwater > Lake > Sediment | place: USA: Wyoming | collected...
ACAGTAGCTTGATGTGTGACCTGGAACACCACAAATCAAACATTTCTGAGCAAGAAGCGTTGGACAAACGACTCTTCCGTTGGGGCCGGGCTGGTCCTTCACGAAATGCGAATTGTATTCCGCGGACGAAAGATGCGCGTCATAGCACACTTTGCAGAAAGGTTTGACAGTAGTAGCACTATTTCTGCGCATGAAACTCATTTGTATTGATTGATATTGATTGATTGGATGGAACTTGTAGCTTGTAACTTGTAACTTGTAGGAGGCACTGATGAATGTAAAATAGAAATAAAGTTTTTCAATTTACATTTTTTGCATTCATTTTTCTTTTGATTTTTTCATTTGTATAAAAAAAATAAAAAATATTAAGAGATAGTATAAGTAAGTTGATAAATAAAATAGTAAATAAAAAATGGTTACCAAAAAACCCACATCCATAAAAAATAAAACGAAAAAAACAAAAATAGGGAATGGATCCGGAGGAGGGTATAGTCATTCCAACATTGTTTGCACATTTTTAGAAATGCTGAACATGGTAAAGTTGTATCATTGGAAAACATACAGTTATTCCACGCACAAGGCGACCGACGAGCTGTATTCCGATCTGAATTTGAATGTGGACGCGTTTATCGAAGTGTTGCTCGGAAAAGAAGGAACGCCGCGCGTAAACTTGACACACGTGAAATCGTTGCCGCTCCACGATTTTAGTTCGATGGGTCCATTCAAACAAAAAATTGTGCAGTTTAAAATGTATCTTGAGCACATGTCAAAATGCCCCGCGCTAATGAACAATTCCGACCTTTTAAATATACGGGACGAGCTGCTTGGAAATTTGAACAAGTTTACTTACTTGTTGACGCTGAAATAAATCAGATAAAATGATTCGTTTTCCATCGTTGATTTTTTTATTCATTCTTTTTAAAAGGAATAAAAAGCGTTATTAAATATGGATAAAAATGAATGTGAAAATACCACGGCTGTTACGGCCGGAGACGGTGCAAAAATTCCACCCGTCGTTCACATGATTTGGTACGGCGTGGACGCGCCCAGCCCGCTGCATCACGCAAATGAAAAGTACAGGCGTGGATACAACAGCATTGTAAAAAACTCCATGTGCGAAATAAAGTTGTGGACAAAAAGTGACTGCGAATATTTGGTGCAGCAGTATCCGGAGTACGACGGCATCTATCGCGCCGCGAACAACATTATGAAGTATGACATTATGCGCTACTTGATCGTGTACCATTGCGGGGGCACTTACTTGGATGCCGACATTGTGCTTAAAAGACCGCTGGCAAACATAACTGCAAATGAATGTTTTTTTATAGAAAACATAGTTCCGATAAGCAGAAACAATCCGGGATACTATGAGCCGATCAGAAAAGGCGTTCTCGAACACCCGATCCGAATTGCCAACTATGCCTTTTCTTCAAAACCCAAACATCCAATTTTTTTAGAATTTTTAGCAGAGATACGGCGGCGCATGTTCATTCAGCGCGCTCCTAAACGCGACTATGATGTGCTGTATTTGACGGGACCGGATGTCGTAACCAGCGTCATACACGCCAGTAAAAAAACGATGCCTATAAATGTTGTTTCGAAACTTGTGTCTAGTAGCATAATTGAACATACTTGTGCTGGAGAATGGAGAAGAAGTTAGACGCGCTCATCATAACGGAATAAATAAATGTAAATTAAGTAAAATAATACATATATATGTATGCATTGATTATAATAATGATAATAATGTTGTTAAACGCGACGGCATGTTCCCAGAAATATTATGGTTACCTCATTGCAATATAAATTATTGAAGAAGCTGTAAAAAAAAATGAATAGTGATGACAACAAAAATATTTTATTTAATAAAATTGTTTTAAAAACATGTAAAAGAATCGATAATTTATGCAATATATAAATCTTTTATAATTATATATAAAATTTATAAACCGATTTTATAAAAAGGGGATTTTATTTATATAAAATGGTGTATTTAAAATACAAAATGCTTGGAAATAAAAAAAAAATAAAAATAAATGCAATCGAACACAATGATGACAAAAACATTATTCAACACGACGAAAAGTATTACGAATACAGGGTTGATGGAAACAAAGAAAAAACATTCAAACATTTATTGAAAATTTTAAAGTTGTGGAATGAATTGACAAAGGAGTGCGGGATTGATTACTGGGCATGTGGCGGGACGTTGCTGGGCGCTGTTCGACACTGCGGATTCATTCCATGGGATAATGACAGTGACATTTCGATCATGTTGTCAGATTTTAAAAAAGTAAAAAAAAACTTGGACGAACATCCGGTTTTGAAATATTATGAAAGTATGTGCGGTTTACGGGTGTATGTTGACGACGGCGACAATGACAACACCGAAACAGTCATGGATATTTTTATATGCGATTATTGCGATAAAATTACCATAAAATTTTGTGGACCTTTAACGGACCAAGGTGATCCAACGTGGTGGATGAGCGAATTATTTCCAAATCAGCATATATATGTGAGCGAGCTGTATCCGTTAAAAGAAGTTGCATTCGAAGACACAACGGTTATGGTTCCGAACAATGAAATCAATGTGTTGTATCGCAATTTCTCAGACAAATGTTTGAGTGCGTGCAAAATATCAATTCATGTTGCTCTACACGAAGGATTTTTTAACAGTAAAATGTATCAAGGCGGACAATACGCTCTATTTAAATACATAGACGGCTTTGATAAGATGTTTAACGTTTCGAAAAAAAATTCACTCAATATGCTTCAATGCAATGTAGCTAAACAACTTTTACACCCGACTAACAAAATTATTAAAAAATGTTTGAGTGGCGATTTGTTACCTACATTCTAGTTAAAACTGACGATGAATCCCAGCGATTGCATGAGCATTGCAACGTATGGGAGTAACACAAGGAACCAAGACACCGAACTGAACCCCTTTTTACACAACCATTGCAATATGAACGCCCATATGAACGCGAAACCAAGGTTGATGAGAACGAATGCAACCGGAACAGTGAAAATTTGAATGATGCAAATAATAACAGCAATTGCTAAATATATTTTTGCGGGGGTGCAATAGCTTCTAAACATGTTTACATTCATTTTATCAAAAGTTTATTTATTTTTATTTATAATATATTCTACGAAAAAAATAAAAAACATATGAAACATTTTATATATTTTTTATCATGTTTATTTTTTATCATGTTTATATTTTATCATGTTTATATTTTATCATGTTTATATTTTATCATGTTTATATTTTATCATGTTTATATTTTATCATGTTTATTTTTTAACATGTTTTGTTTATTTTGTTTTTGACACCTTATCCCTTTGTTAAAACCATGTAGATAACCAGCCACTCTTTTTCTTTTGTTGCGTTTCTTCGGTCACGGCGACGGTTTCGGAACCATTCACAGCATCTTCTTCGCCTTCAATGACGACTGCTTCTTCGTGGTATACGCTCAAGACGGGAGAAGATTGCTGTTGCTGTTGCTGTTGCTGTTGCTGTTGCTGCTCGTATAACTCGTGGTTACTCTCATCAAAGTGGTGCAACATTTGTTGTGTCGACTCTAGTTCACTAGTATTGTCGTTGTCATCGTCGTATACTTTATCGGCATCTTCCGCATAGTCGTAATCAAGTGTTGGCGACGACGTTCCGTAATGATAATCCCGTTGTTCGCGCTGTTCGTGTTGTTCGCGCCGTTCGTGTTGATGATCGTTGCAGCGAAACAGCTGCCCATAGCACTTTGCATACTCCAAATCTTGCGTAAACGTGCATACGCGCGACGTCACCTCCTCCGCGATTTCAAGCGCCGTGTTCAAATACGCGCCAAAATCTTCAAGAACTTTTCGGTTTCTTAGTCCGAAAAGCGAACGCTCTGCATTTAGGTGCAGTTTTTCGAACCGCCGAACGCCCGCGTTCACTGTGCAAATCATTTGTTCAATGTGAGCAAACAGTTCGTCGCGTTCTTCGGGGCGCGCGTGATCAATCGAATGAATCATTTCCTGGCAGGCGTCGCAGTCGTCGCACGCACGGATGACATGGCCGTTCATTTGTTTCAGTTTCATATTTCGATTTACTTCCAAAAATGTAGTGTCTGAAGCACACACTCTGGAATAACGGTTGTTGAGCGCGGGAAGGTAAGTGGTGATGCCGTTGCTTGCGCAATGGAGTCCGTACAATTCTGGAGAATCCAATCGCTGTCTCGTCAAAAACCGTATGCTTTCGGCGTATTCGTTCACAGTATCCTGAGTTCGAATTAGGTCCAATTCATACTGCCGAATCGTATTTTCATGCGTCTTTACTTTGCGCTCCAATTGTCTCAACTTGAACTCGTAGTTCCATTTTTGAAACGCGCTGCCCTGGACTTCTATTTTTTCTTTTTCTTGATTTTTCTCGGATTTTGTTTGTGGTTGCGACTGCTTTTGTGGTTGCGACTGCTGCTGAAAATAACTTCTTGGATGCGCAACAAAGAATGCATCGGTCCAGGAGTTGATCACAATGTTGCCTCTGCAAACGCCATTATAGAACGCATCTTCGCCGTTTGTGTAAAATTGGGTTCCATTTTCAGTACAACGGGGCGGAATGTCAATGTTTACAAAGGCAATCTTGTACCAAGGATCTTGGCCTGTCAAGCCATCAAAGCTCCCCTTGTCAAATGCTCGAATAAATGTTATATTTTTTACATATTCAAAATTTTCAATTTCAGCCGATCTCCCGTTTCCCGAACTAGTGATTTGATTTTCAACCGCCCTCGCAACATCCATCTTTGTGGCAGTATAAGGAATGCTGGGAAAGCACAAAATAAAACTGTGCGGAGTTACGTTCATGTATCTAGATGTGCACAACATGTGCTGGCTTATATTGTTGTCATTAAACAATCCGGTGTCGTTGTCGTAATTAATAATGAATGTGTTGTTGTTGTCGTTGTTGGTGGCCATTTTGGTTAACTGTCTGTTGTCCGCGCGTGTATATGTATGAATGTTGTGTTCTATTTATATTGGTTTTGAATATTCAATTTTTATAATATTCATTCGTCAACGAAGGCGCGAATATTATAAAAAATAAAAACAGCATTTTGAAATAAAAAATAAAAACAGCATTTTGAAATAAAAATAATTATATATAGTATAAACGTATAAAACGTATAAACAATGAAAACAATTAAAAAATATAATATAGGAAGTCCCAAACGTCCTGGTAAAACAAAAACTAAAACAGTAAGAAGAACAATTTATAAGAAACATAAAATCGGACCCCCCGCAAAAGTGGTTGTTACGCCGGATACACCGAGATCGAAAATATGGAAAGAAATTAGAGAAAAAAGGAATTATATAAATCATGAAATCGGCGACTATGAACCCGACGAAGATGACGAAGGTTTTGAAAGCGAATCCACATTTGAACCCACATTTGAACCCATATTTGAACCCACTAAATACACGGAACACGCTTTAAAAAAAAAACCATTCACCAGATCATCAACAGATAAGACGGAATCGACGGATGATTATGATATTGATAAAGAGTGGTTAGGCAAAACCGGCAATTCGCCGTCCAAATCGCGCAAACGCTCAAGAACCAAGAGTCGGGGTCGGGGTAGTCGGGGGGGTGGTCGCAGTCGCAGTCGGGGTAGGAGAAATCGCGGTTAATCACTATCATTTTCGTAATTAAACATTGGTTTATTGTCGCGATTGTCGTAGTCGTCATCATCATCACCGTCGTCATAAAACGCGGAAATATTTTTTGTTTTTGCCAGCATTTTTTTTGCATACACTTCGCTGTCTCTTTTTACAACCATTGGAAGAGGAATTGCGGAGGTTGAAAGTACTTGAGCTTGTTTTTGTTTTGTTGGAGACGGAGGCGCAGCAGCACAAATTGCATCTTTGAAATTTTTGAATTTTTTTGGAACGCTGCTGCTGCTACTGCTACTCTTCGCCGCGGCGACCGTGGTAGATGTCAGCGAAGGAAATGTTTCATTATTTATTTCAACAACTTGCGTCGATGTTATTAACTGAGATGTTATTAACTGGGTTGGATTTGGGTTAAAACAATGATTATTATCACCCGTCTTTTTAAAAATATTAGTTTGTACATTTGTTGCCGTAGTTGCTGTATTTGTCATAGTTGCCGTCGCAGTTGCTGTCGCAGTTGCTGTAGTCGCGGTTGTGTAATTATTCATTCTATTTGTCATTCTATTTGTCATTCTATTTGTCATTATATTTGTTGAAAATCTGTCAAATCTATCTCGACCGTTGTTTGCGCTTTTTGATAAAAACACATTTGAAGAAGAAGAAGAAGAAGAAGAAGAACGAACATTCGAATCCGAAATTGAAGAAAACACATTCAAAGTTTTACAACCATCACCGCCAGTTTGTTTGGTTTGATTTTCAATTTCGTCATTGTAAGAAGGCGGTTTCGTTTCAAAACTAATTTTGCTGATCGACATTTTTTCCGCCGTACCGAAATCTTCGCATTCGTCGAGAAACTGATTAAAGTTTGATTTTGGCATATTTATATTTATATTTATATTTATTACTTTATTTTATAAGTGGATTGCGCGATACTTTATACTCTTATATTATTATTATTCGTATACATTTAAATATATTTTTATATTATTTAAAAATTGAAATTACTCTCTGAAAGGTCTGAAAGGTTAAACTTGCCAATGGTCCGCACTTTTATGAACGTAGTCGGCACAAATGTTGTAACAAATTTAGTAAAACGATTCGAAGAAGTTTTGGCGCTGAATCCAGACATCAAAGGATTCATCGCGCACAGGGGCGAGCCGCCGGGACTTCACGAGTGCAGCAAATGTCTCGACCTTAAAGGAAGCGCCGAGTATAAATATTATCAGAATCGAGTGGATAAACACGGATACCTCATGAGAAGCAACGCGCTTTGCAACGCGTGCGATAAGTTGATGAGACAAGAACGCGACAGCACGCTACATAAAGCGAAACTTAATAATGAAATAGGCGAAAAGCCGTGCCCCGGATCAGTGTGTCCGAACTGCAGAAGAGCTTGGGGAACGCCGGAACAACCTAGAAATTGGCACCGCGACCACGACGCCATTCAAAACATTTTTCGCGGATGGTTGTGCGGCGACTGCAACATGGCAAAGCACGATCACAGAAACGGAACAAGTTAACAGCGAAGTTAACAGCGAAGTTAACAGCGAAGTTAACAGCGAATGATTATTTTATTATTGAATATAAAAATACAATGTAAAAATACAATCATTATTAAAAAATTGATTTTTTCATTTTTATTTTTTGATACAATACAATGCAGTCACCAATGGAACTACCAGGGTCGTCGCCGTCGCCGTTGCCGTCGCACGATAATAAATTATTCGTTGGACATTGCATAGATGTATTGAAAACGATACAGAGTGGATCCGTGGATCTTGCGGTAACTTCGCCGCCATACGACGATTTGAGAGCGTATAAGGGAAACTATAAATTGGATTTGACGGAATTGGGGAAAGAGGTGTTTCGCGTTTTAAAAGACGGCGGAATTTACGTCATGGTAATACAGGACCAAACGAAAAATTACGGCAAGTCGCTGACATCATTTCGCACGGCAATTTCGCACTGCGACGACATTGGTTTCAAGCTGTTTGAAACGTGCATTTATAAAAAGCAGGGCGGCGAAGGCGCGTGGTGGGGGCGCAGATTTCGCGTGGATCACGAATACATTCACATCTTTTTAAAGGGAGCCAGGCCGCAGTATTTTAACAAGGCGCCGATAAAAATACCGTCAAAACATGCCGGGAAAAGCATGACCGGGTGCGCTTCCAGGAAAACGGATGGAACCACGTTTAAAAGCAAAGAAGTTGTTATCAACGATACGAAATGCCCGGGCACGATATGGGACTACGCAAACGGCGGAGACAAGAACCCGCTGAAACGCAAACACCCGGCCGTGTTCCCGGATAAAATTCCACATGACGTCATTCGCGTGTTTTGTCCGGAAGGCGGTTTAGTGCTGGATCCGCTGTGCGGGTCCGGGTCTACCATTGTCCAAGCCGTGAAAACGGGTCGAAAATTCATCGGAATCGATATTGAGCCGGAATACATTGAAATCGTGAAAGAACGATTGCGAAAAGAATGCGCCGCGACTTATATCACATAACACATATTTTAAAGTAAATAAAAACGATATAAACATAAACACAATAAACACAATAAACACAATAAACACAAGTTATTTATTACATTTAATTTATATTCAACTCTTCAAGTTAATTAGTAGTCATGTATTATTACACTATGTATACTAGTGGTTTAGAACCCGCCGCCGTCAACGGAAATGAAATGATTTTATTTTACTTTCTTAGTTTTTTTGGATTTTATCTTGGCATTGATGCGCTCATGGGGAAAAAATACGAAGGAAAATATTTTTTCGTCCACGGCTTAAATAATGCGTTGATTGTTTATTTAACGTACGGCGACTTGATTTTAACATTTACAGATTTCAATACCGTTTTAACAAATAATATAAACATTTTGCCGTCTATTATTACATATTCGCTCCACATATATCACACGTTTGTTTATTACCATAAATTTAAGTTTGATGACTGGTTGCACCATATACTCATGGGCGCGGCTCTTTTTATAGCTCATCAATTTCACACGGGACGTCTCATTAATTATTCGTTATTTTTCACAACGGGACTTCCCGGAATGATTGATTATTTTTTGCTATTTTTTGTTAAAAACAATAAAATCGACACCGTCGTCGAAAAAAAAATGAACAGTTGGATTAATTTATGGGTTCGATGTCCGGGGTGCACTTCTCACGCCGTTTTAACGCTGCTTGTGTATAACATTTATAATAAAACGCTTTTAAGCAGCAACTTTGAAAGATTTGGATACATATTTACAGCCGCTATTACGTACTGGAATGGAATTTATTTTATGAACAAGGTTATTATTAGTTACAACAATAGCATCATGAATCTTAGAACACCGCAAGAAAAAAGAATGGAATAGAAGTGTAGTCAAGCAAGCAAGATAAAAATAAAAATAATAAAAATTAGTTTATTATTTTTAATTATTTTATTCTATTTTATTCATATAAAGCAAACAGGTAAATAGGAATAAATAAATAATTTATAGTTTAACTGTTTCGAAACATAAATATGAACATTTTATATAAAATTTTATATAAAATTAAAAAATTAATAAATGTTGTAACAATATTTTCGATTTCATGTTATAATATTTCAAAATACAAACTTCGTTTGACCACATTTGAAGATGCCGTCATATCATTATGCAATTCATTAACGAAAAACAATTACATATTCACCAAAGTTATTCAATGGGGGGTTCAGGAGGTTTATCATCATGACAACATTGACAACACCAACTCTAATAAGATGAAGGATAACGACAAGTTAAAAACTTATTTTAGCATATTCAGTAGTTGCGTGCCTTATACACAATATGAATTGGAATATTCAGTTTCATTCATTAAAAATGTAACACAATATGCGTCATGTCGAAATGATGAACTAGTCGTTGATTACACTCCAATCAACAGCGGTTCTGTTGCATTGGTTTTCAAAGCGCATTTGAACAATAGTCCTGTCGTGATTAAGGTGTTAAGACCCAATATTCGCAATAAAATCAAAGAAGACGTTGATGTTCTTTTAGAATTTTTTGACAACATCTTTATAAGAAATCTTATTTGGTTTTATACTAAAATAAATTTTAAACATTTTATTTTAAACAATACTGAAAATCTTTTAAATCAATGCAACTTTAATGATGAAGTAAAGCATCTATTGTTATTTAAACATAATTTAAAAAATAAAAAAAATATCGTGATCCCCCATGTTTATACGCACTATACAGAAACGTTTAATGAAATAATAATAATGGAGTTCCTTGATGGTCCCGTTGCAAAAAATGTTCCCCTGGATAAAATAAAGAACTGCGTTGAACGTTTACAGTCGTTTTTCTTTGACTCGTTGTACCGATATAAACTTCTACACGGGGATTTTCATTTAGGAAACATTATAATTATGAATGATGGCGATAAAATTGGAATTATCGATTTTGGAATCGTATACTTTTTGACCGATGAATTGAGTAATAGTTTATTCGATATCATGTTTTTATCTTTAAAAGCAGACCACAATATAAAACATTTCTATACCATTTTGAAAATTACCATTCGCCTTCTTTGTTTGGACGAGAAACATCATGAAAAAATTTTTGAAACGTTAAAAAGGGACAAAGAAATTGAATATACTGTACGGTGTAATGACTTTTCGGCAAATACTATTATTAAAATATTAAATAAACTCATGTCTTTGGAACACATTGAATTAAAACAAACCGTTTATCAGTTGCTTTTATCATCAATGTCGGGATTGCAAACAATAGAATACGCAAATGATAATAAGCCACTTACTACATTAACACGAGTATACATGGATAAAAGTATTCAGGTTGAATAATTTAGTAAAACGGGTAAAATGATTTTATTTAGTTTTATTCGTGTATTTTTTTTATGTTGTTAATTTATTTATATACATTAAATGAATAATAACGACGAAGGCGAGTGGTTTACAATCTGTGATGAAAAAAATATTATTTTGGAAAAAAACTCCAATAATACTTATAAAATAACCTTTAGCATTCGTTCGACGGGCGAAGATACGGTTTTAAATGTTTTAAAAAATGGACAACTTTTTGAATTATTATCAGCTTTAAATCCGGATGTAATTGATGAAATTAAAGTAACGGAATGCGCCAATAACGTTCATGATGTATTTATTACTTTTAAAAATAGTAGCCACCATCAAGATGGTGAAGAACTTGATAAAATAATAAACGTTTGTTTTTCTTTAAAATACGAATTCAAAGAAAATAAGTGTATAATTACAAGTCAAAATTGCCAACATGATAATATTAACTGCAATTCTCAAATAAAAAAAAAAGACGAAAAAGAGTTTTTATCTGTATCGAAAATTAAATTAAAAGCGGTTGAAAAAAATAATGATACTTCAATGTGTCTCATTTTCAAGGTCGATGGTAAAAAATCAAGTAATATTATAAATATGTACATTGGTTTGTATTTCAAAAAAATATTTTACAGATTTAAACAATATTTTGAATAAATGCATATACATTTGAATAAAAATAAAAATGTAATATTCATAAATAAATTTAAAGTATTAAATAATAAAAATATATTTACATTTATAAATAAATATATCATACCATATCAGTAATTCTATACATAAATGCTTCCCCTGTCCGACATATTGTTTTTTTTATTATATTTTAGATTAAGTGATGTATATTTTTCAAATCAATTTACGTTTAGATCGTTTCATTGCAGCTGTCTCACTTTATTATCTTTAAAAAATACAATTTATTATGGAAAATCAATTATAGATCCTTATCATTCGCTTCAAACACTATATTTACATACAAATCAAACCAACAATTCAACATTTTACAGCCACGATGATAAAGATTTTTATTTAAAAATTATTCCAGTATACTTTCTTGTGTATATTTTTTACGATTTAAAACATTGTCACAAAAGAATTGAATTATTATTTCATCATATAGTATGTTTATTATGGGTATATACTGACATTGCGCATTTTATTGGTTTTATTTCATTTGTTATACTGGCCGAAGGGATTACATTTGCTTATACAATACATAAATTAAAAAATCAACTTATTTACCGTTTAATATTTACATTTTTTGTTAGGTTTCCAATATGGACTATAACTTTATTCTCATTCTACCCAATTTATCCTATTTATCGCGTGGAAAATTTATATTTATATATATTTAATATTATTATTTTATTTATTATGGTTTTAATGGATTGTATCTGGTTTACTCAAAATTTCAAAAAGTTGAAAAAAATATGCGAGTGTGAACGCGACGGACGAGTCGAACCGGAATTATCAAAAAAATGAATCATCAAAAACCAAGTTGTAAATTAAAAATAAAAAAGGTAATTTTATTTTTAAGTATATTTATTGCATTTTGGTGTTAGCGGGGTTGGTGGAGCGGGGTTGGTTATTTATTTATTACATTTTTTGGAGTTTTTTCTACGCCTCAAATTGTTCCACAAATTACTAAAAACGTTTCCTTTCTTTTTTTTTTTGCGACAATCTTCACTGTCGTGGTCATCGCTATCATGGTCATCGCAATCGCTATCATGGTCGTCGCAATCGCTATCATGGTCGTCGCTATCATGGTCATCGCTATCATGGTCGTCGCAATCGCTATCATGGTCATCGCTATCATGGTCATCGCAATCGCTATCATGGTCATCGCTATCATGGTCATCGCTATCATGGTCATCGCTATCATGGTCATCGCTATCATGGTCATCGCTATCATGGTCATCGCAATCATGGTCGTAGCAATCAAT
>Ga0315284_10011801_pt1 | contig 12444 bp, 20 predicted proteins | sample YL17G09_16_MG_FD_203696 | JGI IMG/M metagenome (GOLD analysis project Ga0315284, IMG submission 203696) | Sediment microbial communities from Yellowstone Lake, YNP, Wyoming, USA - YL17G09_16 | ecosystem: Environmental > Aquatic > Freshwater > Lake > Sediment | place: USA: Wyoming | collected...
GTTTTTCCTTCTTGTGCTCAATGGCCTTATCCAGTGACATAGGAGTTATTATACACTATTGGACGTTGGTTGTCAAGTGAATTTTTTTGAGATGGGCTTTTCGGATACGGCATGATACCCATTCATTGAAATACCGATCCGATAGGAGCGCATGTCTGGTAAATATCTCGAATGCCTCGAAATAGGAACATTCGGCCCTCGAATGGCAAAGATGGAGAATAGTTCTGGTATACCGATCGGTACCGTTCTGTTGGATGGCCGCTTTGAGGACTTCGTTTGATCCCCAGTATCCGACCCAATCGGAGGTCTTGCGGATCTTCTTCTTTTTCCCTTTGATCTGTTTGGTGCCGGCTTTGGTAAAGAATTTTTTCCCGCAATATTTCATGCCCGTGGTGGTATCCTCGATCAGATACACGAATCCCCACAACTTCGTGAGATCAGTTGTGGTATCGGGAAACAGGCCTCCTTGATAGGTCCAGTCACTCATCGTTTATCCTTCGTCATCGTCATCGTGTTGCCAGGCCCAATCAGGCTTAGGGGTTTCGTCTTTGAGATTCAATTTTTCTCCACAAAACGGACAATAAATCAACTCACCTTCGGCACTCACCTCATCGAAGATCACTACAAATGTTGCTTCACATTCTGAGCAATGAATCTGTGGTGAAGACATTATAGAATTTTTCCGGCATTGGATGCCAACAGGACAATGATATCGAGGCTCTGTTGCAGAATCAATTTGGTTTCAAGTGCATTGGTATAATTGATCACGCGCACCACACGCTCAAGATCCTGAATGAGTTCTTGATATTCTGAGGGTGTGAGTTCTCCGTTCTTTAGGGCATCATGGACCTGTGCTAATCGAAGCGCACAATCCGCGATGTCTTTATTTGGATGAAAAAATAAGGTCTTTAGTTGTTCAATCATTATCGCCTCGGCTTTCTTCCCACCACATCGAGCAGCGTGTGGGTCATCAGTTCAATGTTCGAATATTTCATACGACAATATGTAGGACTCACAATCGTTTCTGTTTTCACTCTGACAAGAAGGGCCTCGACCGATTCGTTGATCTCCCGCAAGGACTGGAAGGTCTCCTCGTTATCGGGAAGATGTCGGGCATAATTTCTTGTAAATCGGCTTTGTGTGTGAAGCCGCTCAACTTGCGTGACTTCACAATTAGGAATTTCCGCCAAGGTCGCCAAGCCCACAATTTCCGCGTATTCTGTGGCATCAAACTTAGGCGGAAGGAGACTACAGCCTACAACCAAAAGGGTACACGCAAATAATAGCATGGGAATAATTTTCATGGGGCTCCTTTAGGGTGTCGTGATGATGGTCGTTTCTTTACCAAACGTGGCCGCAGACTTGGCAAACCAACGCACAGCATAATAGGTATACTTCGCACGAATAGGCCACATACCATCTTCAATACACAATTCTTTGAGGAGACGATCTGCCAGAGGACGATAGATATTCTTCTCGACCAGACCCAATCGACATAACTGATAGAGCGCATCATGCACTAATGATCCACGCATAAAACTTGGTGTGTCCCAGGTCGGACCTGATGGGCCGTCCCAGGCATAGCCTTTCTTGACGACCAGAATACGATCAGAGCAGAACCAGAGATAATCGGTCGTGATTTCCTTGGGAACTCGCGGAAAGTATGTGGGCAACGTATGCTCATAGTCATAACACACCTGATACTTATATCCGCCTTTATAGATCAGTTGCATCGTCTTCTCCACGCAATCCAGGCACCAAGATCGACAATATAGCCACCCACTCTCGCAAGACCACACCCTAGATGCCATCTCCAATCGTTCATGCGTTCACCGGGGCTTCATTCCTGCGGGCGCGCCAGGCACCACAGTCTTGCCCGGCAGAAGGTCGAAAGGTGTTCTTATCAATAATCCAATCGGGTACTTCCTCAGACATTCGCATCAACTCTACTGTAGGGTGGTTGCATCGGACTTCCGTGACCTCACCTTGTGACATCTCCATGACATTTGACCACGCACAGGTACCGCAGTTTTGCATCATCGCCTCCTAGATCGAACAAATACCACTGGGGCATTCCATGACCGCTTCGGTGCCTGTGGTATGAATGTCTTTGAATCGTTTCTTGGCATCCTTCAATGGGATCGCGGTCAATGGTGGTTCTTCCACTTCACCCGCTGCATTTATATAGCCTCGCGTTTTTTCACGATAGAAGGTGGTACCCTTGAGATGGGGTAGATACTCAAGCCACAGTTTCTCCATGTCTTCTATGGGATAATCATGGGGCAAATTGATTGTCTTACTCACCGCATTGTCCACATGTTTTTGAATGATCCGCTGGACTTCCAGATGATCGCGTACCGTGAGGTCATGAGTGCCCACAAAATGATCCACATTCTTATGTTCAAGCATGAACTTTTCAAACAGCGGATGGAAGACCAATTCTAATTTGCGTTCATCACCTTCCCAATAGCGGCGTTCATAGGCCGGAGCAAACATCGGTTCGATACCCGAGGAACAATTCTCTGAGAGAATGCTGACCGTACCAGTAGGCGCTTGCGTCAAGATCGCACAGTTCCGAATCCCATGCTCCAAGACCAATGATTTTGTTTTGGAAGGCATCCGTTTCATGAATCCTGATTCCACATGCTTGAGAGGATTGCACAGTGGGAAGGCGCCTTTCTCAACAGCCAATAAGACACTAGCTTCATAGGCGGCCTTGGAGATAAACCGATAGAGTTTATCCACAAACTTATTGCCTTCTTCTGAACCATAGCGATAGCCTAAGAGAGCCAGGGTATCGGCTAATGCAGTTGTGCCTAATCCAATGCGGCGAAGGTTGCTGGACTTAATTTTCATGTCGTTCAATGGGAAATGATTCACTGAGAGGGCATCATCGAGGAAGCGTACGGCCAGTCGAATCGTATCACCCAGGGCAGGATAATCGATATCATCATTGACGACAAAACGAGACAAGACAATATGACCGAGACAACAGGGTTCCATTGAGGCTAATGCCAACTCACCACAGGGGTTTGTGGTGACCAGTTCTTCAATGTAATAGATGTTGGATTCATGCTCAACCAGTTCCCAATTGAGGAACCCGGGTTCAGCCGAGTTGTAGGCATTCTGGACAATGGTATTCCATAATGTTCGCGCCTTGATCTGCCGCTTGTATTTTCCCTTCCAATGCAGTTCGATTTCCCCATCATCTTTCACGGCTTTGATAAAGGCTTTGGTATGGCGGGATCGCACACTGACATTCGCATGGGTGAGTTCACCTTTGACGAGTTTGGCAGAGAGGAATTCTTCTATGTCGGGATGAGAAAGGTCGAGGGAGAACATAAGTGCGACACGCCGTTGACCACCATTACGAATGGGCTGAGCGCATCCGTCGATGAGCCGCATGAGTTCCACGGCACCAGGCGCGGCCCCTCTTTGCCCGGCAATGGATGCACCACGGGGACGAACATCACTGAAATCATCTCCACAACCACCTCCTGTCATACTGGTAACAATCATATCATAAGCCGACTTACCCCAACCTTCTTTGCTATCTTTGTTTGGATCAAGGACAAAACAATTGAGTAACTGAGGATTGGTGCGCCCTGAGTTATACCAGATTCGACCACCTGGCACAAACACATTGGAAGAAAGGATCTCATAGAATCGATCCACATAACATTTTTGTTTGGCTGGGGCTTCAGCTATGGCCATCTGATGGGCCACACGGAGACAGGCTTCTTGCCATGTTTCTTCGGGGGTAAACGCATAACGATCTTTGAAAATCTTGAGGGAGAACCCTTGAGGTTCAAACATAATCTATTCCTTTATTTTGAAACAATGTGAAGTTCTTCCCAGGCCTCAACCGCCAGGGGAACGATAGGACGAATCAAATCCAACATGGCCTGGGCGTAGACCCGAATTTCGTGCTGGGCATGACTGTGATTTCTGAGACCAAGAAAATGAAACAAGTTATGCAGGTTCACGGTGCCGAACATCTGGCTATATGTAGCCACAGGTAATACGGTGCGGGCGAGTTCGCGGGGGCAACCTTTGGCCAGCAAGGCATGATAACACGCAAAGGAGGACTTATTCTGTTTCCGCATCTCTTCCTGCATCCATGCCGCCTCCGTATTCACTTCATCAGTTCGCATTTGCTTATTGGAGGCCGACTGTGTGGTGATCTGTTCGACTTCAGGCACATAGTATTCTTCAGGTAGTTCCGTATAACGAGCAGAAACCTCATTGTAGGCCCAGGTCCGATGCCGATGCCATTGACGAAAGACAAAGATCGGAGCTTTCACATCAAAGGTAAAGGTGACTGATTCAAGTGGTGTGGTATGACGATTTTTTATCAGATATTGAATCAGTTTTTTATCTTTGCCTGCATCAATCCCGGTGCGCCAAACGGCATCATAGCTGACCCTGGCAGAACGGACCAATGACAAATCAGATCCCATGTGATCCACCAAGCGCACATGCCCATAATCTAAGACTTTTCTCTCACTGTTCTGACCAACACTCATACTATATCACTCCTTTGGTAGTACATTTTTTCCAAAACACCAACTTCGCCAATCCCACAATGCCTGAGACCACAGAACTATCTATAACAGATTTAATTTCCGATTGTGTCGCGCCATTTTGTATCATCTCATTGATATCTTTACCTTTTGTGGTAGTCGGCCAGATGACGATCTGCTGCCCCTGTTTCAGGGCCCGTTCCATTTGTCGGACGATATCCGCATTTCGCGGTTCATTGTCGTAAATGAGAACAATTTGGCGAGAAGACAGACGTTCTGCTGCACTGATCAAATTGGCGTCTCCTGACGCAACTGCGTTCGCTACAAAGAGGGAATCGAGGGGTCCCTCAGTCACATACACACATTGGGTTTGATTGACCTGTTCGATACCAAAGACAAGCTTTGTGGTATCCTGAAGGGACTTATCGCGCACGGTGACATACCGTAATGTTGAACTGGATGCCACCAGGGCCCTCCCCGATACCGCTTGCAGGGTTCCTTGAATGTCACGATAGGGAATGATCAGACGGGCATCGTCCTGGACAGCCTTATCATGACCAGGAAAGATTTCATCCAGAAATTGTTTGTAATGTTCAGTATAATATAGGCGGGACCAGGTCGTCTTGGGTAGGCATCGCCTGTGAAGGTACTTCACACAGTCATGATTATCAGGCAAGGAATCACACCTGGTAGCCATCAGAAACCGTTCTGTGGTGCGACCTGCTTTGGGTTGTGGTATGGGTGTGGTGCTCGCGGGGGCGTGGGAATACTCAGGACGAAACTTTTCGAGGCAGTATTCACGATATAACGTCATATCGAGTTGCTTGATCAGCAACCCCAGGGGCAACGTCTCCAAGCAATTATGGCATTTGAATTTCAGTCCATTCGCTTTGCGATAGACATAGCCCCTCGTTTTCAGAAGATTTTTCTTGGAATCTCCACAGAGCGGGCATCGAAAATTAAAAAGATAATCGGATTTGCGGGCGAATTTCGTCAGACGAGGAGAGAGGAGATGTATATACTTTAAATCAAGGTGTAACATCCTTGTAGTATACACGAATCCACTGGATTTGTCAAGCCTTATTTTAGTTGATTGCTCAATGTAAATGAAGGAGTGACTTTAGTGGGTGCCTTTGTGATGCGGATATGATGAAAGTTATCATACTTGACGCTGCCATAGGACGAACCTGTTTTGAGGATATGATCACCCTTGCGATAATGGGTACCACCACCCATGACGGAACCATCAGGGTTGCCGTGACTGGTATCTTCGACCTTTTTCCATCCGGCTTTGGGAATGGAATCATACAACTTCTTTTTCACATTGTCGGCATAGCCACCATGCTTATGCCAGGAATACGTACCCTCGTTGTGGTCATAGTCAGCCTTCTCTCCGCCTGGTAATGCGAGACCTTTGAAAATAGGATGCTTAGATTCTTTAGCTTCGTTGAGGAACTGGGTAAATGTCTGCATAAAACTCCTTTATTTCAAGAATACATTCAGCGCCAGGGTAATCAGGGCGCCGGCCACCATAGCACCGCCAGCCACCATCCACATCCAATGTTCTAGTTTTGTAAGGCGTTCATCTGTGGTTTCTGCTTGCTGCTTGGCACCCGGGTTCTTGGCCATGTACCAAGGATTGTCGAATACTTTGTCAATTCGGGCATCGATATCTTTCAACTCCGTATCAAACGCTTCAAAAATCTTTTCGGCTTGTGAGTGCCTCTGCTCATGAAGTTTAATCATCGCACAGAGATTGGCCGACATTTCTTGGATTTTATCCACCGCCTCGGACAGTTTGTCTGTGACCTTGGTGTGAGTCTGCATATCTTTCTCTAATGACCCCACAGCAATACGCACGTTCACCAGATCCGGCGGCTCAGAATGCGGATGGACATTACTTTCGGTAGTCACGTTACTTCGTCTTTTCTGATAGTGCAGTAATCTGCCGATCTTTATTGAATGAACCTAAGCTTGATCCGAAGTAATAGGACAGAATCAGTCCGACTGCGGCATCCAAGGTCCCCAAAGATCGAAGCGCAATATCACGCATCGATTCGTGAAGATCGCCGCCCGTAAAAATAAACAAATTGATCGACACATACAACAGAAAGACCAACGAGGCCAGGATCTTGGGGGTATGATCTTTCAAGGTCACTTCTCGTTGACGGGCATCGGCCGTATCGGCCGCTTGAAGGGTATAGAGGTCGATGTCCAGTTTTTTGAGTTCCGTTTCTAGGGCGGCATCGATCTTCTTGAGTTCTACAAGTTGTTCAGGCGTAGCGGCTTGAACGGCAGCACCAATTTCTGTAGGGCTGGCATCCGGTGGCAATCCCAGTGCATTAACGAGCTTTTGTGTGGCTAATCCTGCCAGCGGTCCGCCAAGGATCGTTGCCGCCGTCGGCGCAATCGCACCAATAATATTTTTTGCTGCTTCTCCAATGTCACCTAACATACTCATATTATCGCCCCTTTCCATACCGTAAATAAATCATGTGTTGTGTGGCCGCATCTTGCACGATGATCGGTTTGCCGTAATTCCGATTACCAAAATCTCGTATGGATTGACCCACATCGTCAGTGCCTACATAATGCTTGTAATGAGCATATTTAGCTTTTCCGAGTCGTGCCTTATGGAAGTATTCCGACGGCACCTGAAAGACATCTTGCCCAGCAAATTTTGTGCGGGACACCACTGGTCCATCTTCATCGACACGGAGTTCCCCTGGACCGGATTCAATAGCTTCGTGGATCTTGGGCATGACTCGGCGAAGCAGTTTGGTATTCTTTTTCTTGGGGGTAATACCAGGTTCACCTTTAGGACCGACGCCGATGCCGGCAATACCACCAGATCCAGCCGAATTAACTACTGCATCTTCTGCCAAGGTGTCTACTAGACCATACATCTCAGGATGGAGTTGATTATAATCACGCATCGCCAACCCAACCACCGCGTTGGCATCGCGTTCCAGTTCCAGTAATGAAAGTGACTCAAGCTCACCGGATTCCATTTGCTTGTGATGAACGATTTCATGTCCTAACGTCCTGAGCGTATCGGCAATATGTCGACCTTGGGTGGCCACCACAACCGATCCATCGGAAGGTTGATAATGACCGAAAGAGGCGTTCCCGGTCTGAGCCACAAACGACACCTCAGGGCGTTCTTCAACACCTAAGGTCCCACACATAAAATCAATAAAATCTTCCACATAGTCTGTCAGGGCTGGTGTCGGAGATTCAATCAAAAGGCGCATTATCGAGGTCTCCGCATTGAAATATCTTCCAGACGATTAATACGCTCAGACGAAGCTTTCATCCATGCCCTGAGCCGTTCATTCTCCACCTTTAGGTCTTTAATTTCTTGGGTGTCTAGGGCTTGTTGGGTAATCAATTCTTCGACTTTTGTGCGGGTATAGCCCATCTGGACATCATAGCCTTTGAGCTGTTGGTTTCGACCTTCTTTGGCGGCCGCCAGACTGCTTGACGCATCAGAGTAGACACCAAAAATCATCACCCCAATGACCAGATACTCACTGATTTTATAGAGAGGGGATGTTTTCAATGACTCAGGTAAGACCTCTTTCAAAGCCCCAAACGCTTGTTCTAACCCTGGCATGATCGTACCTTCCTCAAGATCGCGGCGGCCGCCGGATTAATTTGTATCTCAGAGGAACGAATCGTCCGACCTCTGACACCATACACACGCTCTGGCATATAATTCAAAAACAAGAGAAACGTTTTGAGCAACGGATGATCAATGGGTCGGAGATAATAGAACAACATCCGGGTCGCAGGCTCAACACCAAACACATTATAGATAATCGTCAGATGATTCAGAATCAGGCGTTCTTTGAGATCCCCATCTTTCAAAAATCTCCGAAACAGTCGCTTGACATAATTGAAATGTTTCAGATCCTCTTCAAATTCCGACCAAAGGCAACTCGGTCGCTCATAGGCTTTGGCGGCGAACATGAAGATATTTTCGGGGGTCAAATCATCGAAGGCCATAATCACATCATCCCATACATAATAAAAGAAATCCTTTATCCTCGTCTTACGCCACGCGCAATACCGGCTAAGGTTTCTAACAGACGAGAATTCTTACGATGAGCGGCTACCACTTTATGAAGGTGCATCCCTGTTTTGTGATCGATATGGATGGTATTGCCAGGGTGCTCACGGTGCTCGTAATGAGTGCCAACCTTTTTCCAACCATAGTTGGTCAGGTACTCATGGGACTTAGCGTAATTGGGTGTCGAGGCCGCTGTCTCAGTAAGATAGTCATTAAAAGTTTTCATCAGATTCGTCCCCTTCGTTGGCGTCGGCCATCAAGACATGTAATTCTTCCTCAGTCAGGACCTCGGCATAGCAATCATACCAGCCGGTCTCTTCCTGAAAAAACGCAAAGTAGAGAAAGGTGGTCTCGGTCAATCCATAGACATCTTCGCCATCGGCATCATGGATATCCATCATGGCATAGGGCAAATGATATCCATTCTCACTCAACACCGATTGGACCTTGGCCCAGGCGGATTCTGGACCGAGCAGAGGGCCCGCAAGGGCCTCGGCAAGATCGCCGTTGAGCGCATCGCGGGCCTCCACGCTATCGAGATCGGCCGATGCCATAGGCATCGTATCACCAAAAGATTCACTCATAGTTCCCTTAGAGTGGGAAAAGGTTTTGATCAAGAGATCCGACCACGTTCGCAGCCTGAGATCCAGTTGCCACAAGCGTTTCATACATGACGCGATTGGCCCGACCGCCCATGGTGATTGTGACCACGGCAGCGACACCAGAAGAACCAGGTACGTTCAAGGTTGGTGTCGAGGCATAACTTCCACTGACATTGATCGACACATTGACCAGACTGCCGGTCGCATTCGCCTGGAAGAACAAGTTAGCCGCCGTATTACCCAGACCACCAGCAAGTCCACCCCCACCAGTAATCGTGACATAACCACCGCCTGGTGCATAACCACTTCCCGCTGTCGTGATGACCGCGGTCACAATAGGACCTGTGCCTGCCTTGCGGAGGTTCCATCCAGCATGTTGAGTCGATGACGCTTCGCCGCGTGTGGTATTGCCTGTGTTGGCGCGTTGGGCTGCCGAAACACCGAACACCCCGATGGCAGCGTTGGTCGTAAAGGCACTGATACGCACGTTCTGATAGGCGATATTTGAGGTAAGCAAGGCGCCATTGGCGCTACCTCCCTGTCCCGACAATCCGAACTTTGGTACTGCTGCTTGTGTATTTGCTGAACCCCAGAGACTCATAGTGCTACTCCTTTATTTAATGAACGTTAATGATAGCCTAATTCTTTTAATTTCATGATGGTTATCCGGGCATTGACATGATGTATCCCAATACCCCCCTTCTCTGTAAATTCGGCAATGTTCTTGGGATGATCGTCAATTAAGATATTTTGTCGAATACCGGATGTTGCATATAACTGCTTTTCTTCGCGCTTCACCACATGAATACGGTTGTGGGGAATCTTCAAGTATTTATCCAACCATTGAATCTTGCCAGGCCCACATAACTCATCCCATGAGGCTTTGGCGGTCAGGATTTCTGGATCATGCCGTTCAATGAAATTCCAGAGTACACGATAATCTGTCATTGGGGGCAACGAGGACCAAAATCCAGCATGACTCATCACCAGTTTGCGACGATCCTGTTTTTCTACTTTATCCAAATAGGGGGTATCAAATGGATGCCCCAGCACCGATTCCGCACCCCGCAAAAAATCTACGAGCACCCCGTCCATATCACAGAACAGGGTGCCGTAGTGACGACCGGTCGGGTGCATCTCTCTCACAGTTCGGGTTCCCATACTCATTCATTCGCAGCATTATGCCAGCGCAGGTACTCCGGCATTGATCACAATGGCTCCGGCTTCAGAGGCAATAACGGTGACATCCAAGGTTCCCACCAAGGCACGAACACCCTCACCAAGATCGGCATCGGCCGTCACGGAGACTTGTGCGGTACCCAGGGGTCCGACGGCGACCACATCAGCCGATAAACCATCTGCGGCTGGGACGACCGACAACACTGTGGCGTCTGAGGTACCCCAGACTGGAAGACCGTCTACGACCGCGGGATTTCCCTTGGCAGACACAAATGTAACCGATAAAGTGACTTTTTGAACGTCCGTAAGAATCAAGGCCATGTCTGCACTCCTTTGTAGATGGACAATTTGGGCGGTACCTATCGGGACAGGTAATGTCCCTCGAAGGTTCCTCACAGGTCCGAGTGTCCATATAACTCGTTCCTGTTCTGTTGCTGGTACTGGTATCGTATCCGTCTGACGGTTTATGTAGACATTGACTGTGACGCCATCAGTGGTACAATGTGTATGTGTCTTAGACATAGCTATTTATGCTTTCACCACGTTATCGAACCGATCCGCCGGGCATGTTGGCCACAGATAAGACTGGGGTCAGGACGGGATCAGCTTCAAATTTATCCTTGGTCTTGCCTATCACGACAGGATCAACGGCCTTTTCCTTCTTGACCTTAGGGGCCTCCCCTTTTTCCTCATCGTCCTGGGTATTATCAGGCTTCTCTGTTGATTTAGGGGCCATCGGGAAGGCTTCTCTGAGAATCCTTCTGATGGTCTGTCGGTATGGATAGTCTTCTGTGACGGTCACAGGAATACGAACGGCAGCCCCCGTGGCATCCTGCTGGACGATCCATCGTTGTCCATCAGTATCGAATTGTGCGGTGGCATGTCTGGTATGATGATCCCAATCCGCTTTGGATATCGTTTTCTTCTTAGAAGGACCGTCCTCTGTCATGGCCATACCCTTCTCTGTGCCATCACCAGAAACACCAATGCCTGTGCCTGGACGATCAGGTTCATCATGCAGTTCTGTCACAGTCTGCATGGGATTCGTCAGGGTTCTCCATTTCGGTGGCTTGCGGTTCACGATACTTCTGGCGACCGAGCGCACACCCCACATGGCCTGCTTCTCCCCAACTTTTTGAGCATCCTGTGGATCGGACGCATGGGGCATATTATAATCACGATCTTGAGGGCTAATCGAATGCCATTTCTGTGAATTGGTTCCAAAGACGATCTTGCCGCCATGCTTGGTGGCATGAGCAATGGCTTCCTTGAACGACATACCAGAGGTACTGGTCGTAGCAGATTCATGTAGGGACGCCGAGACTGTGGACTTTCTATTCTCTCTCTCTTCTTTATCGGCCCGCTTCCAGGCTTTATTACCCAGTCCTGGGGTCTTGGGGTTTAACTGTTGTTTGATTGTCCGACTAAGGTTCTTTCGGCGAGCATAGGAATCTTTCCTGAAATCCGTATTCCACTGGGCCTTCAGGTCGGCTTCTTCCAGGTTCGCTTTGTCCAGCTTCTCATAGTAGTCAGGACGTTCACCCAGATGATCTCGCGCAATCTCTTCGGCTGTCTGGTCAGAGGTGGCATGTTCATGCTCGACCCTGATGCCCTTGGCAATTTGGTCTTTGATCGTATCCAGAGAGACCCCATGCTTCTGGGCAATCTCTTCGGCCGAAAGGGTCTTGACATTCAAGGAGGCTTCAGTCAAGGCCTGGCGACGATAGGTGTCCCAGGCAGATTCTTCTAACTCCTTTCCCTTTGTCACACCTTTGTTGAACGCATATTCGTAGGCTTTTTTGGACTTGCCAAAGTATTCATCGGCTTTCTTAGCATACATCTCACTATGTTTTAGATTGAGCCCCCATTTAGACACCGCGTTCTGGAAATGTTTTCCTTGCTCTAATCGTTTCTTCCCCACAGCCAAACTCAGAGATTTGGAAATTTCATCCAATTGTTCGGATTCTTCAGATAAATCCCGTATACCCTTTTTGACATCAAATGAGGGCTTGTTGCTCATACGATCAGCCGTCTGTTGGGACTTATTGAAATGTTTTTCTGCTGTGGC
>Ga0315284_10011803_pt1 | contig 12444 bp, 26 predicted proteins | sample YL17G09_16_MG_FD_203696 | JGI IMG/M metagenome (GOLD analysis project Ga0315284, IMG submission 203696) | Sediment microbial communities from Yellowstone Lake, YNP, Wyoming, USA - YL17G09_16 | ecosystem: Environmental > Aquatic > Freshwater > Lake > Sediment | place: USA: Wyoming | collected...
CACCTATACAAGACATTTCCTCAATGATCTCACTTCTAGTATTTCCCGCAGGATCGGCGATCGACAATCCCACTTTACAATATGGAAAATCTTTTGCAATACCTGGAACAACAATTGAATCCGCAAATGTGCGAATACCCATTCCATCGCCGACATATTCTTTCAATATAAGGAGCTGCCCACGAACAGAGAGCTGTAACACCACGCAAGCAGGAGTAAGACCAAAGTCCCAACCAAGAATAAGTTGCTCACCTTGGACAGCATCCAAAGACTCAGCAGCATGAAAATCCGGATTAAACTCAGGATAAACACGCTTACCAAAGCCAACAGACCCATATTCACCAAGACAAAAAACCTTAACGAATTCTTGAGACTGTCCCTCCGCCAACATCTCGTAATAATTATCAGGAAGATGAGCAGCATTATCAGCATTTGGGTTTCTAACCCATTTGTTATCATCATTTTTAATTAATCCAGGGGGCTGCTTAAATAAGCGATGATGTTCAAACTTATTCTCTTCAAAATCTTTATAAATCCAGTGATCGTCTTCCGGTGGATTGGTATCAGCAATAATACCTGACCAATAAGGCTCCTTACAAAATGCTTTAGATGGATAGCGGTTAACCCGCCCCTTCATATGCGCTAAAGCCGCCTTAGGAACCTCAGAAAGCTCGTTAATGTAACATCCCGTTAACTCTAAAGACTTAATCTTTCTAACGTCCTCAGGCCTATCTAATGCTATAAATAGTAGCTCGAGCTCCACCATTCCATGTCCGTCATTGAAACAATGTTCATAAGTCATAATTGGCTTTTGGCGTTTACGTACATCGCCTAGGTCTTCAAACCAAGCTAACCAAGTAGCGAGTGTTGTAGAGGATAGTTCTCCGCTGGTATTTCTAACAATTCCCCATCGGCTGCGTCGTCTACCTGCATGCCACATTGGCACACTACAAGCTCGCCTAACGATTTCTGTAATTGCCCAGGTAGACTTGCCACTACCATAAGGGCCCATAATAACACGCACAAAGTTATCGTCGAGATGAGCGATGCGACCAGTGGCGGTAGGTATATAGATTTTATCTTGTTCCTTAGCATGAATTATCATTCCCGGATCATTTAAAGTAAGCTGGCGTTCAGTGCCCTTTCGTCGCATCAATTCTATTTCATTTATTCTTTTGGCAATAGCAGATGCAGTCATCATTTCTCAAGTACCTTTTTAGGAGGCTGCGTTTTATAAGGAGGATTTTGTTGCTCGTCACGAAAATGTTCTTGAGTAGTAAAGCGAACGCCGCACTTAATGCATTCACGCCTTCGATAGATTTGATTATTGCGTTCATCGCGTGTTGTTTCTACAACGCGTGAATCAGGGTAATTACAGGATTTGCATTGCATTTATTTTCTATTTCCTCGCAACGTGCGCACCATACTGGAACGTGCTGCGGGAGAATGTCGTTTGACTGGTTTGCCAGGTTTAACCGGCAGCCAATTGTCAATAGGGGCTGATGCAAAGGCAGGAGCCGTTTCGGCTACTTTCTTCTTGGGTTGTTTTTCAACCCATTTGTTTTGGATAACAGCCATGCTGAGGATCCTTATTTCTTTTTAGACGCTTTCTTTTTCTTCTTTTCACCGGATTCGGCGAATGCAATGGCTATGGCCTGCTTAGGCTTTTTTCCGGCATTTTCTTCAGCAGCAATGTTTTTACCAAAGTTCTTGCTTCCGGGCTTCGCACCCTTTATTAATGGCATAACAGGCTCCTTCTTCTTAATCGCCGTCTTTTTGTTTGGTAAGATAACCTGGGATCTCGTCAATGTAGTTTGTTTTACCATAGTTCGCCATCGTTTGAGGCGATAAATTACGGCACGCACCACTCTTGGCAAATGCCTCTTGCGTAACTCTCTTGCCACGAACGACTTCAGGCGCAGAATCGTTGTAACCCCTGGTAGGTTTTTGAGAAACATATTTTCCACTCATAATTAGTTATCCTTAATATTTACTATCATTTTTAGGCAACTTCAAAGCCTTAGGCTTCTCCAGCAAATGCTTCTCATGCTTAGCAAATGGATTCTCAACCTTCTTCATTGGCTTCTTCTTTAACATGCTTCTCTCCCTCAAGTAACTTATCTAGTTTCTGATTAAGCTCATTAAGCTGGGCATTAGGACCATAATGTTTATGCCAGCGACGCTCGAGCATCCAAGCATCGGCTTGCCATCGTTCAGGTCTTGCACTAATTATATCGGAGTGTTCACGTATTTTTGTCATCTCTGCACGCTTAAGATCCTCAGAAAACTTAGAGTAGTCCGAGTCAATACCTTGCTTTCTATGTTCTTTCCCTTGACGCAACCACTCATAAAGAGTTTCTTCACAAATACCATTGGCTTCTGCTGCAAATTCATAGGGAATACGATGCGAAATAGCGTCAATAATAGCCGCACGTCTTTCAGGAGTGAACTTAGATGGTCTACCCATGTGTTCTTTAACATAATCATCTGGGTTTTTAGAAGGTCCAGCCATTACTAATCCTTTAGTAAATCAATAAATATATTTTACTTCTGTTTATAGCTCAAAGCAAACATGATTGCAACTAATACAACAGTCTCAAATCCATCTGCTGTAGATAATAACTGATGCAACTCATTGCTATCAATTACTCCATCTCTTGAAAAAGAAATAAAGTTAATAATGCAAGTAATAAAACACATCAAAGCCGGTATCGAAATAACAACATGCGGCTTATCCCTCATATAATCATGAAGGACTTTGCGCAAATTGCGCCTACTCCACCAGCTCAAAGTGCACCAAATCATTTAACATACCAGGAGTATTAAACCGGCTAATTCCATCCCAAGCACCCCCCCAACGTATCGAATGGGTCATCTTACCCTCGTCTTTAAGTTTTTGCGCAATACCAAGCACATAGCCCGCAAACCAATAATTATGATGATCGTCTGCCAAACCAGGAGGATAAAGAGTAACATCAACGGCCATGCTAGGACTATGATTATGCTTGCCATTAGGAAAATGCAATTTTGAATGCCCACTAACAAACGCTGCCTCTTGGTCAACCTCATTACGATATCCTTCCAAAATAGTGCAATCGTAATATTTAATCACCTCAAAAAACAATACCTGCAAATCATGATGGCATGTAGATAGCTTTGAAAACGAAGCCTGACTAAACTTGGGCATAAAACAATTCCTTTGTCTCTATCGTATCTAAATACTAGCACATAAAAAAAAAGATGCAAAAATATAATAATACCCATTGACATATAAATATATAAATGTTTAAATGCACACGATTAACTAACGAGGAGAATAATATGAAATATATGCTAGGTCTAATGCTAAGCTTTAATCTATATGCAAATACAGATTGTGCTGTCGATTGGAAGGGTGATTTAGTATGTACGGGTGATTCAGGCAATGTAACATGCCATAAAGAATGGAATGGCCATACAGTTTGCAGTTAAAAGCCCTTTTTCAAGGGCCCACTTACAAGGATGTTTTATTTAATTCAACAGCAATGCAATCACTAAGATAGTCTTGAATAATCTGCACGCCATTATTGTTATTGTACTTCTTTACAGGTTTTATTTCTACATATATTGCTTATAGTTCCTGAGTTTAATTCAAAGAGAAGGCATAATTCGGCTCGCCAAGATATTCTTTAATGATTTTAATTCCATCGTCTAGTCCATAACATGTTTTGCCACAATATCCAATATCATTAACCCGCTTTAAGAATTCTTCTTGTGCTATCCATGTAGGAGTTCTGCGTTCGCTGGGCGTGTATACTTTATTTCTTTTAATTTCAAGAAATAACCCATGATAACTAGGAGAAGGATAAAAAATGAATAAATCACTCAATCCTGGAAGTAGGCCTAAAAGCTTCAAATTGGCACCTAGGCGAGGCGATCGTTTTCCGGCATTGTTATTCATGCAAAAGTAATTTCTAATCACTGGATGAAGTCTCAGCCACGCTACCAAAGCTTTCTGTTCTGACTCTTCGCTTGGAGCTGCGATCTTCACCTTCCGAATCCCTGTCGTTTTCATCCGCATCGTAATTCCTATACAATTGCTTTAGTAGTTCAAAACTGGCTTTTTTATCAGCTAAGCTTACTGGGGCTTTCATGTGCTTCTTTTTCATATCCTTCCTCTACTCTCGCTGTTTTGCTATTATATCAAGATCGTCAATTTTGTTTTTAAAAGACTTGGTAATATGCCCGGGTTTTGTTTCTTCGTAAAGCTTAAATCGAGACGCCCGAAACTCCTTAAATCCTAAAATTCCTTCACTTGTTGTTACAAATTCATTAATCGCTTTCACAGCGTCTTTTACAGCTATACATTGGTTGCGCATTAACTCTTTAATTAAAAATGCTTTATAAATATTCATATGAATCATTTTAAAATCGCCCTAAGATTGGATAATGTACTTTTACCAACCAAAGAAAGCTCCATTTTCTTTTTTGATTCAGTAATAATTTCTGTAAATTGCGCACAAGAAGCTATTTCATCGGCTTTATTTAAAATAGCCAGCGCTTCTCGTGCTTCTGCAGTATCTGTCATTTTAAGATTGGCTCGTAGTTGGCTAATCTTTGTATCTAATTCTAAAGAAGGCTTTCTATGGGCCTTGCAAAGACTTAGATAATTTTGAATTAATGTTTTTTCATCTGGGGTTATAGAAGATTTGCTTTTTATGTTTTGAAAATCTTTATATTTATCGAGAGGCGCTTTTTTTAAATGACCCAAGAATCGGGCCTTATATACTTGTTGATCGGTTTGACTCCAATAGTCTACACATTCCTCATAAAGCTCTTCCAAAGTTACATTCAGCCCACGAAATCGGTCTTTGTAAACACCAAGACATTGTTCATCACCTAACGATTCACGTCTAAACTTCTCAGCCATTTGTTGCTTAGTAAATTCAATATGAGCGAAATCTAACTTTTCTTTTTCTTGATCTTGATAGTGTTCAAAAAAACTACTGCTGCTAGTAGTAGTATCTTTTAATGGTTTTGTATCTGGTTTTGTATCTGGTATAGGTTGGACGTTTTCCGTCCGATCCATTGGACGTTTTTCGTCTAATGCATTAGACGTTTTACGTACAATGAGTCCTGGCCAGGGCTGCAAGCATGTTCTGTCCAAATTTAATTCAATTAACATCTTGTCAGATAGAGAAAACCAATTAGTCCTGTCGTACCCTTTTTTATTAAAATTGCCCTTAATAAGCAAGCCCAGCTTGAGGCATGAATTAATAATGTCTTTTATCAAACGGGTTTTAAAATAAGGGAAATATTTAGAGAAATAGTCTGGGGTTCCAAAACACCAATAACGCTCTTCGTGATGATTATTATCCTTGGCGGAATTCGTTCTTGTCCAAAAAATCATATTTTGGATGAAAATTGCTTCATTAATTCCGTATTTTTCTGCTATAAAGGGGTTAAAAGAATGGTCAGACATGATATAATTTCCTCGTATATTTCTTTGTACGCAGTACAGTAGTTGCCCGCTATGCGCTAACATAGCGATGAGGGCATGATGCCCAAATCACATCTTAAGCAAATCCTAAAATGTTCGATAGATAATTCTTGATTTTGTTGTCCGTGCTTGATACTATTTTTTGCATGTTTTGACCTACCTTTAATAGGTTGAAATTATCCAAAGGGCCAACGCCCAGTGGTCTTGAGAGTGGCGAAACTCTTAAGACCATATCTTAAAATATAACTAATTGAAATACAATACTATTCTAATTCACCATCCATAGATTCATCCTCTTCATCGCTAAACAATATTTCCACATATGGAATGTTTTTAACTGCTTGAGAATCCTCGGCAGAAAACAAATAATCTAATGCTATCCAACCAATAGAAGTGAGAGCAATAACTAAAAGTACCGCTAAAACGTTCATAGGCTCTCTTAATAAGGTTTTAAGTTTAAATCCTTGTCTCATATTTTTTTATGTCCTTGTAAAGCGTATAATTGCCTTTGCGCCATTCTTTGCGACTTATTCTCATGCCACAGTTACAGCAAACGTATTTGTATATTATGTTGAAGAATGTAGTTTGTTCGTACCATTCGTGATCAGCATTGTATTGCCTACCTTCTGGGCCTGTGGTTATGCACTTATATTGGTGATCGTAGGTTGACATGTTGAGATTTCTCTTGTCATGAAGCATTTAGAGCATTTTATAATGTTATTGTGTAGGTGCCAATCGTGGCCGCATGAATTAGCTAACATAAGTTCTATTTTATCGTATAAATTCTCCATTTCAATTGGAGAGGCTCCTTCCAAGTAGACATGAAGCAGATTTAGCATTAAGTGCAATTCTTCTTTTGTGAAGTCATTCATAGCTAACCCAGCCACCACTTATCTTAGCGCATTTTTTGCATACAGCTATTCCAATACCCTCCATACTGGCATCCCAAATAAATACTTTCCAATCATGCCCTAAATAACAGGTTTTGTATTTTAAAGGTGTCGTGAAAATAATAGGCTTAGTATTTAATTCTAAACCATTTAACTTATCCATCATAAGTCCTTTAGGAATTAATAATTCTTGCATCTCATCATTATGAATGATACATTTAATAAAATCAACAAACATAATAAATAAACATAGGATGTACCATGAAGATACCAAAAGACACTACAGATTTAAAGCACTTCAACATTAGAATGCCAAAAGATATATGGATGTTCTTAAAGACAACTGCCGCTACCAACGAAGTATCCATGACAGAAATAGTGGTTGCATGTATTGAGAAATATAAAAAGAGTTTTGAATCACGCTTGACAGATAAAGATATAAATGTATAATTGTAGAAAGAAACAATGATGAGATGAAAGAGTCTAGGCTTTCATCTCAATGAACATAACCATCTCTGACAGGAGAATATCAATGATCCAGAATAGTTTAACGCAGTCCCATATACAAATGCAACAACAGTCGTCATGGAGAGACGATCCTTTTACCTTGGTTGGTACAGTCAAAGGAGTGGCTAAAGTGAGTCATGCAAAAGCATTAACAGAATACGCAGAAGAGTTAGTCTATGAATACGGTGCATACAATGGCCAGGAATATGAGCTGACCTTTGCGCAATTACCAGAGTATGAGCAAAACGAGCTGTCGCGCTTGCATTTAGAGGCGACTGATAGAGATGCGAGTGAGTGTGTTTATGGGGATGATTTCTCCATTGACAATAAATATGTGTGTGCGTTGCTTGCGATGCTACAGGATGATTGTGTTGAGACACAAGAAGCATTTGCAGTTGCTACACGTAAGAACGTGATTCTTTATTATTCCAAATACCTTCAAGAAGTAATTGATAAGGCATGCTGTGTGTTGCTTAACAATTTAAATGGCGAGGATGCACTTCGCTCTCATCAAGACAATGATGCGGACGATATCAACTGGAAGAAATTCTAATGAGCGCATTGGAGAGGCTTGTTCTGGGATGGCTCATTGGAGCGTTTGTTGCAAAACATACGTACTTATTCTTTTAGTAGTTGTCTGGAGAAATTATAATGATTGAGAAACACAGTTGTTATGAGTTTGCGGTATTTAAATATCCTGATGATGAGCATCCGAGTGCTAAGCATTATTACTATAAAATATTTGGCGAAGCATGTCCTCCTTATGATGATGGGATTATTGAGTCGGATGAGTGGTTTGATGCGGAGCAAGAGGCGCGTTTTGCGGCTATTGGTCATATTAGTTTGTTAGAAAATGGGGGTATGTAATGGCTTTGCGAGGCGTTAAACCAGAGAAGATTGAAAAGAGGTTGAAGGCGTTGTTTTATGGGGATGCTGGTGCTGGTAAGACAACTGCTTGTATTTCATTTCCCAAAGTGTATTTAATTGATACAGAAAAGGGAAGCGTTAACGATCAGTATGTTGATGCTATAAATGAGAATGGCGGAGTTGTCTTTCAGACTACTGATTTTGATGAGTTAGTTGAAGAAATAAAATCTTTGTTAACGGAAAAGCATGGATATAAGACAGTTGTTATAGATCCACTTACCACTCTATATAATGACCTACTTGATAAGTCTGAAAAGCTCGTTGGAAACGAGTTTGGCAGGCATTACTCCCATAGTAACAAGAAAATGAAGCAATTACTCAATCTTCTTTTGCGCTTACCAATGAATGTTATTCTAACTTGCCATAGTAAAAATGAATACGGGCAGAACCTAGCGGTGCTTGGAAAGACTTATGATGGGTATAAGAAACTTGATTTTTTATTTGATTTAGTATTTGAGGTTCAGAAACGTGGTAAAGATAGAGTGGGTATAGTCAAGAAATCACGTGTAGTATCCTTTGCTGATGGAGAAACATTTCCATTTTCCTATGATGAAATAGCAAAAAGATACGGGAGAGATATTCTTGAACAAGAAGCTGTTCCTGAAAAGATTGCAACTCCAGAACAGATAAGTGAACTTAAAAGAATTATAGATTTACTTAAGGTTCCACAGGGAACGGTCGATAAATGGCTGGACAAGGCAAATTCGATGAGCTTTGAAGAGATGCCAATGGATGCTATACAAAAATGTATAGAGCATTTAAAGAAACAACTTGAGGGCTAATCATGAAAGCATCGACAATTAAAGAAAGATTTTATTCAAAATTTATCGTTAACAGTGAAAATGGGTGCTGGGAGTGGACAGACCACAGGTTAGCTAAGGGATATGGTATTTTAAAAGTAAATGATACCAATAAAGTAGCCCATAGAATTTCCTATGAAATTCATATTGGTCCTATAACGGAAGGAATGATTATTTGCCACCATTGTGATAATCCGCCATGCGTGAATCCATCGCATTTATTTATGGGAACACATAAAGATAATGTGATAGATAAAAAATCTAAAGGAAGGGATATTATCGGAGAAAAAAATGGACGATCTAAGTTAACAGAAAAAGATATTCCTGTTATTAGGCGGCTTCTATCGAATAAAGTACGCCAAATCGATATTGCCAAACAATTTGCTTTGGCGCACAGAACTATAAGCGCAATAAACACAGGCCATACTTGGAAACATATTAAGGAGAATAAATAAATGTTTAATTATACGCCAGTTACACTTAATGAAGCAATGCAAGATAGGTTTCAGCTTTTAAAAGAGGGGATATATGATGCAGTAATTGAGTCATCACAAGATAGATTATCATCAAGTGGCAACCCGATGTTAGACATGATGCTCCAGGTCTATGATGAGAACGGCAAAGCACACGCAGTGCGCGACTTCCTTGTATTTACCAAGGGCATGATGTGGAAAGTGGTGCATTTTGCCGCTGCCGCTAAGCTAGTAAAGGAATACGAAGAGGGCAAGCTGTGTTCCGAAGTTGCGGTTGGTGCTACTATGCGTGTCAAGATATGCATCGATCCAGGATCGCTAATTCCAGAAGATAAGTTAAATGGTAAGGCGCTTGGATCTAAATATCCAGACAAGAACAAGGTAGAGGAATATGTTTGTGAATCAAACAAGACAGAATCTTCAGGTGATATAGATAACAATCTGGACGACGATGTGCCTTTTTGAGTATTAACTATATTAAATAGTTCCACGTGAAACATAAAAGTTATGGGATTTGTAGCTCGAAAAGACATATGTGATCGAAGAGCGCCTCATGTTGCTATAGGCGAGGCTGAAAGGAACGGGCGACGGTAAACCTGAGTTGCAAGTGACCCGCTAGAAATAGAAAAGGGCTGATACAAGTAAGCTAATGAGGCAGGTTCTGGTGAAAATCCAGACGTCCCACCATTTTGGGTGAAATTAAAAGAGTTAGCTACGTCTGACTTCATAGAGTTAGCCAATAAAATAGAGCTTTAATTATGAATCTAAGGAGCAATAAATGGAACATATCAAAAACCTACTATGCCTAATCTATATCAGCGTTACAATCTATGCATCATGTACAATCGGATATATAATTCAATAATTAAATTACAATGGATTTAGAACATGAATTTTACAGAAGCGATGGAAAAACTTAAAGCAGGCAAAAAAGTTTCACGTGAAACATGGAGAAACTCAATCTATTTTCTAATGAAAGATAAAGAGGTCAAATGCTTCTATCCAACATTAATGAATTATGTATATGATGAAAACATTATGATCTCAAATGATTGGATGATTGTAGGCGATAAAGAAAAATATAAGTTTTGCGATATAATATTAAGACTACAACAATGCGCCAAAGCCCGGCTTTCACACTGGAAAGACGAATATATTTATCTTGATATAGAGAGTAAGCAACTTATACTTCATGCCATGGAGCCACGTTCCTTTGTGCCAGACTTTGAATCATTTATCGCTGAAGATTGGGTTGAATTAAAATGACTACTTATAGATGCGACAACTGCCATTTAAAATTTCATAGTCTTTCGTCTCATAATGAGGCTATGAATAAATATAAAGCTTCATCTATGTACGATCCATCTCTAGAAATAGCTGTCTTATGTGATAAGTGCTTTAAAGAATTCAACGAATGGTATGACAGCCTAAGCGACGAAGATCACAAAAGAATCCTAGGCTTGCAAGTACATAATTAACTCAATTTGTGCTTGCATTTAGACCAAGGTTAACATAATATGCGCTTCCTTGCTTTTTTAAGGTGCACATTATGTTAACTTATAATTGGATCAATCCTGATAAAGCACGTTATTACACAATAACTGTGCAGAAAAAAAGTGCTTTAAAGCAAATCGTTCTCCTCCATGCATGGGGTGGATGTTATTCTAATCATGGAAGACGCAAAAGCATCCAGGTTGAAAGCGAAGAACAGGCGGATTCATACATTAAGCAAATGATAAGACGACGTAAAAGTCGTGGATATGAGCTTCTGGGAAGCTAATTATTAAGGTATCACCATATAGCCTATTAGTACTGTTCCATCTAGAGCGGCGGCATTGTTATTAGTTAATGTCATTGTGGATGTTCCACTGCCAGCTGTAGCTTCTATCTCAAGGGATTTTTTAGTATTAGTTCCACCCATTATACTTAATAATATGATAGAGCTAGTAGTTATAAAGGTATTAGTCCAAGTAATTGCATACGCTGCACCGGCTGCCGTTGTTAATGCTGAGGTAGTGATTACTCCTGACGTGCCACTTGCCGTCACTGCATTAGCAGCTTCTGTGCCGGTTGCTTTGGTTGACAGATAAATTGTTCCATTCATATCAGGAAATGTTACCGTTCTAGCAGCAGCAGTATTTGAGAATACTAAGGCAGTAGAATGCTGAAAGGCCGTCCCATTTAAAATCGAAACTGGGTTTGTGCCACCAGATCCTCCCTCAAGCGCGATAACTCCCGTCCCTTTGGCCTCAATTGTCAAAGAAATATTAGTGTCTGTTCCCGTTGCAAATAGTGTTACGGGGCTACCAGTTGCTGCATTAAAAAGTTCCAAATAATTTACTGCTGAAGCTACTGATGTGAATTTAAGAACATGGTTACCAGATACATCGTTTATATAGGTTGGAGCCTGCAAAACGCCTGTTAAGCCTGTCATAGAAGTTATGTTTGTATTGGCGCCAGCTGTTGCAAATAATGTGGATAATTGTGTGCCTGTTTCTTTATAGGTAACACCAGATTGCACAACAGGAAAGATGTCTGACAATGCAGGTGTTACTATTGCAGGTAAACTACTTATCTTGATACCCATAATTCAATTCCTTTTGTTTCGGCTTTATGTTAGCACTGTTCGCTTTCAATAATTTCAGGAGCATTATAAGATCCGTTCGATACAACAGCCAAATTACTGCCTTCCTGGAATTTAATGAATTGTTCCTTCATATATACTATCTCATTCAAATGTCCTTGCAATTGCAATGCTTGGCTCTTGAGGGCATTTAAATTCTCGGTCATTGCCAAATAATCCTTATTAGCTTGCTTTATTTGTTCTTCAATAAGTTCTTTGCGTTTTTCTAAATCTCCTAACATTATTATTTTCCTTTATGTAATGATTTCAGCGTACTAGCCAAAGCTACTTCCTTGCGTATTGTAGGATTCTTGCTTTTAGCAGCTTTTGCTAACTTCTTAGTAGGTATCTTATGACCTTCAGGGACACCTAACTCACGGTGAAGCTTACCTTTCTTCATCCCCATATCTTGTATGAATTTACCAGCCATTATTTACTCCTTAAATACTATTATCTTCTTCGCCTTGCATGAATCATACCATTGCCTGTTAATGTAGAGACGGCATAAGTTTGTCGTGCATTAAGAAAAACTGATGTATTAACTGATACATTCCATCGAGATATGCCAGTATTCACAAAAGAGGCAACTCCAGTTGTGATTGTATTAGTGTGATCGGTCCTAGAAGCTAATTGTGCAGTTGTAGGGCTAGCAAAAGTGGCTGTAGTTGGATGTAGTTGAACGGTTAAGAGACTCTGCGTAGTAATTCCACCAACTGTCGTATAGAAAGTTCCCCGTACATCCCAG
>Ga0315284_10011805_pt1 | contig 12443 bp, 8 predicted proteins | sample YL17G09_16_MG_FD_203696 | JGI IMG/M metagenome (GOLD analysis project Ga0315284, IMG submission 203696) | Sediment microbial communities from Yellowstone Lake, YNP, Wyoming, USA - YL17G09_16 | ecosystem: Environmental > Aquatic > Freshwater > Lake > Sediment | place: USA: Wyoming | collected...
CGACGGCCCAAAGAGTACCGACGCATGACTAAACCGCGATCGGTGTACAGAAAAGAACTATTCTCGAGCCTGGGAGCTTAATCCAGTGGCATTCGAGATAGGCGTCGAAATCGAACGCGGCCGGCGAATCGCTCTGGCCCATGTCCTGGAGGTTGTCCCAGGTATGGGACCCGACGAGCAGGATCGCGCGGCCGGACGCAGCGGTGAAATATCGCGCGTTGGTTCTGCTGATGCGCAGCGGGCCATTCACAGCGGGAGCCGCCATCGCAGTGGCTGCAAGCAACAACACCGTCATCGAGAACAGGCTCTTTGCGCGGGAGGCAATGACGAAGCGCACGGCTGGTTCCTCCTTCCATCGATCCGAACGTCGTTGCTACAAATTATACCGCGCCGGCGGCAACAATCATCGCCTGCGGGAACTGGCGAGCGGAGTCTCGAAGCGCCCCCAGAGCGGCACTTTCGCAGGACTGGGCGAGCCATCGCTCACTCTCGATGTAGGCGAGGGCAAGGCCTTCCCCTGCTGACCGTATTGCGAGAGCGCAAATGGGACCGCCTTGGCCAGGAGAGCCGGAGTGCCTGCGTCCAGGAGCGTGCCGTTCTTGTCCAATCCAAGGCGTTGCCATTCGGTGAAGGTTGTCGCGCCTTTCGACCAGAATATTCCCGCACCCCAATACTTGTGCCCGGTATTGAATCCTCGGTAGATGTTCGAATCGATAGTGACCCGGGGCAGAATATCATCCAGGCTGCCAACTGAGCTGATTCCCACCGGAAAGCCGTTTCCCGCCGGCCGATCGCCGCGCCCGATGTCATTGTGGTGCACTTTGGAGCTGGTCTTGTGGCCGCGGTTGTCGTGGCTCACCATAATGCCGTTTGGCCAGACAGCGTTCTCGTAGATCTCGACGTCTTCGGAATTGCTATTGAGAATCGCGGCCTCCTGGTTGTTCCGCGAGATGTTCCAGTAGATCTTGGCCGGCCCGTACGAGACTTCGTAGAAGATGCCGCGTCCGAGACCGCCGATCTTGCCGGCAAGGGTGATCCCGTTGTTTTCGACCAGGTTGGAGCGAATGACGGTGTCCCTGTTCTCAATGTCAAACCAGATGCCGGGCCCGTAATTGTCGTGGAACCAGCAGTTTTCGACCAGCGTTCCCGCGACCTGCACGGCGAATTTCGAACCGCCCGCCCCCCAGCCCCGCTGATAGCCCAATACGCCGTTGCGAAATACCTCGTTGTTCCGAAACGTGACGCGCCCTTTGAAAGCGGTCGAAGGCGATGCCCGGTAATAGCGTTCGTCAATGCCGCAGCCCCCTACGCCAAATTGCCCATTGTCGTGCAGTTTGCAGTTTTCCACGGTCATGCCAGGGCCCGTGTCGATGCCATCGCCGTGGTTGTACCGGACCGTCAGGTAGCGGCACGTCCAATCATACGTGTACCGGGAATCGGTTGTACCCAGCGATCCCACGGCGCCGTGGTTCGGCGGATTGCCATATTTTTCGATGACGAGATTCTCAATGAGCACGTTCCTGATCCCTGATCCGCCAAAGGCCGCCGAGGCGGCGCTGGTCTCAATGAGCGAAAACAAAGCGGGATCGTCATGGAGATAGATCCGACCCGCTTTGTAGTCAAAATACCATTTGCCGGGACCGAGCTTGGAAAGATCGGGCACCCGCTTCAATCTTGTATCGCCGTTGACAAAAAGCGCCTCGGGATTCAGGTCGCACTCAAAACCTGGGATCATGATGTCGGTGCCAAAGGGCTGGCCAAGCCGCTGTGTTTGCCCGCCGATGTGCCAGGCATTACCCGATTTGACGAAATCCGCAGCGGGCAGGACTTTGGCCCCGGAAAGGACGGCGCCCGGTTCGCCGATGAATCTGTCGCCATCTTTGGGTTTCACGTGCTGGAGACGATGAATCCCGGTCTGGATGCGGAAAGTTGTGCCTGGCGGATGGGCCTCAACCGCGGCTTGAATGCTCTGGCCCGGAGCGATGAGAGCCTCTCGGCACGCGGGACCATAACGTTTGATGTCCAGGACCAGCGCGGCATTCTCCGGCCCAACTGCATCGCCATCTCGGCCGGCGGCCTTCCATTTCGGGAGAAGCTCCCACGACCGCTCATCCTTGAAGATCTCGCCCGCAGCGGCGACCACCTGGGAGTGCAGCTCGAAACCGCGGGACCGCAATTCGTCCATCCCGAACGTCTGGCCTCCGCCCTGGGCATATGCGCCGAACGTGTATTTCGGCGGCACGGTGTACACGTTGTAGTCCATGTAGGCCAGGTGCTTTTTCTCGCCCGCGTTGACGAACCGGTTCTTTGACTCGTTATAGGCCGTGACCGCCTTGCCCTGCGTGATCACGATGTTGTTCCAGAGGCGGGTGTTCCACAATTCCCCGGCCCAGTGCCCGGCCAGCATGTCGCCGCGGATCAGGTTGTCGTGGACGTCGGTCCCATCGACGAGGTAGCCCAGGGCCACATGGCCGTAAATGACGTTGTCGTAGATGTGGGCCACCATGTACTTGCCCTGGTTGTTGCCGTGGAACTGTTCGAGACGGTTTTTCGTGAGAAAGTTCCGCCGGTAGGTGTTGTTGATCCCGGAGTCCTTGTCGAAGATGCCCCTGGTATTGTCGTAAACCCAGTTGTCCTCGATGATGAGATTCTGGGACTTGTAGACCTTGATCCCGACGCTGTTGCCAGACTTGCCCTGGATGCCGTGGATGATGTTGTGATGCACCCACGCTCCGTCGGCGTGCTCGATGCGAATGCCGTCGTGGTTGTCGGTGGTGTCCACAAACTCGCCGATGATCTCGCAGTAGGCGATCTCGGCTCCCTTGCCGCCCACGTGGCCAATGGACCCCTTGATGACGAACCCTTCGTGGCGGATGTAGTCCCGGTCGGCGTTGCCGAAAATCGGCTGGCCGCCACTGGAGGTACTGAGGACCACCGTCTCGCCCGGACAGGCCCTGAAGGAGATCGGCTTGTCCGGCGCGCCCGAGCGTGCGGGGCGGAGGTAGCCCACATGATAGAAGTCCTTCGCCGGACCGGTCTTGAACGCGTACTCGCCGCCCTTGAACCAGAGCGTGTCGCCCGGCCGCAAAACCGCCAGCGACCTGGTGGGCTTGTTGTCCGGCTTGGGCAGGTCGGCCAGTCCGAAGGGATCATCTTTGGCGCCGGACCCGGAACCGGGCTTGTTCGCCAGATAGTAGTCGGTGCCGTACGCCATGCCCGAAATCACGCACACGGCGAACGCCAACGTAAACCAGATCGCCACGTTCCGAACAATGTGCCACATCTTGTCAGATCCCTTCGGTTGGCTCGTCCAAGTCAGAAGCTCCCGTTATGGCCGAACGACCACTCTGCGTACGAAAGTGTTTGCCTCAATCTCCGCTGTGGCCAGCGGCTTGCCGTCGACGAGAGCATTCTCGAACGTCACATCCTCCACGCAGTGTCCCTCATCGAAGCCCTTGAGTTCCACGCGGGGCTTCTCGCCGGTCGCTCGAATGTCCTTGAACGTGACACCCTGGATGTGCCCGCGCTCGACGTCATGCGTCCAGACGGCTTTCCCGATCCACAGGGAGATCAGCTTGCGCGATTCTTCAATGCGGATATTCTCAAAGCGGACATTGCTTACCTTGGCGGAGTCACAGTGATACACCCGCAGCGTCCATTCGCGCCCCTTGTCATGGATCACGTCGCAGTTGGTGAAGAGCACATCGTCGACATCCTCGCGAAGCTCCGCGCCGATGCTCAGGGCGTGCGCCACCTCGTTCCACAGGGTGCAATTCCTCGCCACGATCCGGCGCACCTCCCCCTGACCCTGGTCCGACTTGACGACGATCAGGTCGTCGAGCGTCCGGATGAAGCAGCCCTCGACCGTAACGTCCCGGCTGTTGCAGATATCGATGCCATCGGAATTGGCGCGATAGCCCAGCAGCTTCAGGTTCTTCACCAGCACTCGATCGGACTGGCGGATGGGCACCGTCCAGACGCTCGAATCCCTGAGGATTATGCCTTCCAGGGTGATGTCGGAGCCCCGGACCAGGATCATGTTGCGCGCGTGGGTCGTGCAGGCGCTGGCGTCGATGATCCCCCGACCTCGCACGGCGATGTTCTTCCCGCGCAGCTCAAAGCTCGGCGCGTAGGCGCGCAGGCCATCGCCGGTGGTGCGGAAGGGCTCATCAGGCTTGATCACGCAGCGCACGACCGCGCCGCCGGCGACGTACACGGTCTGGTTGTCGCCCACCACCAGGCGGCTGACTTCATGGATGCCCGGGCCAAAGTAGATAACGTTCGCATCGCCCAGCTTCGGTACGTTGACCTCAAATGGATTTGCGAACAAATGCAACGATGAGCACCAGTCCGCATTCACCTCGACGGTCAGTGGGCGCGGCTCCCGAAGTGTGAAGGTGAGGCTTCTGCCATCGACGGAGGGGACGATCCTGGCGGAGGTTGGCAGGATACGGGCGGAGCGGATCGGCTCCGGGCAGGTCACCATCACGCGGACGGCCCCCTGCATGTCGAACGTGGCAAAGGAGGCCGTCTCGTAGTAAGCGGCGGAGTCCTTCTTATCATCCATGGCCTTCCAGCGGCGCTGCACATCGCGGGGCGCGACCTTGGCGAGATAGACAGGGCAGTCTGTTCCCTCCACTTTCACGGTGAAGGCCTTGGAAAGCGGCTCGCCGGCAGGCGCGGGGTAGCCTTTCACATCGCCACCGTTCTCGGCGGCGGCCGCCTGCAGTGCGCTGGCCAGCACCAGCAGGCCACACAGTCGCATCGGCACACCAGGTATCAGTCTGTCATGCTGCATGTGCGTCCTTCCAATGGATGGCCCCCTGCGATCTCTACCCGGCGAGCTTCGACGATGTTGCATCGTTCCGCAGGATGCGTGTAAGCATCATCCTGCCGTTCGCCCCGGCCAGATCGCGTGGTATGATGCCGCTCCATCACAGAACAGGAGCATCAGCATGTCCACTGACGGCGGCACCACCCGGCGGGAAGCACTGAAGACTCTGGCAGCGGCCGGAACGGCGGCAGCCATTGGAGCGCCGGCGCAGGCGGCATCGCCGGCTCCAGCTTCAGCACGGCCGGCCAGCGCGGTCGGCTTCCGCGAAGAGCTGGCGATGCGGGTCATGCAGACGCCGCTGGCAGACACGCACGAGCATCTGCCCGATGAAGAAGAACGGCTGCGCGGGCAGCAGGTTCCCTGCGATGACTGGGGGGTGCTCTTCAGCCATTATATCAACTCGGACCTGATCTCTGCGGGAATCTCGGAGAACACCCTGAAGCAGGTCGTCGCCCGCGATGTGGACCCGGCTGCCAAATGGAAGAAGATCGCCCCGTTCTGGCCGGCGGTGAAGAACACCGGCTATGGCCGCGCTGTGCGCATCGCCATCCGGGAGTTGTACGGGATCGACGAGCTGGACGATCGCGCCATCGCTCGCCTTCAGGCCGGCTACGAGTCGGTACGCAAACAAGGGTTCTATCACAAGATCCTCGTGGAGTCGGCCAATATCGAATCGTGCCAGGTGAACTGCCTTAGTGGGCCGTTCAAGGAGTCGCGCCAGCCGACGCTGCTGCTTCAGGACCTGAGCATCGTGGGCATGCACATCGGCCCCGATTTGAAGGCATTTGGCGGGCCGGCCGGGAAGGATGTGCGCTCGCTGGCCGACTGGCACGAGGTGATCCGCTGGTGGTTCGAGAAGTACGCCCCGTATGCGGTGGCGGTCAAGAGCCAGGCGGCGTACGGGCGCGGGCTGGATTATGAGCAGGTGCCGGCCGAGACAGCCGAGCCGGTGTTCAAGAAGGTGCTGGAGAAAACGCCCGTCTCGACGCTGGAAAGAAAGTCGCTCGAAGATCACTTGTTCTGGTACGCCGTCGAGCAGGCGACGCGGCATCAACTGCCTGTGAAGCTGCACACGGGCTACTACGCCGGCCACAACTCGATTCCGCTGGGCCGCGTGGCGGCCAATCCGTCCCAGGCGGCAGATCTGTGCCGCCGCTCGCCGCAGACGCAGTGGGTCTTCATGCACATCGCCTACCCGTTCTGGCAGGACCTGCTGGCGGTGGCCAAGCATTACCGCAACGCCCACATCGACATGTGCTGGGCGTGGATCATCGATCCGCTGGCCGCCAGGCAGTTCCTGAAGAGCCACCTGGTGACCGCGCCGGCGAACAAAGTGCTGACGTTTGGAGGCGACTACATTCCCGTGGAGTGCGTGCTTGGCCACGCGCGATTGGCCCGGGAGGGAATTCTCCGCACGCTGCTGGAGCTTGTGGACGAAGGTTATCTGGGCCAGCGCGACGCCCTGGATCTCGTCGAGCCGCTGCTGCGCGGCAATGCCCGGCGGATCTTCCAACTGGACGGGAAGCTGGGGCGGCTGGCGAAGGCGCCGTGGATCTGAGGCAACCCTGTCCGATCTGCCGAGCTGCCACGGCCGCGGGGCTGCACGCTCTTGGGCCCTATTGGTCTTTCGCAGGCCGCAAAGAAATCCCTCTCTCCAGGTCTTTGCCCTCCCACGTGCCGGCATCGACGCCATTCACCATGAGCTGATAGCGCCGCGCCGGCTCGGTGCGGCGGAAGACGACCACCGCCTCTCGTTTCCACGTAAAGGGACTCGACAGCCGCAGTCGAATCTGTCCACCGCTGATGCTGCACTCGCTCACGTTCAGCCCGTTCACGCCGACCCCGCGGCCGGCGGTCACGTCCACGACCGCGTCGCGGAGATACTCTTCCTCGATCTCGATGCCGGCCATTCCGCTGCCGGTTCCCCAGTGAAAGCTGCTCACGCCGGCCTTCCGGCCGTAGCCCACATGGGCCCAGTTCTCGGATGGCGAAACCGGAAATTGCGATCGCAAGGCGGCAACACCGCGTTCCAGGTACTCGACGTTCCCGGTCGTGCGGTAGTAATCGAGCAGGATGTTGCCGCATTGGCTCTGCCGCGCATCGGACCATTCAGCATCCGAGTTCTGCGTCGTAAAGCCGCCAAGAAGCATTGTCGCGCAGGTCAGGTTCTCCAACACCGGGTTCGTCCAGCATTCCTGATACAGCAGGAGATAGTCCAGCAGCGCCTCGCCCTCGGCCAGAAAGCGGGCCTCTCCCGAGACGCGATGGGCCAACAAATACGCCGCCACGGTCTGCGTCAGCGCCAGGTTGTTGGCCGGCCATTGGCCGGTGCGCTCATCAAACCGGGGCTGAAGCGGTTGCAACTCCAGAAGGTCTCGTAGTCGTACCACTGGCGCTTGGGCACGACCTCGCTTTCGAGAAAGGCCAACCCTTTTCTGGCCGCTTCCAGGTACTCGGCGTTCTTGTCCTGGGCATACAGCTCAAGCAGAAAAAGAGCCACCGGTCCAGTCTCGGCCTTGACGGTCCGCGAGAGCTCCTCCTGGACCGACCCATCCTCCGCGAACCGCGTGGGCAGCATGCCATCTTTCATCTGCCAGTTGATCATGAACTGCGCCAACTGACGGCAACGCGGCAGAATGCCCTCGTTGCCTGGCAGGTCGGCCGCCCGCCACTTGAGCAGCCAGTAGCCTGTCCAGCACATGTCATAGCCGAGGAATCCACCTTTCGTGCTGGCGCCAGAACCGTCGCCGGCCGCCCACACGGTTGGGCTTCCACCCGGCATGGGCACGGCGATGCACTTGAACGCGCCGTCGCGGCCGGGCGCCTTCAGCGCCAACTCCACGCTCTGCCGCGCCAGCTTGAGCAATTCCGCATTGCCGCTGCGCCGGGCGTACAGCGCCATACCGTAAGAGGTGCGCAGCGTGTTGAACCACGAGGAGAGGTAGACGGAAGGCCCCGGCCCCCAGCGCCGCGTGCGCACCCCGCCGCCGATGGTGCCATCGCCCAGCGGCACGGAAAGCCACATCTGCGGTGACTCCTGCTTCCAGACCATCTCCCGCCAGTCGTCCCAGAGCGAGAGTGATCGATACCTGGCGTCGGTGCCAGTCTGCTGGGCTGCGGCCTGTGCCTGCTGGGCGCGCCCGAACCGCTCCCAATGCAGCCCCACCGCCTCGCGATAGGCTTGTCCCGGCACGGCCGATGCGGTCACCAGAACGTAATAGGCGTTCTCCACACTTCCGTCGGCCGTCCAGGTGCGAATGCCGTCCATCGCGTAGACCGAATGGGATGCGAGGCGAGCGGGCATGAAGCCGACGGCAAGCGCCGGCCCGCCGGGCACGTCGAGGTCCAGCGCGTGGTTGCAGCGTTCCAGTTCCTCCCGGTGGAGGGAGGCAACGTCTGGGACGATCCCAAGGGCCGTTCGGTCGGCCTGCACGAGTATCAACGGGGCCTTGTACTGGGCATCCGGATTGAAACCGCCCACCGAAGGCGAATACGACCAATCCGCCCCATGGGAGAACTTGATGCGATCGCATAATCGATGCAGCGACAACCGTCCGGACGGCTCCAGTCGCGTGACGACGCGAAGCCAGGGGCCATCGCCTTCGATCGAGAACTTGCGGATCACGCGATGCTCGCCCAGCACAAACTCCTCGGTCAATACCCCGTCACTCAGCGTAACCGCCCGCACCGTGCCGGCCATCGCTCCGCTGCCGCCCATCACCGACACAGGACCGAGCCCCTCAGCGGAGTCGGCCGTCGCCACCTCGACCCACGTCCCGTCACGCATGGCGAGATAGCGTTCGCGCAGCCGGCCATCTTTGATCTCCGCTTCCACCGCGATCGTTCTGCTCCGCAGGACCTGTCGCGATTCCATTGCACCAGCGGCCAACGCATGTCCGATGGGGAGCATGAGTGATGCGAAGCAAATCAGGAGAGGTCTCATGATTCTCCTAGGGAAGAGATGATTCCGCACTTCTCTGCTACTTGGCGGCGTGCCATCCTGTTGCCTCGATCCGTTTCAGCTCGGCATCGAGATCGTCGCCTTCGTAGAACCACAGCCCCCCGCGCAGGCGCTGCGTCTGCCCCGGCGGGCAATCGGGGAACTTCGGGTCCGAGTGCATGCACGGCACGGGCGGGTTCGCCCAGGTTCGATCCACCGAATCCCATGCGGTGATGATCCAACGTCGACCATCGTCAGAACTGGCGGCGGCGAACGGCGACCGCAGCCGCTTGTTCTGATTCGTCTGCGCGGAGAACCCGGCCGCAGCCTTGAGCATCACGCAGTTCTGCACGCGCAGATCGCGAAGGACCCGATCCGAGCCGTTGTGCAGCCACAATTCCATGCGTACTGACCTCTGCCCTGGCACGATGCTCGCGCCGAACCGAACGCCATTGGGCAGATTTCGTTCAGAGTCGAGCGTTCCATCTTCACGCCGATTCCACTCCAGTCTCGGCAAGTTGATGCCCTGTCTGCTCCAGAACGTCGGCACATGCGTATGCGCCAGGTACAGCAAGCCCTGATCAGAATGGATGGCCTCGGGCACATCCACCACGACATAGCTGGCCGGGTCCCAGGGCGTAAAGACGCTGATCTTCGATTCACGCTGAGGCGCCAGCGCGCCGTCAAGGAATCCGCCGCGCGGGTGTCGGCCGCCCGGATAGGGCATAACACGGAGCGGGCTGTTGGTCGATCCGCTGGGGCCCGCTGCGATATCGGCTCGCAGGCGTGTAATCGCGGCCTGGGCATCCGCGAGGCCCAGTCCCGTGACGGCGCGGACCTCCTCGGCAGTGAAACGATGGTACACGACCATGCTCTCCAGCCAGTAGCGAAGTTCCGCGTCGTCTCGGGCTGGCCGGGCCTCTTTGGCAATCTCAGCCGAGTCGTCGCGGACCTCAATCCGCTCATAGGCCGCCATCGCCTGTTCATACTCGGCGAAAGCCTCCGGAGGAACGATGCCCTTGCTGCGGGCCATCTCATCCTTCATCCGCGCGACCAGGTATGCTTTCTCCTCACTCCGCGGTCGAGGACGCTTGCCTGCAATTTGCACGTGCCACGAACCGGTGTGAGCGAAACGAAACCGTCCCCCGGCCGGTCCTCCCAGCAGCGCACGGCCACCCATCCGCTCTGATCGCACGTCAGTTCCCCATCAAAGGCGGTCTCGAATGCTCCTTCGATGGTCCGCTGGTTGCGGGGGCATGAACGTCAGCGCCGGCCGGCCATCGCGGATGACTTCGATGAACGCCAACGGCTGCTCGCTGCGTACGGTCCCCGCGATGCGAAGGCGAACCGGGCCGCAATCGGCGCGAAACGTCTCGCCGGGGTCCTGTCCGTTCACGGTCGCGAAAAGCATGGGGCCGGTGGTCACGAAACTGCGGCCAGCCTTTAATCCCGCTACCCACTTCTCATATGTGAAGCCCCCCGGCAAATGCACGTAGACCCGGCTGAATCCCGCGGGCACTGGATGCACGCCGTTAGCCGTTCCCGCAGTCGGCACAACCGCCAGGCCGCAGTTCAACAGCGTGTAGTACATTCCCAGCGTGTAATGCACCCACTCGCGTTCTCCGCCGCCTCGGCCGCCATACGGCGGTTGCAGGTATGGCGTTGCCGGGCAATTCCACGTGCGAAACGCGAACTCCGTCCGCCAGACGTGGTTGTTGGCCAGTTCGTACAGCTCCGGCGAGGCCGCCTGCGGGAGTAACATGGCGAACGGCCAATCCAGCTTGTCCACGTCGATCATCGCTTCTCTTGCCAGGCTTGCATGCGCCACTTTCCCCCACGGCGGGACACCAGCCGCCAGCGGCTCGTGGTGATTGAGCACGAACATCGCGCCCAGCGTGTGCTGCTTGGCGCCGACAGTGAAGATCTCATACTCGGTATTGCGCGGCCAGATGACGTGGGTCGCGTCCACCGACATCAGGTCTCTCGGAAAATCCGCAGCACCCCTCACTTCGGCCGCGGGCGAAGTGAATGCCCTGGTCACCCAGAATGACAGGGGAAACGCGACGTTCAGGTCCTCGGCGAGGACCACGTTGCGAAGCTCATCGGGCGTGCGGTGGATGTGCGTCTCACCGGAGTACCATCCGCGTTCTGTCATGTCGATCCATCGGCGTAGCGGAATGCGCAGCTCCACGGGCTCGGCAGCCACCGTCACCTCGCGCGTCACCGCGAAATATTCCTTGCCTCGCTCGACGGTGACGACGTATCGCCCTGGCGGGAGGTCCGCCGCAAACGGCTGGTTGGACACCGTCGTATGCATCTCGACGGCATTCCGGTTGATGCCATTGCGTTTCTCGTAGCGCACGGCCGAACCACCGGGCGCGGCCGACCGCACGAAGTGCCAGGCGCCGTCCTGGCCAAGAATGTATACGCGGGCCGCCAGTGGTTGGCCGCTCTTCTCATCCACGACAGAACCACAAAGGTCGGCGGCGGACAAGGTTGCGGCGAAGGCACCCAAAGACAGAACTGTCGTCAATACGGAAGGCTGAAACATCGTTGTTCCCTCGTTATCTACAGTGCGCGCCGTGCTCTTGCCAGCACGTTTCGGCAAGCTCCTTGCGGATAAGCTATCAGGAATACTCGGCGTCGCGAGCGCCTCGCTTCACTTAGGGTCTGGACGGTGCCGGTTTCGTCGGAACCCTGCCATAGGGGGCGACTTTTCCTTCCATTTGGCCAAACATGAAGAGAAAGCCCGGCCACTTCGCACAGGGACCCATCCAGCAAAACTCTCCCGGGTAAGCGGGCCCAACGGGGTACGGGGGTGTCCCGCTCGCCTGGCGCAGAAAGATGCCTTTCCATGAGTCGTTCCTAAACCAGAGATTGGCAGGCAGCCAGTAACTATCCGTCACGGCTTCACTTCTCCCATCCAACTCCTCTTTGGTGTCAATGCGAAAACGGATATTGCGGTTTTGGGTCGGCTTGTCGGTGCCATAACGCGTGATGCTCGGCACCACGTGCTTGAGATAGTGGTCAATTACCAGCGACAGGCTTTTCGGGCCGCCGGTCGTGGGACTTGGACCACCGCTCAAGCCAGCGAATGTCGAGTAAGTATAAAGCTCCGTATCCCCCGATCGAGCCAGCAGGTCTGCAATCATCACCAGATCGCCAATCATGGCCCCCGAGTACCGCCAGCCATTGGTAGGGGCACCATCTTCGATGCCACGCTCGAATTCGGCGGGCGTGCCGTCCGCAAAGAACCCGAACATCAGATGTTCCTTGAAATATTGCTTGGCGTCAGCAATGAGCGAGGCGTCATTGCGCATGACCCCCACCGCTGCCATCAGATAGATCGACTGGACCATTCGGTTGTTGTACGTGCGCATGATCGGGCTGATCTTGTACCCGCCGAAGTGCGTCAAGATGAACGGGCCGGTCTGGCAGTAAGTTTTCGCATACGAACCCAGGGTATAATCGTCCTTGGCGCGGTTGGGAAAATGCTCATCGCTGGAAAGACTCTTGTTGAGACTCCTGAGGTGCTCCCCATGCGCTGGGCGCATTTTAGCCTTGGTTAAGGTGGATTCACACTGCTTCTTACGCCTGCCGTCGCGCAGGGAGCCCGAAGGGCGACCGGAGCGACGGCAGGCGTAATCGCTGCGGCCACGGTCCCTGATC
>Ga0315284_10011807_pt1 | contig 12441 bp, 9 predicted proteins | sample YL17G09_16_MG_FD_203696 | JGI IMG/M metagenome (GOLD analysis project Ga0315284, IMG submission 203696) | Sediment microbial communities from Yellowstone Lake, YNP, Wyoming, USA - YL17G09_16 | ecosystem: Environmental > Aquatic > Freshwater > Lake > Sediment | place: USA: Wyoming | collected...
CGCCTTTGCCGCCGACACCACCTACCAGTGGTACTTGCCGTACAAGGCCCTCGGGCGCGATTCGCCCTACATCAAGTTCTGGGGCCAGATGGTCCGGTGGCTCGCCAACAAGGAAATCAAGGAGACGAGCGAGGAGGCCGGCGTCACCCTTTTGGTGAACAAGCCGTTCTACAACCCCGGCGAATCGGTGACCGTCCGCGCCAGGGTCCGCGAGGAGGAAGGCCGGGCCACCAACTACGCCGACGTGACCGGCGCGCTGCTCGGCCCCGGCGGCGAACGCACGCCGCTTCCCCTGGTCCTCGTGCCCGGTTCGGTCGGCATGTATGAAGCGAAACTCGACCCGCCCGACCCCGGCAAGTACAAAATCCTCGTCGAGGCGCGGAAAGAGGACAAGCGGCTCGGCATCGCGGAGGATTCGTTCGTCGTCGGCCGGGCCAATCAGGAGTTCGATCGTCTCGGCATCGACGCGGCGCTGCTGAAGCAACTCGCCCAGGCGACCGGCGGCGAGTACTACGAACCGGCGAACTTCGGTGACCTCGTCGAACGCCTTCGAAGCCGCACCATCAAGGAAGACATCCACCGCGAACTCGGCATCCAGACGGTGCCGGGCCTTTTCGGTATCCTCTTCGCGGTGTTCCTGACGCTTGTCACCGCCGAGTGGCTCCTGAGAAAGCATTACCAACTCAATTGACCCGCCGCGGGGGCGCCCGGTGCTCCCGGCGAAGAACGGAGGACGAACGTGATCCGAAATGGCAGGCCGGCTTGCGGAGGGACGTGGCGCAGCATGTGGACGATCGGAGCCGTCGTGATCTTCTCGCTTGCGGCCATGGCGGCGGCGCCGTCGGATTCGGCAGGGCCCGCGCGGGACGACAACCTCGTCTGGAGCGACGAGTTCGACGGCCAATCGCTCGACCTTGCGAAGTGGGGCCACTACTGCCTCGGCCGTCGCCGCGACGCGATTGACGTCAAGGAGGCCGTCTCCCTGGACGGTCAGGGGCACCTCCTTTTGACTACCAGCAAGGTCGGTGAGGCGTGGCACACCGCCATGATCTCGACCCAGGGGAAGTTCGAAAGGGCCTTCGGATACTTTGAATGCCGGGTCCGGTTTCAGACGCAGGTCGGCCATTGGTCGGCCTTCTGGCTCATGCCGCAGCACATCGGCAAGGTCATCGGCAACCCGAATGCATCCGGCACGGAGATCGACATCTTCGAGTATCTGGTCAACCGGGGCGACAAGATTCAGCACACGCTGCACTGGGACGGCTACGGCAAGGACCACAAATCGGCCGAACAGATTCACGAAGAGGAGGGCCTGAGCCGCGGCTGGCACACCATCGGCCTGGAGTGGACGAAGAACGAGTACGTCTTCTATGTGGATGGGAAGGAAACGTGGCGGACCGATCAGGCGGTGTCGCACGCGCCCGAGTTCATCATCCTGAGCCTGGAGGTGGGCGAGTGGGCGGGCGACATCGCCAAAGCCACGCTCCCCGACAGCCTCGTTGTCGATTACGTCCGCGTCTATAAGACCCGCCCCACGGAGGGCGGGAGTCGGTAGGTTGCCGCCTTGTGCCGTCGGATCGGAAAGGAGGTTCCCGTATGGAACGTTTGGCCGTTTCGCTGCCTGCCGTGTGCGCCGCTGTCGGCTTTGCCGTCTCGCTTTCGGTCTATTGTGCGGAGCCGGGCCGCGCGAGTAACGAGTTCCGCGAGCAGTTCCTCAAGGACTTCAAGCACATCCCGCTGGATTCGACAGCAGGCGACGCCCTGCTCCTCCGGATTCTGGCCGGGAACATGCGGGCCCAGCGGGGCGTCGAAGTCGGATCCGCTCGCGGGTTCGGCGCCATCAACATGGGCATCGCCTTCGAGCGAACCGGCGGGCGCCTCTACACAATCGACATCGACCCGGACATGGTCAAGGCCTGCCGCGAGAACCTCGCGGCCGTCGGCCTTGAGAAGACGGTAACGGCCATCGAAGGCGACGCGCTCAAGGTCCTTGGGGAACTCGAAGGCGAGTTCGATTTCGTCTTCCTCGACGCCGTCAAGCAGGATTACCTCCGCTACTTCAAGGCCATCGAGCCCAAACTGAAACCCGGCGCGATGGTCGTCGCCGACAACGTCATCCAATCCGCCGACGCGATGAAGGATTTTCTCGACTTCATGCGCGCCAGTCCCGACTGGGAGATAGTCGTCGTCCGCGCTTCGATGGAGAAGAACGACGGCATGGCCGTCTGCCACAAGATCCGGTGACCCGTCCCCTGGGCGGAACGCCGAGCGTTTGGCCGTCGATCCTGCGATGCGACAGGTTGTCGGCGGTCGGGCCAGGCACCGCCAGGCTGCCTCGACCCGTCAGATGGGCCGCTTCGAGACGGAGGTGCTGACCCAGCCTAAGAACCTTGAGGGATTGGTGAATCTCCCATCATCGTGATGAAGACGGCCCAGAGGGGCATGATCAGCAACCCCTGGGCGATTCCTGCGTAGCCGGTGATCAATCCCGCGATGGCTATCCCGCGGCTCTGGCCGGCGCCAGGGGAGCGGCCGATCTGTTTCAGGCTGATGTGACCGCAGACGGCGGCGATAGGCCCCAGAACCAACGCCGGTAAACCGCCGAATGCCCCGCAGCAAACCCACGAGAACTGGGCTGTTGCCGACGCGGCGATACCCGTGATGAGGCTCGCCACGGCCAGGGGATTGATCGGCGGCACGTAGGGAGGCGGCGACCCCGGCGGCGGAAGCACTTCTCCCGACAACGGCGGGGCGCCTTGACCTTGCTGTGGGTCCTCGGCGAGCCTGTTCGTCTTAGGGGCCTTTTCTGAGCCTCTCGTTTCGCTGTTTCCTCATACAGGCTCCGACGACACCGAGAGTCCCGGCGCCCAGCAAGGCGATCGTCGCCGGCTCGGGGTATTGTACGAGGATCTCAAAGGTGGCGCTTGTGGCGCCGCTGAGCATCGCCCCACAGGCTATCGGATACCACCAAACCTCGCCGAAAGCCTCATCACCGTAAAGGAATACTTCTGGCTGCACCGGGGGGCGCCCGTCATCAAAGGTATACGTCGCCGGCCCTATCATGGACCCGGAAGGAGGAGACGTGAGGGGAAAGGTCAACGTCTCTCCGGGCGGTGCGGTCAGGTCCCACACCGCGAGGTAGCCAATGCCCCCAACCGCGCCTGGCAAGGTGCCCGCCTCAGTGATCGTGAACTTGAGCCAGGCCTGGCCGGACGGCAGACCCGCCGAAGTGTTCTCATCGGAAAAAGAAACCAGGACACCGGACACGGTCCCCGTCAACAGCGTTGGCGCATCGCCAAACGCACGTTGATGCTCCTGGTACATCGGCAGCATGCTCCCGCTCCCTGACACCCAGAAAGAGTACGACTTGCCATCGAACCACCCTGCCTTGGCGCCGAGAATGGGTATCAGCGAAATCGTCAATCCGGCAAGTCCTGCCAAAAGGAAAGCAATTCCCCGCCTCTTGCCCGTGCCCATGATCTTCCCCCTTTTAGCGAGTGTCCCCGAGCCTCGGTATAGGAGTGAAGGCTCACCCCTTGCAAACACTGCCGCTTCGCGACAAAATATACCATAGAATCCTGCAAGCGTCAAGCGAAATCTATCGCCACAGGGAAAACCTGCAATGCCCTACGTCTCCCAATGCCAAGCCGACCCTGGGGAAACAAGGCGGCCAAATCTGTTCCTGCTCCTTGCCGCGGCTGGACTTCTAGCCGTTCGGATAGGTTTTGGCCTGACTCTTCCGGGGCCGTGGTATCTGCCCGACGAGGTAAAGTATCTTAAACATGCATGCATGATAGTTTCGTCAGGCGAGGTTTTTTACCAACCCGCGGAAGGCGGCGTTCAGCCTGGCTGGCCCGTCCTCCTTTCGCCTTTCGTCGCGCTGATGGGAGGCGAGCCTTATCCTTCCTACCTCGCCGGAATCATCCTGTCGAGCCTGCTCGGCTCAGCCGTCGTCTTCCCCGTCTATGCCCTCGCCCGACACTGGCTTCCCAGGACCCAGTCCGCCGTCACAGCCCTTCTTGCCGGGGTGATGCCGGGAGGATGCCTGTACGGCTGGACGCTGCTCACCGAGCCCCTTTACACCTTGCTTGTCGCCTGTTGTGCCGCATGGTTTGTGCGAGCCGCTTTGGCGGGGAGGGGTCGGGACTTCGCGGCGGCCGGTCTGTTTGCCGCGCTCGCCTACTGGGTGCGACCCTTTGGCGCCAGTTGCGTCCTGGCATGTGTGGTAGGCGTAGCCACTTGGGGAACGATACACAAACGGTGGCGCGAACCTCTCTATGCGATTCTGGCCGCCGGCCTCGTCCTCGTTGGGGGGCTCGCCTGGAAGTTCGCTGCGCACCCGGGACAGACGACCTTCACCAACTACCCTCACGAGGCAGCCAGCCTCGGAGGCTGGGTCGCGCTGCTCCTAACCCCCGCAAAGTGGGGAGAACTTGCCCTTGCCCCGGTCCGGGTCCTGGATTACCTTCTGGTTGCGTCCTTCGGCATCTTTGTCCCTCTTTCCCTCATTGGGGCCGCCTCAGCCATTCGACAGTTCGGTGCCCTTTCCGCACGCACCAAACCCCTCGTCGTGGGAGTCCTCGTTCTGTTCGCTTGCACCTTCGCCGTAAACGCCTTGGCGGAGATGAGCAAGAGCGGACTGGAGCGGATGTACGGGCGGTACGCTGAGCCCCTTCTCCCGCTGATCCTGGTCATTGGCGCCGTCACCTGGCACCACGTCGGCAACCGCCGGCAGACGAAGCGCAACACGCTGATTCTTGCAATGGTGCTTGTTGTCGCTCTGGCCTTGACGCTTCCGCAAGGGCTCATCAGTTTCAGTAACAACCCCGGGTTTTTCTACTGGAACCTCATTTGCAGACACGCAGGGACGCTTATAGGGGTGGCGCTCCTGCCGGGAATCACTGCCCTATTCCTGTTCATCAAGCCGGATCGCTGGTGGTTGCGCGCGCTGATGCTCTTCGCATTGGCCTGCAGTTCAACGGCCTTGGTGGCGCTGCACGTCCACCAATATGGTTACCATACGAAAAGAGTGCGTGACTCGGCCCATCGTGCTGCTGAAGCCGTCCGCTCAGTCAAGCAAAGCAACTCCTCGCACCCCGTCCTCTGGGTGGATCCGCACCTTCTGGTCGGCCAACCTGAGGTTTCCGCGCAACAGCAATGTTTTGCGTGGCTGGTTCGGTACGGCCTCCCGACCGTTGATGTTCGGTGGGCCCGGGAAGATGAGGTGGCGACTGAGGGCGACTTCATTCTGACGGGCGCATACGCGCCCGATATGCCTTGCCTGTGGCGAGAGCATGAATTCTCAATCTACCGCATCACACGCCAGAAAGGAAACCCCACACCGTGACCTGCATGTCTGGGGTGTCTCAGGCCTTCGGCCTGTTGCCTGCCACGGCGGAGTGCCGGCGCGCCTGCACGAAGCCGGGTTCCCCAATTCTCCCTTCGCGCCCCTGGCGTCCCTTCGATCCCGGCGCGCCGGGACTCAGGGCATGCCTTTGCGGTTAGATTGTTTTGCTGAGGTCCGCGGCCAGGTCGCGCCCCAGTTCCAGGGCGCGCCGCGCGGCGTCCAACGACCGTGTTCCCAGGCCGCAGGCGGGCGTGATGAGGCTCTGTTTCAAGACTTGCTCGCGCGAAAAGCCCAGCGCTTCCACTTTCGCCAGGAGCCCGTCCATGCGCTGGCGGAGGGACTTGACCGTCTCGCCCGCGAGGGCGTCCGGGTCGGTCGGCACGATGCCCCACGCGATGTTCCCGCCGCGAGAAAGAAACGCCGCGAGATCCTCGCGGTACACGAGGAAGTTCTCGGCAAACTCGTAGGCGTCGAACGAGACGACGTCGAGTTTCCCGCCCAGGAAGATCGACCAGTCCGTGTTCGAGCAGCAGTGCGAACCGACCGTCTCCGCGCCGGCCGCCACCGCTTCCAGGCACGCGCGGACCTCTTGGACGCCCCATCCGAAAAACGGTGTCCCGAACGAAGCGAGGAACGGTTCATCCACGAAAATGATTGGCTCGGCGCCCGCGGCCCGCAGGCGTTCGGCCTGCCATTTGACGCGCAGATGCAGGAACTTCACCAGGACGTCGCGGACCACTTCGTCATAGAGGATGGGATTCCCGTTCTCGCCGAGCACCGCCATGCCGACCGTGATGGGCCCGGCGATCTGGCCTTTCGCTTCGGCGGCCCCGCGCCGGCGGACGGCGGCGCAGAACGGCTCGAACGCGTGGGCCGATTCGGGCGCGAGCGCGGCCACCTCGGCGTCACCCGATTCGTACGCCGCGAAGACCTTTTCCACGCCCAGGAAAAACGCCTCGTCCTGGACGTGCCGCAGTTTCCCGTCCTCGATCCTGAGGCCCGGCAGTCCGGCCAACGCCTGCTCGTTCATGCCTTCTTTGGGGGAAACCTTCGGAAGTTGCGGCCAGTAGGGGAGGTCCGGCGAAAAGGCAAAAACCGCTTCCACGGCCGCACGGGCGTCCGTGTGGGGCAGGCTTCCAATGCCGGTCGCCCGGCAGTTGCCGAGAAAAGTCATCCAGCCCCTCGCTCCCTTCGACTGCGCTCAGGACAAGCTTGCGCCGCCGCGCGCGTCCCGCAAACCGGACCGGTTGGGCTTCCGGCCGACGGCCTCAGCCCTCAATCTCCTCGACGGCCTGCTGCGGGCTCTTGCCGGCGTAAAGGATGGCCATGATGCCGGGCAGGTACTTGTCCATCATCAGCACGTTCGGGTAGATCATGTGCTTGACGAGAGGCGAACTCAGGCGATCGTCTTCGACGTCGATGCTCGACTTGTATCGCAGTTCGCCGTCCGAAAAGTCCATCTCGAAGTTCCCGATGCGCATTCCGTAGTTGGCGCGGGTGAGGAACTCGGCCATCTCCTGCCGCTTGTCTTCGGGCACGTTGATCGGAGCGATGGAGTAGAAAATGAACTGGTCCGCCTCCTCGACGGCCCGCGCAATGCACGTCCACTTGCCGTTGTCGCCGGAGAACCCCATCCGCAGAATGGGTTTGCCTTCGACCTGCTCGAATTTCCAATCGTCCTCCCGGAAGAACCGGACCATCGCGTCGTACACTGCTCCCATCCCTGTCCCCTTTCGGCTCTCCCGATGTGTTAGCGAACCCTCGTGTCGACGCCGCGTCCCTGTTCCCTTTGGACCCCTTTGGGGGCGGGCTTGTCCCGGACGCCGTGCGCCATCTATAGCAACTCCCGGCGCGGGACGCAAACAAGAAGCCCCCGTCGCAGAAACCTTCGCCGAACCGGTCCGCCTCACGCGCGCCGAGGCAGACGGTTTCGAAGCCTTCTTCCTTCAGAATCCGCAGGATCTCGATGCGCCCTCCTGCGCCAGTCTCGTCGGAAAGAGGCCGCGGGTGCCCACCACAACGCCGAACGTTGTCCTTGACATGACGGATATTCCTTTGGAGATTAGTGAATTAGTACTACAGCACTACTTGCTTCGTGGCAACAAACCTAACCTTTTGCCACAACGCGACTTACGCGACGTAGCGCGGGGCCTTGTGCCCCGCGCAAGAGGGCGCGGGGGGTAAACCCCCGCGCTACGGATTGACAGCCGCGATTTCCGCCGGCGGCGGGATCGTGACCGCGCCCGTGGCCGCCCACTCCGTCCCGCGGATCATCAGCGCTGCGCAGCCGGGATGAACGACACTCGTGGCGTCGTGGCCCAGGAGGTTTACGAAGACACGACCCTTGCCGTAGGTCACGGTGAAGACCATCGGCTCGTGCCCGCCGGTGCCCTTCCGGGCCGGGTCGGCCCAGGCCGTGACCAGGATGTGAACATTCTCGGCCGGGCCGCGCATGGCCTGGTATAGTTCGTCCTTGGCATGCACCCACTTTTCGGGCAGGCTCCTGGTAATCGGATGGTCCTTGTCGCGGACTTGGACGGTGTAGGCCCACTGCGGCCCGTGACCGGCGCCGGGCCCCTCGCCCTTCTCCTGGCGGACGACCTTGCCGGCGTCATCCATGTAGAGGCGGGCTCCTGTGGCAGGTCCCTGCCACAGGAGGGCGACCATCTTCGCCCACGCTTCCCACTTGGTGAACGCATTGTTGGCCGCGTGATACACGACCAGGCCGCCGCCGTTCTCCATGTACTTCTCGAAAGCCTTGTTGACCTCCTCGGGCCAGGGCTGGCCGTTATAATTCGAGAAGACGACGCCGTACTTCGAGAAGTCGGGCTTGAACTTCGCCCACTGCTCCGCGGGGGCGTCCTTGGGCGGACTCGTCAGCACCTCGACGTTGAACCGCCCGGTCTTCTCGAGCATCGCCTTGATGGGCGGCGTGGTCGCCTTCCAGTCGTGGTTGTTCTGGCCATCGATGATGAGCACGTTGATCTTGGCCGCATCCGCAGCGGGTGCGGACGACGCCAGTGCGAGCCCGATCGCGCCGAAGGCCAGCAAACAGCAAAATGTGCGAACCATGCCTGAACTCCTTTCAATGGCAAGGGCTGTGTCAAATCGCCGTTACTTCAGGTCGGCCGGAGCGGGGATCGTCACCGCGCCCGTGGCCGCCCACTCCGTCCCGCGCTCCAGCAGGATCGCGGTATCCGGCGCGGTCGTCTCGGGCACGGCGTGGCCGAGCACGTTCACGAAGACGCGGCCCTTGCCGAACGGGACCGTCCACGCCATCGGCTCGTGCATGCCGGTGCCGGCCTTCTGTGCGTTGTTGTCCTTCACGGAGAAGGCGGTGCACAGGATGTGCATGTCCTTGGCCGGGCCGCGCAGACTTCCGTACAACTCGTCGCTCGTGTGCTGCCACTTCTCCGGCAGGCCCTTCATGATGGGGTGGTCCTTGTCGCGGACGATGACCTCGAACGGATGGGCGGAGCCGTGCGAGCCGCCGGCCCCCTCGCCCTTTGCGCGGCGGACCTCTTTGCCGCTGTCATCCAGGGCGAGGCCCTCGCCGAACTCGGCGGGTTTCCACCCCATGCCGATCATCCGGTTGTAGGCATCCCATTCCTTGAACGCGGCCACGGCAAAGTGATAGGCGACGAACCCGCCGCCGTCGGCCACGAACTTCTCGAAGGACTTCTGCACGTCCTCGGGCCAGGGCTGGCCGAAGTAGTTCGACAGAACGACCTTGTACTTGGAGAAGTCGGGCTTGAACTTCGCCCAGGCGTCCTTGTTGGCCTGCTTGGCGGCTTCATCGGCATCCCGGGGCAGGGCCGCCGGCGACGTCAGGACGTCCACGGTGAACTTGCCGGTCTTCTCGAGCATCGCCTTGATGGGCGGCGTGGTCGCCTTCCAGTCGTGGCCGTTCTGGCCATCGATGATGAGGACGCCGATCTTCTCGGCATCCGCCGCCGGCGCCGGCGAGGCGAACGCCGCAAGCAGACCCACAACAGCCGTAAGGAGGAACCACCGATAGGCTCTAGTCATGGTCGGGCATCCTTTCAAAAGGGTTCAAAGTCGAACGGCCCACAGGGCCTTTCCGCGAGGTGCAAGACTAACCCGGCGGGCAGCGGAATCAAGTGTTTTTCGCGCCGGGTCACAGGCTTGACACTCCAGTGGAGTGGCCTGACAATGAGCGGATTCATGGGACGCACCCGGGGAACCTCGATGGGCGAACGTCGCAAAGACAAACGGCGCAGGGAAAAAGCGGATGCCGCGCCGCAGGCCCAACGAAAGCCCCTGTGCGTCTCGACGGCGGCGAGGCCGTTCCTCCTGGCCATTCTCTCGGCCCTCCTGCTGACCCTCGCCTTCCCGCCGATGGAGATTTCGTGGCTGGCGTACCTGGCGCCGGCGCCCTTGCTGGTGATGGCGGTCGGGACAGCATCGCGCCGGCACGTCTTCTGGGCGGCCTGGCTGGGCGGCCTCGTGTTCTTCGGCTGGAACATGTGGTGGATCTGGCCGATCAGCCTCCCCGTCACCGCCGTCGGATGGGTAGCCCTGACGGTGTACCTGGGTCTTTATTGGGCGGTCTTCGCCTGGGGGCTGAGACGCCTCGAAAGCGCGATTCCACTCACACTCGCCGCGCCCGTTCTCTGGGTCGCCTTGGAGTACGTGCGCGGGTGGCTGCTGTCGGGGCTTCCGTGGATCTACGTCGGCCACACGCAGTACGAGAATCTCGTGCTGGTGCAGACGGCCGACGCGCTCGGCGCCTACGGCCCGAGTTTCCTGGTCTTGATGACGGCGGGGTTGGCGGCCGATTGTCTGACGCGACCTCTTTTCGTCTGCGGCACTGATGGCGCCAGGCGGCGCTTCTGTCGCGTGCTGCCGGCCATGGCTGTTCTGGTTGCGTGCGCGTGGGCGGCGACGGTGGGTTACGGCGTCTGGCGGCTGGGGCAGAGGACGGCTCGGCCCGGGCCGGTCGTCGCGTCGATTCAGACGAACATTCCTCAGGAACTCAAGAACGCCGCCCGCCTGGGGAGCCGCGGCGCGGCAGAGAAGGCCGAGGAGCCTGCGCCCGTTCCGCGGGAGGAGGCGGAGAAACTCGCCGATGCGTTCATCGCGCAGAGTTTCAAGGACCTCCTGGCGTCTCCCTTCGGTGCGAACGTGAAGGCGCTGGCGGAGCGCCTCGTCGACGATACGCGGAAGGGGCTTCGCGAGGAACTCGTTCGGAGGCTTGTCGAGGGGCGTGTTACGAAGGGCGAGGCGGGGGAGTCGGCCCAGGTCGTTGCCGATGAACTGCGGATGATGCTTTCGCTGGTTCGCCTGACGGGCGAGGCGCTCGCTTCCGCCAGGGCGGCCGGCACGCCGCCCGACCTGGTCGTCTGGCCCGAGACGATGGTCCCGGTTCCGATGAACCCGGGGTTCCTGACGGCCGACCTCGCGGCCCTGCTCCGCTACCGCGGCCTGGTCGCCCACTTCGCCTTTCTCCAGGAGCGCTCGCGCCGATACGGGAGGCTGATTCGGGAATTGGGCGCGCTCGTGCCGTCGCCGGTGTTCGTCGGGGCGTCGGGGCTGCGGGTGCTCGGCGTGCAATACCTGGAGGGCGATCTGGTCACGTGCCGCGCGGAGCGAACGAACGAGGCGCTGCTCGTCGTACCCGATTCGCCGGTCGAGACGGTGGCGGGCGAATACGCGAAAGCGCACCTCGTGCCGTTCGGCGAGTACATTCCTTTCAAGGACAGTTGGCCTTGGCTTTATGACTGCCTGAACGCCTTCACGCCGTACCGCGGCATGGAATACAGCCTCACGCCTGGCGCCCACGACCAGAAACCTTTCCGGCTGGCGTTCGACGGGGGCGAGGCGCGGTTTCAGGCCGCGATTTGCTACGAGGACGCCATGGCGTACCGGGTCCGCGAGATGGTTCGCCCGCCTGGCGGGGCCGTCCGCAAAGCCGTTGACTTTATCGTCAACATTTCCAACGATGGCTGGTTCGCGGGCAGCGTGGAACTCGACCAGCATCTGAACCTGTGTGTGTTCCGCGCGATTGAGAATCGCGTGCCGATCGTGCGGTCCGTCAACACGGGCATCAGCGCGCTGATTGCGTCGGACGGGCGGATCGAAGCCGTCGCCCAGGACGCCGAGGGCCGTCGCCGCAGCGTCGAGGGATTCGTCGTCGGCCGGATCGCGTTGGACGATCGGCTCTCGCCCTACACGCGCGTGGGCGATGTGTTTGCGTTGGCGTGCGTGGGCGCCTCGGCCTTCGGAGGCGTCCTGGTTCTTGTCGCGAGTCTGCGCAGCCGAAAGGAGGCGAAGCCGTGAGATGGATACCGCTTGTCCTCGCTAGCGCGATCGTCCTTGCCGGGTGCCAGCCCCCCCAGGCCGTGCGGCAGGGCGTTGCGGCAGCCGGAGAGCCACTCGATCCTTACACCGTTCTGTTGGAAGCCATTCATTCCAGCCAGCCGCCGCTCCAGGCGCTCGCGGCCGAAACGTTCCTGGAGGCCGACCGCCAGCCGCCACGCGCCGAACTTATCCTTCTGGCCGAAACGCCCGACCCGCGGGTCCGGACGACGGGGCTGGCGCTCCTGGGGACGACTCGCCGGCAGGAGTTTCTTCGTGTGGCGCAGCAGCAGTACCGCGACCCGCAGGCGGTGGTGCGGGTGTCAGCGGCGTTCGCCATGGCGATGCTCGGCGATACGTCGCGCATCGGCGACCTTCGGGACGGGCTCGCCTCGCCGGATGTCACGGTTCGACGGACGGCCGTCTGGCTGCTCGGCCTGATGGGCAACCGAAGCGCGGTCGGCATGCTGCGGGTGAAGTTGACCGACCCGGACGCGGTGGTGGTGTTGCGGACGGCCGAGGCGCTCCATCGCCTTGGCTCGCCCGACGGGGTGGAGATGGTCCGCGCGATGACCGAACACAGCCAGCACTCGGTCCGCGCGTTCGCCACGCGCCTGCTGGGACGGGTGGGTGAGAAGGCGGACATCACGCGGCTGGAGCGCCTTTACCAAAGCCGATTCCTGGACGTCAAGTTCGCCGCCATTGGAGCGCTCGCGCAACTGGGCGACTTCAAGCGGATCGGGATGCTCGTGGATTTCCTGGGAGATGAGGAACAG
>Ga0315284_10011808_pt1 | contig 12441 bp, 7 predicted proteins | sample YL17G09_16_MG_FD_203696 | JGI IMG/M metagenome (GOLD analysis project Ga0315284, IMG submission 203696) | Sediment microbial communities from Yellowstone Lake, YNP, Wyoming, USA - YL17G09_16 | ecosystem: Environmental > Aquatic > Freshwater > Lake > Sediment | place: USA: Wyoming | collected...
GGACCCTTCCGGCGCTGGCTTCACACCCGATCGCTGCCGCCGCGGAAGCATGTGGCGGTGCTGCCGTTCCGAAACATCGGTGGCGAGGCCGACCAGCAGGCGTTCTGCGACGGGCTGACCGAGACCCTGACCACCGCCTTGACCAAGTACGGAGATCTTTCGGTGGTGCCGCCCACAGAGGCGCGGCGCCTCGAGAACGCGGGGCAGGCCCGGCGGGAATTCGGTGTGAACCTGGTGGTTTACGGAAGCGTGCAACGCCGCAGGGACCGGGTGCGGCTCATCATCAGCCTGATCGACGCCGAGCGCCAGCGTCAGATCGACGCGGAGCCGATCGACTGGCCGCTCGCCCAGTTGTACGAACTGGAAGACGGCGTTCTCACCAAGGTCGCGGACCTCCTCAATCTGGTCATGACACCGCCGCCCTCCGGCGTCATGGCCGCCGGGGCGACGCAATTGCCGGGCGCCCATGACGCCTATCTGCGCGGCCGCGGATTCTTGTATCGCTACGACAAAGCCGGCAACCTGGAGCGGGCCGGGCAGCAGTTTGAGGAGGCCATCCGGGCCGACCCCAAGTTCGCGGCCGCTCACGTCGGTCTCGCGGAAACGCACCTGCGCGCGTATCGAACCCGCAAGGACCCGGCCCTGCTGGATGCTGCCAGGAACCAGGCCCAGCGCGCGCGAGAGCTGAGCCCGCAGCTTGCCAGCGCCCGGGTGATCCTGGGCGGCGTTCTGGCGGAGTCCCGCCAGCAGCAGGAGGCGGTGCGGGAACTGGAAGCGGCCATCCAACTGGATCCCCGCGAGCCGGCGGCCTACCGGGAACTCGCCCGTTTGTACTGGTCGCTCGCGCGCTACCGCGACGCCGAGCAACTGTACCAGAAGGCCATCGCCGCCCGTCCGGGGGATTGGATGACCTACAGCTTCGCCGCCCGCTTCTATGTCACCTGGCAGCACTACCAGGAGGCGGAACGCTACTTCCGGAAGGCCATCGAGCTCACGCCGGACAACCCCGACGCCTACCGAAACCTGGGAGGGCTGCTGGCCAAACTCGGCCGCGAGCGGGAAGCCGAGGCGATGATGCTGAAAGCCCAGACTCTCAATCCGATCGCCACGGGCTATTCGAATCTCGCGACGCTCTACATGGTGCAAGGCCGCTACAAAGATGCGGTTCCGATGGCCGAGCAGGCGGCCGCGCTGGCTGCCCAAATGCCAAAGGCATACCTGATCTGGGGAAATCTGGGCGATGCCTACTGGCTCGCCCGGGCGGACCCGGCAAAGGCGCGCGAGGCCTGGCGAAAGGCCGCTCAGATCGCGCAGGAAGAAGCCGCCCGGGCTCCGGCCGACACCATCATCCTCAGCTACCTGGCCAAGTACCAGGCCAAACTCGGCGACGCGCCCGGAGCGCTCCAGCGCCTTGAAGCGGCCCGGCGCCAGGCGCCAGACAACGGAGCGGTGCGGTATCAGGCCGGGCTGGCCTATGCCCTGCTCGGCAAAAACGATCCCGCTTTGCGGGAACTGGCAGCCGCGCTCGACCGGAAGTTTCCGGTCGAAGAGGTGCAGAAGGCCCCTGAGTTAGCGCCGCTGCGGGAGGACCCGCGTTACCAACAACTGATAGCTCAAGCTGTGAAACGCAAAGGCAACTAAGGAGAACAAGATGGCAGATAAGACAGTCACCATTTTCTGGGACGGGGCAGCGCTGACCTACAGCAACGCCCACTTCAAGATCAAGCCTGGCAACCGGCTTCGTTGGAACTGCAACGACGCGGACTTCGCAATCTTTCTCTGCGAAGGCCGCTCGCCGTTCAGCTCCAAGACCACGGTGTTGGCGGGTCCCAAGTCGAAAGGGACCAAATTCCTCACGGTCCGGAAGCTGACTGCGGCCGAAAAGCAGCAGGCAGGAAAGGAAGCCTTCAAGTACAGTGTCGCGCTTCTCGATGCGGCCACAAACAAACTGATTACCGACGATCCGGATATCATCATCGACGACCCGGGAGGCGGAGGCGGAACCAAAGGGAAGAAACAGACCAAGAAACAGACCAAGAAGCCAGCCAAGTAGGGGCCTTAGGCACAACACTGTTCAGTCAGGCAAAACCGGGACTGACACCAATTTCCTGCTTTTGGAAATTGGCTGTCTGTCCCAGCGTTTTGCCGCCTTAACTGAACAGTGTTGGCCTTAGGCGCTCACCTTTCGGATTTGAGGTCCACCTCTTGGCCGAGCGCCGACCGGGCCATGTCCTGGTACGGCGACTGCGGGTCTCGAGCAAGCTTCTCGAGCAGTTGCCGGCCCTTCCGGCTGCCGATCGCTGCAAGACCAGCCAGGGCGGCCGAACGGTAGCCGTCAACAGTATTCTCGCGAACTCGCTTCAGGTGCTCGGCGATTGGCACAGATCGAATGGCCTCGATCTGCTTCGGGTCGAGTCCGCTGAACTGCTGGGCTTCGATTGCCCGCCGGGTGTAGGCGAACTGCTCGCGGGCGGCATTCACGGCCCGGTCGGTCTGCTCGGGAGGCGGACCGTTCTCGAAGGCCCTCATCAGCGGCTCTTCCAGGTCCGTCCCGAACTTGCAGAGCTGTAGCCGCAAGCGGCCGCGCTCGCCTGTGTCGCAATCCTGGGCCAGCCAGCGCGTCAGCACAGCGCGAGCCTCGGGAGATAGCTCGCGCGGGACGCAGCCTGTCAGAACCGCCAGAGCAAGAACTGCCGCCGCCGCTCTCGCCAACCGTGCAGCCGCGGTACGGATTGGAGTCTGTGCGCGCATCTTTTCGCACCTTGTCACTTTTCGGGCCACAGCCTTGTCTCCAGCGGCGGGCACGGCAGGTCCTTCTTGACCCCGGATCCGATGCACCACCGCTGCTCCGCTTTCCGCTTCTGAAACGTCACGTTCAGAATCGAGTCCTCGGAAAAGTGCATCCGAAAGACCTGGCCTTCGCTGAAATAGCCGCGCACGTCGCTTGCCGAGTGCATCACGTTTTCCTCGTCGAAGGCGGCGTTGCCGTCGATGTGCGACAGGTCGAAGGCGTGGCCGATCTCATGAAGCATCGTGCCCCAACTCGCGCGCGACCCCGCGAAGGCAAGATCCGGCGCTTCGTGACATTTGTAGCCGCGCGTTGTCTTGCCGTCGACGGTTTTGACCACGTAGAGGTTGATCGCCTGGTTCTCCTTGAGTTGCGCCGCAAGGTCCGCCAGGGCCTGCCCGTCGCAATCATCCGGCTCGTCGGACGTAAAGGTTCGATACCGCTTGACCGGGGCGGCTTTGTTCTGCGTCTCATTCGAGATCCAGTCGCCGGAGGAGGGAATCAGACGGAGACCGGCGCGCTCGCGCTCCAGCACCCCGTTAGCCCAGATCAGGAAGCCGCCCAGAGACGTCTGCATGCACGCCAAGCCGCAGTTCGTGGGGGTGTGAAGCACCCAGATCTTCACCGGCAATTCGTATACATCGGGGTATTTGATGTGGACCGAAGGGCTGCTGTTCCACTTGACCCGGGAACCGATGGCGGGAGGCCGGCCGACTGTGAACGCAACCGCCTGGTTAGGGCCATTCGGCAGCTCGCTCACCTTGCCCACGCTGATCTTTCCGTCGTAGATGCCCGTGAACGAAACCGGCAACTGGGACACGGCTGGTTGAAAGTCACCCCACACCAGAAGTCCACTTTCAGTGCTGCCGTTGGTGTTGTCCAGCACCACCTGACGAGGCCCGGACAGCCCGGCCAGGACGGCCGACGCGCCCAGAAGCAAGTACAACTTGCACGAGACGGCCATGATCGCTGACACTCTACCATATTCCGCTGCCCTGCGCTGGCCTCTTAGCGGGCCTGTCTGCCGTCCCTGACGATACGTCGATGGGTGCCTTTGAATCCTGCCCGAAAACAACACCGCAGCAACGCCCGGATCAAGATAAACTGATCTCTAATACGCAAATTCCCCAGCAATTCACAGCAGGCCTCGACAACAGGAGCGACTGCCCGGAGAAACGGTTGTCATGATCTGCGACGCAGGGAATTCACGAGTTTGACTGCGGCCGGCCTCGCGGGTGCGACCTTCTACCTGGTGCCAGGCCCTCGAAACAAAGGGGCCAAGCTACGCCTCCGGGTTCCCGCCGCACCAAATCACGTCAGGCCGGGCAGAATGAACGGTTTACCAAAGCTGATCGTGACAATCAGAGTGGGGCACGCGCAAAAGCGGCCAACTGTCACTCAATTGTCACTGTAGCCCGTCGAAATCGAGTGAAAGTGCGGGAAACCGAGTGAAGCTCAGACTCCCGCGAAGCCGCTGCCTGGCAGAAGGATCTTCTGAATCTTCGGACGCTCGGCCAGCGTTGCGTTCACAGGCGCGCTCTCGACCTTGCGTGCTGGCCGGACAGTGCGCTGGCAGGCAGGGCGATGGTTTAAGAAGGGCCGGTCAAAAAATTCGGGGCCAAAGCCCTTGACTCCTGGCCGTAGTAGAGGCAGAATTGGTACCGGGGTTTGCGGGGGTAAGGCGTATGTTCAGGTGGGAAGTAAGACACGACGGCGGGTTGAGATGCATCGCTTGCCCGCGTGTCTTGAGGTAGCCAATCTCGGTACGAGGAGGAATGCTAATGGACACCAATGGACTGACGACGGTACTCGCGCTCTTAGTGGCTCTCAGCGTGGCCGCGGAGCGACTGGCGGAGATCATCAAAGGCGTGTTCCCTTGCTTGAACCAGGAAAACGCAGACTCAAAAAAGGAGCGTTGGCGGAAGATTGCCCTTCAGGTGCTGGCTGGCGGATGTGGGGTTTTCACTGCGTTCGTGGCTGGCCCGGCAATTCGAGGCGTGGCGCCGGAAGCGTGGACCACCGGGGGCGGTCTCGTGGCCCTTGGACTTCTGGCCAGTGGCGGCTCAGGCTTCTGGAACGCTGTCCTCGGGTATGTCAAGAACGTAAAGGATATCAAGAAGTCGGAGCTTCAGCGGCTAAAGGCGGGACAGTGAGGCACGGACGCTGTTAGATCTGTTCCATGACACTGGCGGTGCAGCAAAACGAGCAACACGGTGTTGCCCCACCGCGCGGACTCCCAACCCCCTCATCATAACCTCGCGAGCCCCTCGCCCGGGTGGCGACTCCCGGTCACTGGGGACAGAAAACGGAAGCGGCCTGATTGCTTTCGAGTTGACGGGTCGTTTTGTGAGGAAAAGAGGCGTTCTAGCCACCTCCGGCGTCTCCCCAGGTTCCCGCCGAAATCCCCGAGTTCCCGAATTCTCTTCGGCTTCGCAAATGGCCGGCAACGGTTTTCAAGACCGCCGCCTTCGACCGCTCGGCCATTCCTCCGCTTCCAATCTATCACGCCCGCAAATACGGCCGCAGCCCCTCGAAGTTGAAGTCGATCTCCCGCGCCGCTTCCGCGCTGTAGCTCACCTCCTGCTGCCGCGACACGGTGGTCTTGAACACCCCGCGCTTCTTCAACACGTACCGCCGCATGCCCGGAATCTCTCCCTCCAGGTTGATCATCAGCAGCAGCTTGCTGAACAGTTCCCGCGCCTGCTCGCGCTTCCCCGCCTGGTACAGGTCCCAGATCTGGGCGTACATCTTGGCATACGGCGCGCCCGGCATGGTCCCGTCCAGCCCCAGCCGCATTTCATACAGCATCCCCCGCCCCGCGTTCCCGCTGAAGACCGCCTTGATCGCAGGCCGCCGCCGCGCCAGCGCCTGCATGCGCTCGATCACCGGGCTGGTCTCCTCCTTCACGTAGCCCAGGTGCGGGAACTCCCCCGCCAGCTCCACCAGGAACTCGACGCTCGGCACGACACCTTTGGCCCCCCCGGTCGTCTGAATGAAAAAAGGGCGCCGGCAGACGCGCGCCAGGGCCCGGTAGTATTCGCGATAGTCGTCCAGCGACTTCGCCTCCCTGGGCGGCATCGCGATCACGCCCTCGGGACCCAGCTCTTCGGCACGCCGCGCGTACTCCAGCGCTTCGCCCACGCCGGCGCCCTGGATCCCCAGCACCAGCGCAGGCTTCCTCCCCCGCGCGGCTTTGGCCAGCACCTCCATCCCCCGCAGCCGTTCCGGCTTGGTCAGTTGGGCGTACTCGCTGGCCATCTGCGGCCACACCATCCCGTGTACCCCGCAGCGCTCCAGGAAATCGACTTCCTTCGCCAGGTCCTCGTAATCCAGCTCCTTGCTCCCCGTAAACGGCGTGGCCATGATGATGAAGGCCCCGCGCATGGGCTTGGCCTCGGCCCAGGCCGCCGCGGCCATCGATAGGAAACTGCGCCGGCTCGGGATCGGGGTCATAGCGGATCGTGTATCATATAGCTGCGACATATGAAGATCCGAACATTGGAAATACACAACTATCGGAGTATTCGCCACCTTACGATGAAGTGCGAACCGCTGGTCGTCATGCTCGGACCGAACAACCACGGCAAGTCCAATATTCTCCTCGCCACTGAATTCATGCTTTCGACCTCGGTGAAACCCTCAGAGAGTGACTTCTTCGCCTTCCGCGGGGAAGATGAGGAGCTTTGGGTTGAGTTGACGTTTGAGTCCCTGACGGAGCAAGAGAGAACCACGTTTAGAAAGTACATACGTGCCGACGGTACCCTTCGCGTCCGCAAATCCGCTCGGCTGACCGGCCCAGGGCCCATTGAGGTTGGCTATAACGGCTGGCTACAGGAGCCGGACGACGAATGGCTGCGCGCAGACAATGCAAAACAGCTCGCAAATCGCGACGAGGTGAACAAGACGCCGTTGAAGGATCTGGTCCCAAGCGCAGGCCGGATTACACCGACCCAAATCACAGAGGCCCAGCAGTCGTATATTGAACAGCACCGCACCGAACTGCGCTTTCAGGAAGTACTCGAATCGACTCCGTTTCTGGGACAGAAAAACATCGGCGGTGGCGTTTTGCCCGAGTTCCATATGATTCCCGCAGTGCGCGACCTGGCCGACGAAACGAAGGTCAAGAGCACGACAGTCTTCGGCAAGTTGCTGAACCGGGCTATACGGGACATGGCGGATAGAGACCCGCGCTTCAGGGAGCTTAAGGACGGATTGGAGCAGCTCGTTAAGTCTCTGAACCGATCCGATGCTCCGGGTGAAAGACCCGCTCCGCTGCTGGCATTAGAGCAGAGCCTGCGATCCGAATTGCCGGAATGGTGCGTGAAGGTAGAGATTGAGGTTGTTCCACCACTCGTCGAGAAGATCTTTGAGCTCGGCACGAATCTCCATTTGGACGACGGTGTGAGGACCTTGGCGGAGCAGAAGGGCCACGGCCTTCAGCGGGCCGTAATATTCGCATTTGTTCGCGTGTGGGCGAATGCTCTCCGATTGCCTGCCGGATCACCAGCCTCGACTAGCCCCCGAGCCTCTTCCGATTCCGTGATCTTCGCGATGGAGGAACCTGAATTGTTCCTTCACCCACATGCACAACGGAGGCTGGCCCGCGCTATCCAAGAAATCTCGGCGGCACCCGAACATCAGGCTTTCGTCTGCACGCACTCGACGCACTTCTTGGATCTCGATCGATACAGGGAAATAGCCCTCGTGACGAAGCCTAGCCCGCACGAGGGCACAGTCGTGAAACAGTGCATTGACGAACTGTTTGAGGAGAGCACAACAAAAGAGCGGAAGCTCCGTTTCCACATGGCGCACTGGATCAACCCTGACCGCGGTGAGATGTTCTTTGCTAAGCGGGCGGTCTTCGCGGAAGGCGAGACGGAGAGAACGGTTCTGCCATTCCTCGCGGAGAAGCTCGGGTGTTTCGACAGCGAGGTCTCCGTCATCGACTGCGGCTCAAAGTACAATCTACCACTCTACATCGCCGCTGCAAATGCCTTTGATATCCCCTGTGTCGTCATCCACGATGTTGATCCCATACCAGACCCTGTGCCGCCGGACTGGTCCCCGCCAAAACTCGCTGAAAAGTGGCGGACCTTTGAAGTGAATGAGACGATCAAAAACGCAGTCCGGCACGGCCTGGGCATAGTTGAAACCCTCGACCCTGACTTCGAGGCGGCCGCTGGGGTGTCAAAGGGCGAAGGAGAGCGGAAAGGCAAAGCGCTCGCAGCCCTCGATCACTTTCGCGAGAAACCGGCAACCGAGATACCTGAAAGCATCCAGAGGGTGGTGCGCACGGCCTTCGCAGGGGCTGCTACCGCTGCTGCCGCTTCGTGACAGTCTATGGCGCTTGTGGGTGACAATTTTCAGGATCGCGGCCCATCGATCGCTCGGGTCCTACCGGCTATGACGGCTCGGGCGGAATCGCAGTGTTCTCTGCAGAGCGTTGTGGGTGCACCCTGCTCTGCTAGCGTCGTCTTTCGTGGCCGCACACTGAAGTGGAATCGGTACGCCTCCTCGGCTCGGCCGTTGGCCGGGGCGAACAGAAGTAGTGTTCTGGGAGCGATCTATCTTTTTTGCCGCAAGAAGGAGTCTCATGTTCAAGTTCCTGCATGCTGCCGACATACACCTGGATAGTCCGCTGCGAGGCATCGCCCGCTACGAAGGGATGCCGGCCGATGACATCCGCCTCGCCGCCCGCCGGGCCTTCGACCATCTGGTGCAGCTCGCGATGGACGAGAAAGTCCGCTTCGTGTTGCTCGCAGGGGATCTCTATGACGCGGACTGGAAGGACACTGGCACGGGGATGTTTTTCGTCTCCAGAATGGCCAGGCTCAGGGAACAGCGCATTCCGGTCTACCTCATTGCCGGCAATCACGATGCGGCGAATCGCATGACCAAGTCCCTGCGGCTGCCCGAAAACGTGTTCACCTTTTCCGCAAGACACCCGGAAACCAGGTTCCTCACCGAAGGCGATGTGGCGATTCATGGTCAGAGCTTCGCAAAACAGAGCGTCTTCGAGAACCTGGTCACGCACTACCCCGTCAGAGTCCCAGGCTGTTTCAACGTTGGCCTCCTCCATACTTCGGTTTCCGGCTACGAAGGGCACGAACCTTACGCACCCTGCACTCTCGACGATCTCCGCCTCAAGGAGTACGACTATTGGGCATTGGGCCACGTGCATATGCGGCAGGAACTTTGCAGGCACCCGCGTATCCTGTTCTCCGGGAACATCCAAGGGCGTAACATCCGCGAGACTGGACCCAAGGGTTGTGCGCTGGTCACCGTAGGTGACGGGAACGAGATTCTGGAATGCGAGTGCGTCCATCTGGACCTTATTCGCTGGGAACGCCCGACGGTGGACCTGGCCGGGGCCGAGGCCATCGATGAGTTACAGGAGCGGACCGCGGACGCAATCCGCACGCTGCGAAAAGACGCCGGTGACCTCTCTCTGGTCGTGCGAATCGAATTGGAGGGGGCAACACCGTTACATGATCGTCTTGTCGCCGAAAGCCAATGGCGGGACGACTTGCGCGCGCTCGCCGCCGACATCGGTTCGGAGTCAGTCTGGATCGAAAAGATTGTTCTTCGGACCTCCTCTCCCGCACGGTCCGCGCCTCTCGCCGGTCCGCTTGCCGAAGTCCACCGCTATGTGCAGTCCCTCAGGGACTACTCCGGCGAGATGACCTCCGTCGCGGATTCGGTCGCGCCGCTGCTCGCGAAACTCCCCGAGGACCTCAAGCAGGAGGTAAAGACCTGGTTGGAACCCGGAGGCCAGCGTTTTCGCGGGTTGTTGGCAGACACCGAGTCTCTGCTGATGGAGCGCCTCCACAGCCAGGGAGGTCTCGAATGAGACTCAACGCCATTCATCTTCCCGCGTACGGCCCATTTACCGGGGCCTCCCTCGATCTGAGCGAAGGCCAGGGCAGGCTGGAAGTGGTCTATGGGCCCAATGAAGCCGGCAAGAGTTCGCTCTTGCGCGCGATTTCCGATTTCCTGTTTGGCATCCCCGGACAAACGCGCGACAATTTCCTGCACCCTTATGCCAGCCTGCGGATCCGGGCGTCCATCGAACGCGGCGGCCAGCGCCTGGAATGCGTGCGGCGAAAGGCCAACACGAAATCCCTGCGCTTTATCGACGACGAAGAACTCGTTCCCGAAGAACTCTTCCGCTCTTTCGTCCCCATCGATAACCTCGATATCTTTCAGACGATGTTCGGACTCAACGCCGAGCGCTTGCGGCAAGGCGGCGAGGAACTGCTCAAAGGACAGAGCGAGTTCGGGCAACTCCTGTTCTCGGCAGCGGCCGGCATCGAGGGGCTTCACGACGTTCTGAAGGATCTCAACCAGGAGGCGGAGAGACTCTTCAAGCCCAAGGCCACCACCACGGCGATCGCGCGGATCCTGGACCGCCTGAAGGAAAGCAAGGACCGATTGCGCGAGGCCCAGGTTTCACTCACCGATTGGAACAAGCTTCAGGAAGAGCACCAGAATGCCCGGGACGAAAGCACCCGGCTGGAGTCCGAGATTCTCGAAAAGCGGAGCCAAGCGGAACGGTATAAGCGAATTCAGATGTCCGCCGGCCTGCTGCGGAAACGCGTCGAAATTCTGGAACGTCTTCGCGCCGTCGAAGACGCCCGGATTCTCCGCGATGGTTTCGCAACCGACCATCAGAAGGCCGCATTTGAACTCACAATCAAAACCGGCGAAGTCCGGGAATCCGTGCGGCGCGTCGAGGATCTCAGCAAAGAGCTCGAGGGTCTCGTGCTGCCCGAAGATCTCCTCACTCGCGAACAGGAGATCCTGGACCTTCATCAGGAAACTGGCGCGCAGAGAAAGGCGGACACCGACCGCCGCCGTCTGGAGACGGAACTGCGCCAGGCGGAATTCGAGATGGCCCAGCTCCTTCTCAGCCTCGGCGAGCCGCCCGGCCTCGAAAGGGTTCCTAACCTCGTGGTGCGCGCCGCGGACAAGCGGCAGGTTCAGGAACTGTCCGCTCTGCGCGCAAGCCTGGACACCGAAGCTCGCAACGGGGAAGAGTCGCTCGCCAAAGAGAAGCAGAAACTGGAATCCGCGCGGCAGCAGCTCGGTGGGCTTCCGGCGCCAAAGCCGGTCATTTCGCTGCGCGCCGCCGTGCAGCACGCCCTGCTGGCGGCGGCCTCGGAGACCAAGGCCCACAATCTTCAGAAGAGCGTGGCCGACGAAAGCCGGGGGATCGGCGAAGATACGAGGGCTTTACCCTGGCCCTCCACCTTGGAAGCCCTCGCTAACAGCGCCCTTCCCGCCGACCAGTTGGTGGCCGAGTGGACCACCCGGCTCGACAAAGCGGAACAGGCTGTGGAGCAAGCGCAGGAACGGCTCCGTGCTGCGCAAGGCGAGGTGTCCAGACTCGTGAACGATCTGGCAATCTTCCAGGCTGGCCGTTCCGTGCCGGTGTTGGCGCAACTCACCCAGGATCGGCAGCATCGCGACCTTGGGTGGAAGGCCGTGCGCCGCGCCTGGCTAGAGTCTGACAACGACAGCGCAGAGGCTCGGGATTTCCTGCCGCGGCCCGCGGACAGCCTCTCCCTGGCCAACGCATACCAAGACAGCGTCGCCAAGGCGGACGCCACCGCTGACCGGCTGCGGGTGGAGGCAGATCAGGTCGCCAAGCTGGAGCAGACGCGCGCCGCTATCGAGGGCGCAAGTAAGGAACTGGCCGCGCGTGAATCCGAACTGGAGGCCGCCCAGACTAAACGCCGAGAACTCCTGGGGCAGTGGGAGCAGCTTTGGACGCCCTTCCAGGTGTCTGCCGGCGCGCCGCGACAGATGGCGGTCTGGCTCCAGCGGAGAACCTCCATCCTCTCCCGTCTCCGTGCTGTCCAGGAGAAGAATGCACAGGTAGCGGACCTGCTGGCGGAGACCGAAACAGTCAAGCGTCAGCTTCAACAATACCTGATCGAAATGGGAGAGACCGCAGCGCCCGCTTCCGACTCCCTCACCGGCTGGCGCTCCCTCGCCGAGCAAGTCATCGACACCCAGGAGGGCCTGAGCAGGCAGCGCCAAAAGCTCGCTGATCAAATCGCGGAGACAGAGACCGCGCTTGCCGCCGCCGAAACCCGCGTCAAAATGGCCGACACCAATCTGGATGACTGGAGGCGGAAGTGGGGTGGCGTCATGGCCGGTCTGGCTCTTCCCGCTGGCACCGAGCCGTCGGCCGCGCAGGAGATCATCCGCGTTCGAGAGGATTTGCAGGCTCAGTCCCGCATATCCACGGACCGCAACACCAGGATCGCAGGCATCGATCGCGACGAGAAGCGGTTCCGGGCACAACTGCACCGGCTGCTCGAATCCGTGGCGCCGGATCTCGTATCCACGCCGGAGTTGGAGGCCGTCGCTAAACTGCACCAGCGTCTGAGTCAGGCCAAGCGGCAGCGGGACCTTCGCGACACAAAGGCGAAGGATCTGGAGCGAGAGCAAAAGGCGCTCCAAAAGGCCGAACACGAACGGAAGCTGGCCGAGACCCGCCTCGCTGCGCTGGCAGCCGAAGCGAAATGCGACCATCCCGAGGACCTGCCCGAGCGGATCGAGAAGTCCGCTGCGCGAAAGGATCTGGAAGAGAGGCTGCACGAAACTGAAGAGCAACTGGCCGCCATCTCTGGTGGCCGATCCATCGC
>Ga0315284_10011809_pt1 | contig 12441 bp, 17 predicted proteins | sample YL17G09_16_MG_FD_203696 | JGI IMG/M metagenome (GOLD analysis project Ga0315284, IMG submission 203696) | Sediment microbial communities from Yellowstone Lake, YNP, Wyoming, USA - YL17G09_16 | ecosystem: Environmental > Aquatic > Freshwater > Lake > Sediment | place: USA: Wyoming | collected...
CCTGACTTTAATGCTTCATTAATTATCTTACCCGATGCCTCTGCTTCCCATAATTTGGGGTATATAAAAGAAACGTGAATTGGGTTCATCAATACAGCAAGCAAAGGATGAGTATAATAATGAATCCAACCATCGGAGCATAATTTTTTAGAATTACCTTTGGCGGTATGAGAAATATTCTTTCCCCATTGAGTATCGCCTTTGGTTTTATCAAATTCATTAGTAAGTTTATAAACAATTTTCTTCATATTAAATTTTCCAAGATGGTTTTGAAATAAGATAAATATTATCAGATGGTTTGTTACAAAAAAGAAGTGGGTCCAATGGTTGTACATCAAAGTTATGAAACGAATGATTATTATTAATCACCCACCAGCTTCCTTCATTTTTACACATTAGCAATCCACACAGAAGCACATGATTTTTATTCAGTGGCATTTCTCTCCATTCAAAGTCGGGATTTAAATTAGTTATACCACATTTTGAAATTTGAACAACTGTATAATGTCGGTCTTTAAGAAACTTAACAATAGATTTATCACTCCAATGCTGTTCCTTATTGCTTTTAGGAATATGCTTATCAATACTAGATGGACTTATCCCAGTCAATACACTCAATGCTCCAGTACCACAAGTATTATATTGTGACCATCTAAACTTAGACGCTCTATCTTGAAATAAAGAAAATGCACCGGGAGATTCATATAACCTAGCATTTATTGATTTCTTATAACTTCCATTTATCATAGATGAAATTTACCATACTCCTATAATAAGTCAAGATTTATTTTCTTTCAAAGAAACTAAGAGAGTATTCTATATCTCCAGTTTCTTTCAAAGTAATACTACACCAACTGGAATGTATAGAAATACTACTCAATGTATATTCTCTACCTACTTCAAGATTAAGTCTGGCATTATCAATAATATCAGTATACCAAAAGTGGTCTTGAAATCCTTTATATACAAGTTTATCTCCCATTTTTATAATATCTATATTCATATCATTTCTTCAACATCTGAAACAAAAGTTTTTTATACATATCAGAAGTAAGTGGCTTATTATCTAGTAATGTGAATAACATTCCTGCACGATTATTGAATTCCCCTCCATAACTAGAGATGATACGTTCTGCTTGTAATTTCCTTGTAGGTAAGTTTTTAATTGAAAGAATAAATTTAGTCATTCCTTCTTCAATCTGTTCAACCTTTACCCATGCATCACAAATATTACTAATACGTCCCTTACAATATTCAGCAAGTTCATAATCAAATGTAGTTAATATATAGGAATAAAATTCATTGTAAGAAGGATACTTTTGAGAGATCCACACATCAATTATTTTTTCTAAGGAAGAAAGTTCTGATTTCATTCTGTGTAAAAACAAATATTTAGCAGCCTTAATTTTAATCAATTGTTGCTGATTATTGCCACAGTATAAAACAATTCCTTCTTTATCAATCCACTTGTCAACATTTTCAAGCAAGTCTTCCACTGTGGAAAATTTATATGTTTCAGGTCTTGGCATTTCTATATCTTTTGCTAATTTATCAAGTGCTGATTGTGTCCATAATGAATAATCGTCATGATTTATCAAACCTATTAATATAAAATCAACTTCTAAATATTTCAGAACAATTTGATTACGTGGAGTGACCCATTCAAGAATAACAGAAAAATTCCACGTATCTTCGAATGGTGATAATAAGAATAGTTTTGGATATTTTTGTTTTAAAATTTCAATTTCATCAGCATTAGGTTGGGCAGAAACATCAATTGATCCACGAGTTCTAATTATGAATTTTCCATTATATTTAGAAATAATAAGTGTTGAACCATCCATTTTTGTAACGATAGATGAACCATTTAAGTTGACAGGAATTGGAGAAATATCTAGTTGTTCGGAAAAGTTAAAAAATTTTTTGAAACTGGCACTTATTAGATTTCCTTCAAAATCCCATATACTTGATCGAAAATGAAGATTATCCTTGTTCCATTTTGCACCCATTTGACGAGGAATTACAAGATATACAATTCTACCATCCAAAATATGCTCATTTACATAAAATTGCTCAAGGTCTATTGAATTAAGGTTTATTTTCATAACTAATTTGCCAATCTTATTTATTACATTACCCAAGGTGGGTTTTTTCGAGAATCACTACTTTGAAATTCTTTTAAAGGAATTTTAACGTGAAGATGAAAATCTTTATCTGCAATAGGAATTTCGGCGATTTCACATTCATCATCTATTTGTTTACGAGTAATTGTATTGGAATTGACCCAATCCTTATCATCAACATAAATGTACAATCTACCTTGAACAATTTCTATTTGAAGATATTTAGATTTCATTATTTCGTCGCCATTTTATATTTATTTGTCCTTAACAAGGTCTTATATTCCTTCACCGCTCGTCTAACTGCACATGATAGATATTTATATGGCATTTTCTTAAGATCTCCATTTGCGATGGACATATTATTTATCACCTCATAAGTTTTCCTTTTTCCAGAAACTATATGCACTGCCATAATAACTAACGGATGATTAACAGGTGTAAGACAAAGTGTAATAGGAATTTTATATTTTTCAAGATAAGTGATTTCAGATGAAGTTACAATTCCTTCGGAAATAACTTCCCACGTTTTTGATTTTTTAAGCTTCATATTAAGAGAGTATCAGAATTATTCAAATTGTCAACCCTTATTTATAGGTCATTGCCTTCTCAGCCAATTCAATGAAATTAATTGATTCATCAAAATCAGAATCAGCAGCAGCAGCATCAGCAGCAGCAGCAGCAGCATCAGCAGCAGCATTAGAAGCATAAGCAGCAGCATCAGCAGCAGCAGCATTAGAAGCAATAGCAGCATTAGCAGCACGAGCAGCAGCACGAGCAGCATAAGAAGCAGCATAAGAAGCATTAGCAGCATAAGCATCATCAGAAAGAGAAGCATCAGCACGAGCAGCACGAGCAGATTTCTCGCTCCGATCCTCGCCACTCAACCACTTGTCTGCCCACTTATTCCATACCTCATCCTTACATACCTCCTTAGCACACAAAATCCCAAAGACAATTCTCTGTACCCTAGAAATCTCTGGCAAAGGGATTTCCTTTATTGTCATTAATGTCTTACACCCTGACTTCAATGCTTCATTAATTATCTCACCCGATGCTTCTGCTTCCCATAATTTAGGGTATGTAAAAGAAACATGAATTGGGTTAAGCAATACGGCAAGCAAAGGATGAGTATAATAATGAATCCAACCATTAGAGCATAATTTAGTATCATTACCTTTGGCGGTATGGGAAATATTTTCTCCCCATTGAGTATTGCTTCTGGTTTTACCAACATTATCTGTAAGTTTAAATACTTTCATATATTAACAATCTGGACAATCACTACAATCACTATTACTACGAGGATTTTCAGAACGTGCAATGAATGTCCTCTTAAAAGTTGGGACAGGCAAGATTTTGTGTTTTCCAGCTTTATTCCATTTTGTGTAAGTATTCAATACTTCAAGTTGGCGGGAAGTAATTTCACTTCGTTCAAAAACAGGAACTTCAAGATGAGACATTGCCCATTCAAGTTCAGCATATGTTGCACCAAGTTGGTCTTCATCGGTACGAGTATCTTCCCACAAACCATCAGTCGAAATTGCTTCTGCTAGTTCAGGAAGTACCCCAAGTTCACGACACATGGCACGTACTTCGGTTTTAGTAAGGTCAGCAATAGGAGAAATATCAATTCCACCATCACCATATTTTGTAAAAAATCCAACTCCATAATCTTCTACTTTATTGCCAGTTCCAACCACTAACCCACCAGCACAAGTAGCAACTTGATACAACGAAATCATGCGAAGGCGACTTTTGGTGTTGGCGAATGCCAAATCACTCTCATATTTGTACTTAACTTCGTTTTTGAAGGATTCGAATGTTTCGGTAAGATCAATCTTGTGATAGACCACATTAGGAAAATTTTTCATCAACCAATCAATGTGAATATTTCCCCGGTCTGTTTGATCTGGTTTTGTTTGACATGGCATAACCACACAATGAGTCGGCAATTCAGTCATGGAACATAGGGTAGATACAAGTGCGCTATCTACTCCACCCGATACACCAAGTACGAATGCTTTACGATTATTAGTTCCGGCATAATCTTTCAACCATGCCACAATTTCATTTGCTAGATTTTTCATAATGTGAATTTATCAGAGTTTTTGTTAATGTCAACTTAATTTTTCAAAATATTTTGGGTCTACAGATTTATTACCTCCCATATATCTGTTTGTAATAGGTTTGAATTTAGTATATAATCCTTTTCGGGCATAAGAACTAGTAATCTTTTCAATTGGAGAGAAGGTTACTAATTCAGTAAATCCATCCTTTACAGAATTTCTAAACGAGACGATTTTATTCGTCATATCAGTTATTGAATCAGATGTTATATTACCGGTATACATTGACCCATATGTATAATAAACAGTAAACGTAGTTGAGTAACTTATTTTCTTTTTCATATTATGTAATTCCTAATTGTTCCTTTGCGTTTGTAATCGCCAATGGATTGCCAGTATATTTTCCATGAGTATCGCTTAATTTAACTACATCAATTCCATTTACTGTAACAAGCTTTATAACCATATTTAATGGAGATCTATCCGAACAATAATTGGAAAAATCAGTTCCTATACCTCCTACAATTCGTGCTATTTTTCTATATTTCAATGATAGTTTCTTATATTTTTCATCATCTAAATTATCGGAAAATAATAATATCTTATCTCTTAAAGAAACTCCCAATCTATTATAGTGGGATATTATTTTAGTTGCCCATTCTTCACAATTGCCAGAATCTTGGCGAAGTCCATTCCAATATAATGCCATAGGACAATCCCAATTTTTTAAGAATATATCAGTAGTATAAGTGTCTGTAAGCGCAATTGATAAGTCTTTTCCATAAAAGTTTTCCCACTTTTGTAAATACATCTTATTAGATTGCAAAACCCCATATAAGCCTGCCATTCCCATGATTAATTCATGTGCCGATGTCCCAATTTGATTTATAGCATATTTAATTGCCATATGAGGATTGCTAGTACCTATAAATCCATTGTAATTCTTCATCATACTCACACAATAATCTTGAATTAAAAACGAGTGCCGACGCCGGGTGCCGAATTCCGACCATAAACATTCCGAGTCTTGTAAATTCTTCGCTTTATTTTCAAGTCTAGTTTCCCAATTATCATTCAGTTTTGAATCTGACATTTTGAAGTATAATTCACTAATAATAGACATAAGAGGAACTTCAAATAAAATTGTTTCTTCCCATTTCCCTTTTATATCTATTGATAGTTCTCCACCTATCTGATTTACAGTGATACAATCAGGATCAAATTTATATTTAGATAAATAATCAACATACGACGGGCGAATATATGGAATTTTCATTAACCATATTTTTTCCTCGTTTGTTAAACTAAGATTTGACAAAAATTGTATTTGTCTTCGTAACTCCACGTCAAATCCCAATGGAAATATAGTTTTTCCTCGATTAATAAATTGATATGACACATTAATATCGGGAAAGTCCCGTAATATTAATTGTTGCATTGTAAACTTATACCAGTCAGAATCTAAAATAGACGTAATTAATGGATAATCTAATATCATGTTTTCATTCTATATGAAAAAACGAATAAGTCAAGTAGAATTTTTAAGAGTGTAAATAGTGTCAGATTTTAAATTGCGATGTCTATCCCATATGAGTAATCTAATATTATATCCAGATAGTATAATTGGAGAAACATTAACATCAAAATAATTTATACTTTATCAAAATAACTTCCTACTTTTCCTCTTAATCCATTAAATTGAGAGTTAATTTCATTGGTTGCTACCCACACGTCATCATCATAGAAAGTTGATATTGCTGCCAAGAAGAACGGAATTCTAGTTGTATCAATGGGACGAAAATGATTTACGTCAACTCCAATATTAATCATATTTAACTGAAACTTCCAAGCAGAGTGAATGTGTCCTACGATATTAAGTACATCACATTTACCCTGAGTAGGATAATGAGTTAGATAGCATGGAATATCCATTATAGTCATATAAATTCCATCACCTTCTTTAACGATTGTATGGAAATATGGACGTAGTTGCTCGTCGGTAAATACTCTATCGTGATTGCCTCGAATCAAAGTTTTCTTACCATTAAATCGTTCTATATGAACCAACGATTCAGGCGATTTTTGATAACAAACATCTCCCACAATAATGACTTCATCCTCTGGAGAAACAAGTTTATTATGTTCATCTACCAAATGATTAATATGCTCATCTTTGGTTTCAAAAGGACGACCCATCAAATGAAATCTATCCTCTCCAAGATGATAGTCTGCGGTCAAAAAAGTTTTCATTTTACCAATTCGGACACCACATATCTTTTAAGCTAGGAGTAACTAAAGTATTCTCAATTTGAATCATATCTTCCAAATATATAGTAATATGTTTAATTATCTTGTCTTTATCATAAATGACTTCACCATTCTTCAACTCAAATTCATCAACTATGTCACACATAATTTCAAATGGATTATCCGATAAAACATTCAATTGCTCATCAGTATAATTCAGAATATTTTTAAAAATAAAGAAATATGCTTGACATCCGATAACAGATGCTTGTGAAGAAACTCGGTCTTGCTTTAAATATTTTCCATTTTCGCCACGTTCATTTGAAGTTACATAAAACATTCCGTAGTGAATGATTTCGGCAAGTTCGTTTATTTTAGTTTTAATTTCAGGTGTTATATTCATAATTGTAATGTATCAGATTATAAGATATTGTCAACTACTTTCGTTTTATTTGATGAATGCTAGTGCCATTAATAAAAAATATTCCATCCGATGTAGTAAATAATTTCATAGAACTATCAAATGGCGGATTATTTATTACTTCTACTTGATCTACAGAAGAAAATAATTCTAATTCAGTTTGACTAGATAAAAGAATGCATAATCCATTGTCCATCACTGCAAAATTGATTTCATCGTAAGCAACATCTTTTACTTCACGCACTTTAAAATCGGCAAATTTCCTATCGAATATGATTATAAATCTATGATATACACCTGCTTTTTCTGCCAATATGACCGTTACATTCTTATCAGATTTTGCAGAAATAACACGGAATCCATCCAGTTGTGGGATATATTTGGAAAATGAATTATTAAGTTTAAATGGTATAGTTAAATACTTCTTACCCATCAAATCTTGGATGACACAACCATCATACATCTTTGATGTAGTAGTGGATACATTTTCTATTTCATTAAATTTATGCAAGACTTTATTGTTGAATGAAATAAAGGAATTTTCAATCAATTTACCATTCCCCATAGTATAGATTGCACCATTGCGACTAAACATATCATTACTAATGGTTGAACCTATTGGTACAAAATCATTAACTACAGAAAATGTAATCTTACACCCAGTCTGATTTGCTAAGATTATGCTACCATCGTCAGCACAACATACCAATACTTTCTTAGACTTATGACTTCCTATTTCTTTAGAATTAGAATATATATGTGATTTAGTCGTAACATAGTAAATTCCCATGAATTGATATACAGATGTTATTGTGTCAGCATAAGACAATATCTCGGATACATTAAGAGTATCGTTTCCATTTATAGTAACCATCTGTGTAGGTACAAGCAATGGTATAACAGAATCAGGCAAAGGCGGCACTCCACGCTCATTATTTAAAAATACTCGCTTGAACCAATCTAAATGTCGTGGAGGAATAAGTTTAAAATTGTTAACACTAGGAGGAGTACGAACTCCAGGATGAAAAACGCTAATACCGTCATTCATTTGTTTCTGTTTATCTTTAGGCTTATAATTTTGATGATTCCCTCGGTAAGGGTGTATGTTTGTATAAAGACAAAAAGATAAGATTGCCCACGAATACCAATCGGATGATTCATCTGGATTATAATGAAGCACCCCATTCTTATCAACTACCGAAACACGTCTATCTCGAACAGAATCCATGATAGCAGTAGCTTTATATGATGGAGTTGAATAACTATCTGTATCAATAAACCACGGCACAATGTTGTTACTCTCTATTTTCGCCAAAACATTCAACTCATTTAAATCTACTATCAAACACTTGGATTTATGTACATCTGTAACCACAATCTGCATTTGCTTAACTAAATCATTAATCATTTGATAACTAATATTATTAGCATCCTTAAATGTGCGAGTGAATAATTTCAATAGAGGTTCTGCATTATCAATGAAAGTAGTTGTATATCCCAATGCTTTTCCATTGCCAGCATCATAAATAATTTCCTTGGGAACAACTACCTGAGAATTCCCAATTGCATTCAACTCCTGCATCTTATTGGACGATAACATCTTATTAACAGGATCATGATATAATTTATATGCCTGACCATTATGTACATAAATAGAAGCCTCGCCTCCACTTGCTTTATACTGCTTGTCTGTTATGGTTAACAATGCTCCACCAGAACCTATTTTTATTTTTTGATTCATTTAGATTCAAATTTACGTTTCAATCTTAAGTAGGTATCTTTTTCAAATTTTTCAACTCTTTTTTCTCGCTTCGTTTCCTGAAGTTGCTCGTGATCAAATATTTTTCCAAAAGTTATTATGTCTTTAGAAATACGTTTATCTCTATCTTCATCCATTTCTTGTATTAATAGAGTAGCTGAAACATGTGATGATTCATACTCGGTTTCAAATTTAACTTCATTCCACAAATCATCATTAATATATTTTTCACCAAATGTTTTTTTTATTTCGGATAGTAATTTATCTTTCACATCTTTAAATGTATTTCCATTAATATCATATATGTAAACAGGACGAACCATATTCTTCCTATTCAAATGTTTTTCTATGTATTCTTCTCTTTTATTCATTGTATACATCCTCTCGTATTGCGAAACAATTGTGTCCAAGTGCTATTCGTGCATATTTATTAGCATCGGCATCTGAACTAAATTCCATTGAAGCACATTGTATTCTTTCAACTGCCGGTCTATCTAAAGGACTCCTAGTGTGAAATCCTAGAGCTGGTCGCATAAAGTAATAGTTAAATTTTTTCATTTATATGTAAATTGAAGCAATTGAAATATCATCTGAATGATGGATATTTTCTTTCAAACATTTTCTTTTAAAGGCATTAAGGCGTCGTACTGCAAATTCACCTTCTGTAGTTTTAAATGCAGTAAATTCATCCACCAATTCTTGCCAATCAATTGGAGTATTATCTGATTTTCTAAAGCTATTTATTCCATCTGAAATAATTGAAATAGAATCTCCTTCTTCAACTTCACATTTATATACAAATGGAACAAACTGTTTATAATTATGAATTCCATTATAACTTGTCCATACCACTTTTTTATTATCTTCTATTGCCTCATAAGAATTCATTCTCCTATTATTTAGATGATATGAAACATAATCTGGAGCACCACTTGATAAATTAATATGAACCGTCTTTATCCCATCTTTATTTTTATGAACCATTACACCATCACCATGCATTATTACGGTAAGTCTTTTCTCAAATACCCATGCCATAAGAAGTGTAGCATCTAATGCTTGAGGATGAAGATGTGAAAATACTTTATATATCCCAGCAGCATTCCTGATACATCGGTGTCCAAATTCTTCTTCCCATCGATTTTTTAGAAACTCTGGAAGATCAAGATGTGGATATTGTTCCGTAAATCCTTTTGAAGAACTATATAAGCAATTTTCCGCCGCTAATGCCAATACTCTCGCACCAAAATCTACATCTGGCGAAGCACTGCACCCATCACAGACAATTGCATATGCAAAGTCATTCTTTACTTTTGCCATAGAATAGTCTTCACATATTCGATGGTCTTTTCCAATGCAATAATTACTATCAGCGTTCATATTATGAGATTACCAAAAATTCACCAGAAGTCAATAACTAATTGATTTTATTTTGAAAAAACATCTGCATACATATTTCTATGGTATGCAGATGTTTCATGTGAGATTAGAATTTAAATTGCGCCAGTGGAAGTGGGGTACTAGGTCCACCCGAACCAAGTGCCGTAGAAGTACTTGAAATACTTTGTGAAACAAATTCCGCAAGTTTCGCAATTTTTCCTGGAGTCGCCGTACCGATACTTACGTACTGGTCAAATCCACCATCGTCTTTGACAGTTTGAAGATATGTATTCAAAGATACATCATTATTAGTAACACCTACAAGGATAAGAAGAATACTTTCCAAGTTTTCGGCTCTCCGAGCATCTTCGATTGCCTTTTTAATTGTAGATGGGTCCATAATATTGCCAGAATTATTCTCCCCGTCAGTTACAACAACAATAATCGCATTCACCAAGAAATCTTGCGATGTTAATTGCTTTCCATAAACAGCAGTGGATTTAATTGCTTCATCTACTGCGTCAAATAGAGAAGTGTTACCACCAATTTGGAGAACATTATCATAATCCTTTTCCACAATAGAACCAAGCAACTTGAATCCATGCAGTTCTGTCAATTGAGAACTGAATTGTGTAAGACGTAGCATAAGATTATCTCGTCGTGGTGATTTTTCACATGCTTTGAAGATAGTCTTCAAAGTTGTTTCCAGTTGAGCGGCAAATGGACTAACAGAACCACTTCCATCAATAACCATTGTTGCCAATGTATATTCACTTGCTCCCAATACATTTACCTTTGTTGCGCTGAATTTGTATCCAGAACCCGCATTAAGTGTTTCCAAATCTTTATCTAGTAGACTCATAATTTTATTTATATTTGTTTATATTTGTTTGTCGAATTACCAATCCTTGCTAGTTGTCACTCGCATTCCACGCTTAACCATATTCTTAACAAAGTCCTGTCCCATCTTTTCAAATCCAGTAACATTGGAAGAAGTATCTTCAAGCAAAATCAATTTCTTGATACTATCATCACCAAAATTTGTTGCCAAATCCGTAACCGTATTAGCAACACAGTGCGACAATGCTTCACCTGTAATTAGAATTTCATCTGCATTATTAAGTGCATCAATCAATGCCGTATTGAGTTTTGTACTCGCATCTTGCGGATCTGGAACGTCTGCTTGAAGACCACTGTAATGTTCAGTAAACAGATTACTACCTTTTGTAACCCAATTAACTCGGTCAAATTTATCATTTGCCCATTTGGTCAATGCACTATGAACTGCCGGATTAACTCCTGCACCCCATGAACCGATTAGGCAATGTGGTGGCCAAATTACAAGAACATATCGTCCATTCTTTTTAAGAACTTCGGTATAGTCAATTGCTCGACTTTGCCAACGAGGGTTGTATGCTCGCCATGTTCCATTACGAACATCATCATCACTAATAAGTGTAAATGGAGAAGGACGTTCTCCTTTACTATTCACCCAAAAGATAGGATGAGCAATATGTACTGGATCATGTGAATCCAGAGTACAATGAATTTCATTCAATCGGGTTTGGTTTTTTGAGATGAATGCTGCTAGCCGATTCATATCACTATCTGCCCCAGCGACGAATAATGCTCCTTTCGGATCACAAAAATCATTCTGGGGGTCGATCATCAATAATGTTGTTTTTTTCATAATTTGTTTTGTTTTAACTAATTTACCAATTTCTATTGTGGACTATACATCATTCTAAAATAAAGTCAAGTCATTTCCAAATTATGCAATAACACAGTCATTGCTTGGAATATTTGTAGATACAATATCAGATGCTTTAACATCCCAATAAAAGCGAGGACATTTCACTCTCTTTTTGTTTCTATCAGGCTTAAAAATTGATTTCAAAGCGATAAATTTTGCCTTAGTTTTATATGAATTCCATCCATTGACCAATTGTGTAAATATTGTTTCTGGTCGGGTACGGCAACCATTAACTGCCCTTCGATTATCACACCATCTGTATAAAGAGTGAAGTGTAGTTCCTAAAGTAAGTGAATCGTTAGATAGCAACCTACGAATGAATTCATATGCATCATCCTTATCAGATGGATAGCGACTAGCAATTTCCAGAAATCCAATTGCAACTCCAGGCATTAATATGGGACGTGTTCCAAATTTAGAATCATTAATAAACTTATATGCCTCCATTAGTGTGGATGAGTTCGCTTCAAAATAATCATCCTGAATACTTCTATCTGCAACAACTCCCCCTCCATCAATAGTAATAGTATCCATGTCATACTTTATAACCATTGTTATACCTGCTCCGATCTGTAAAGGACTACGCCCATTTCGATCACTAAAATTACGTTCTGCCCCAGTATCTTTCTTTTTAAATATAGTAGAATCAGTAGTTGTGGTCACATAGGTAAGTAATGGTTTTTCACTATCCA
>Ga0315284_10011814_pt1 | contig 12437 bp, 11 predicted proteins | sample YL17G09_16_MG_FD_203696 | JGI IMG/M metagenome (GOLD analysis project Ga0315284, IMG submission 203696) | Sediment microbial communities from Yellowstone Lake, YNP, Wyoming, USA - YL17G09_16 | ecosystem: Environmental > Aquatic > Freshwater > Lake > Sediment | place: USA: Wyoming | collected...
GCCGCTCGTCGCGCGAGGTTGGGCGCGCCGCGTCGAAACGAGCGCATCGGTATCGGCGAGGATCGCCAATCCTCAGGTGTCGTCAGCGGACGCATCCATTGAGGAATCGGTCTCAACTGGTGTCCTCCAGATCAGCCTTCTCATCACATAGGCAAGCGTAACGACTAAAGCGACTCCCGCCAGCCCCGCCAGCACGTAGAGAACGCTCTGGGTCCCAAGCGGTGCGGACTCCCGGCCTGGAAGCGAGTAGTCGGGCATCGGTGCGTTCCACGCCCAATGTCGCAGTCCGGCGGGCACATAGCCGGCCAGCTTGGCGAGTTGGTCCGCGCTCCATTCGCCCCAAGCCGACCCTGCGCCGAACCTGGCGGGCAGGTAAAGCCCGATCGGCGAAAGGACGATCATCGCCGCCACGATCACGGCGATGCGCCGACCGGAACCTTCCCCGGCCCCTCCTTGGTAAGGAGGGGAGAGCTTGCGGGCAGGCAGCAGGGAGGGTTCGACCTTCTGCAGATAGGCAACCACCAGGCCGGTTACGACCGCCTCGACAAGCCCGAACAGCAGCAGATGCGTGCCGCACATGGCGGGAATCGCGGCTTTCAGGCCGAACGGGCAGTATAGCGCCCGCCCCGCGGGGTCGTGTGCGATCAGCGGCTGGATGCCGAACATGACCGCGGCGCCGAGCGCCGCCACGTTGATCCCGACATAGCCTCCCACCGCGGCCCCAATCCAGTGCCTGCGCGAGTCAGCCGGCGCGCCGCGCGCGATGAGTCGATAGACGCCCCACCCCGCAAACGGCATCAGCACGGCCATGTTGAGGCAGTTTGCGCCGATGGCCGTTATTCCGCCGTCTCCGAACACAAGCGCCTGCACGACGAGCGCGAGCGTTACCGCGATCACCGCCGCCCATGGCCCCAGCAGGATCGCGACCAAGACCGCGCCGACCGCATGGCCCGTGCTGCCGCCGGGAATCGGCACATTGAACATCATAATAACGAAGCTGAACGCCGCGCCAAGCGCGAGGATCGGGACCTGTCGATTGCGAAGGGTCTTGCGCAACACGGCGGAGGCCCGCCACCACAGCGGGATCATCACGCCGTAAGCGGGCGCGTAAGTCTGGGGACTGAGATAGCCGTCGGGAATGTGCATCTGCTTAACTCCTTGCTCCGCCAATCGGCCGGCAGAAGACTATGTGCACGGTGAACCCGGTGTCGCCGCCCCCGCGCGGGAACAGCCCTCCGGCCATGACCGCGAGACTGTCGGTGATCTGATAGTTGAGCCCGAGGGAGGAGAGGCCGTCCTGTCCGCTCGTGTAGTCGCCCATTAGGGTGAGCTTGCCTGACTGCCGGTCGATGCCGGCGATGCATCGGGCGTCGTCGCCTATCCTCATCGCGCCCAGATGGATATGCGCTTGGCCGACACGGGTTGTCGTGACGACGTATGGGGCGGCCTTGACGCCGCGCGCCGCATTGCATACACCAATGGCAGCGGCGAACCTGCCGGATCCCGACTCGATCGCCGTAACCTTCGCGTTGCTCAGAACGCGAGTATCCGAGTCGGCATTGACATCCACATTGGCGCCGATCTCCAGTCGATTGCCGATCCCGAACTCGTGGTTGACGAACCTTGTGTCCGCATTGAGCCTTCGGATCAGCCCATCTGTCTGATACTCCGCGGAGTATTGACTCTCGCCCACCGTCTGGGCGGTTGGGATGACGAGCAGTCCCGTGTAACACGCCTGAGCGGCCGCGCCGGCTAACAGAGCAACGGCCGCAGCCGATAGAGACACGTATCGTTTCAACTCCCGAGACCCCCCTTTGCTACGTAAGCGCCTTGCCTGTCGAGGTGCAGCACAGCTCGCCGTGCTTGACGCCTCGCGTGCTGATCAGAGCGTTGGCGATCAGTCTGATCCTGGCGCTCGCTCCTCGAACGATCACGACTTCGAGGCAGTTGTGGACGTCGAGATGGACGTGCGTGCTACATATTATGGACTCGTGGTACTTGTGCTGGAAGTCGGCAAGCACGTGTGCAAGTTCGTGCTCGTGGTGCTCGTAGACGATTGTGACCGTGCCGATGACCTCAGTGTTCGGATCGGCCCACTCTTCCTTGACGAGTTCCTGCCGGACAAGGTCGCGAAACGCCTCCGAGCGAGATGCATAGCCGCGCTTCTCGATCAGCGCGTCGAACCGCTCGACAAGCTCGTCTTCCATTGAGACACCGAACCGCTCAAGAACCGACATCGCTTCCTCCGTGTTACTGGATACATAATCGTAGCACACGCCAGCCAGTCATGTCAACCGGGTTCTTGCCGACCCGCGCGGCATGGAGACCCCCTTCCGCAATCCCCATTCCGCATTCCGCATTCCGCAATCCGCATTCAGGCCGGTTTTTCGTGTTGCAAAGCGGGTGTTATTGTGGTATTGTTACATTGAGCATGGATACAGGCAGTGGTTAAAAAGCCCTGCGGTGTGCGTGGTTGTCGAGGAAGTTTTGAGCCGACACTCAAAATATTGGAGTCTTACTTGATTTGTCCAAGTGGCAGCCCCGAGTGATCGGGGAATCGCGCGGGCAGAACAGGAGACTCCGCCCTGGTTAGCTAGGGTTCAACAACTCGGTAGACACACGGCACAGGCGGGGCTTTTTTGTCCTGAGTTTAATTCAGGATCTAGCCCGCCGCGCCATTGGATCAGGAGGGCGAGTACAATGACGCGCTCGGAGCTCGCGGGGGCGATTGTGCGAATGCGAACCCGCGATGAGTATAACGGTATGCTCGGCAAGGTCTGCGGCGTGGAGGATTCAGGAGAGATGCTGGTGGTCAAGCATAGACCGATAGTGTTCCCCCACCGGCGAACCAGCACCCTCCACTGCTTCAGAGAAGAGGAGCTTGAGATAGTCAGAAGCTAGCCAGTTCGCCCGGGACAGCATGTCCTGGGCGAACTGGGGCTCTAGGGACGTGCGAAGCGCTCGGAGGCTGCTCCGGGCGCTTTTTGAATGGAAGAAGCTGTCAGCAGCCGACCCGCGGGCTGAAAGCTGATAGCTGATGACTGACTGCCGGTTGACAGCCGCCTTCTGGGTATGCTAAACTTGACCGGCTTGGGCAAGGGGCCGGCGAAAGGAGTTCCCCGGTAGATGTTGATCCACGTTAGGGGCAAGCACGTAGAGGTGACCGACGCCCTTTCAAGCTACATAGAAAAGAAGCTGCAGAGGCTTGAGAAATACTTCCACGACATCCGCGAGGCAAACGTCATCCTGAGCGTGCAGCGCGGCATGCAGATGGTGGAGGTGCAGCTTGAAGGCGATGGGATTCTACTGCGCGGCGAGGAGCGGCGCGGCAACGACATGTACGCCTCGATCGATGAGGTGGTCGAGAAGCTCGAAAGCCGCGTCAAGAAGTTCAAAGGCAAGCTCTACGGCAAGACCACCGAGCTCGGCCCCAGGCAGAAGATCGCCATCAAGGATCGAGTGATGGCCGAGGCGTTCGGGCCGGAGGAAGCGGAGCCGTCGGAGATGCCGACCGTCGTCCGCACCAAGCGGTTCGCCCTCAAGCCGATGACGCCCGAGGAAGCCGCGCAGCAGATGGAGCTTGTCCACCACGATTTCTTCGTCTTCCGCAACTCCGAGACCGAGGAAGTCAACGTGGTCTATAAGCGCGAGGATGGCAACTACGGCCTGATCGAGCCGGCGTAGCATTGGGAGGAGTCAGCAATCTATGATCGTTACAACCAAACAGCTTTTCAAACTGGCCTACGGCAAGTACGCGTTGGGCGCCTACAACATCAACAACGCCGAACAGACTATGGGCCTCTTCCGGGGCACCATGGACTCGAAGGCCCCGTTCATCATCCAGATCTCCAAGGGCGCGCGGTCTTATACCAACAAACTCATGCTCGAAGCGATGATCAAGGCGGCGGCGGAGATATTCCCGGACGCGGTCTTCGCCACCCACCTCGACCACGGCGATGAGGAGACATGCTGCGACTGCATCGACAGCGGGTTCTACTCGTCGGTTATGATCGACGCCAGCCACGAGCCGTTCGAGGGCAACATCGCCACTACCAGGCGCGTGGTCGATAGAGCGCACGCGAAGGGCATTAGCGTGGAGGCGGAACTGGGCCAGCTCGGTGGCGTCGAGGAGGACATAAGCGTCGCCGAGGACAAGGCGCACCTTACCGACCCGCATCAAGCCGCCGAGTTCATCGAGCGCACCGGCTGCGACAGCCTCGCCTGCGCCATCGGCACCAGCCACGGCGCGTTCAAGTTCTCCGGCAGCCAGGGACTTCACTTCGAGGTCGTCGAGGCGATCCAGAAGCTGGTTCCGGGATTCCCGTTGGTGATGCACGGATCGAGCTCGGTTCCACAGGACGAGGTAGATCGCATAAACGCCGCGGGCGGCGCGCTCAAGGGCGCAAAGGGCGTCGATCCGGCGCAGTACTTGCCCGCCGCGAAGTTGGGCGTCTGCAAGATCAATATCGACACCGACGGCCGGCTGGTGTGGACGCGAGTGCACCGCGAGTTCTTCCGCGACAAGCCGGACAAGTTCGACTTCCGGCCCGTGGGCACAATATTCATGGACGAGTACGCGAAGTTCATCGCGAGCCGCAACGTGCTTCTCGGCTCCGCCGGGCACCTGGATGAGGTGAGGGCGGCGTTGAGCAAGTAAAGCGATTGAGTATTTGATATTGAGTATTGAGTATTGCGTCCGGCTTCTCCGGCCAATACTCAATATTCAATACTCAATACTCAATCCCAGGACGGCCAATTATGATCTCCACCATCACCCTCAACCCCTCTCTGGATAAGACCGTCTACGTCAACAAGCTCGTCTGCAACGACACCAACCGCATCACCAAGGTAGAGATCGATGCGGGCGGGAAGGGCATCAACTGCTCGCGTATGCTTGCCGAACTCGGCGCGCAGACCACGGCGCTCACGTTTCTGGGCGGGGAGACGGGGGAGTATATCCGCTTCGTGCTCGAGCGCGAAGGGATCGCGCTGGAAGCCGTGGTCACGGGCAAGCCCACACGCACCAACGTATGCATCGAGGACCTTTCCGGCGCGCCTCCCACGACCCTCAACGAGCGCGGCGGGCCTATCGACCATAAGGAGCTGGTCCAGCTTCTTGAGAAGGCGAAAGACATCTCGCGCCGGAGCAGCTACGTCGTGGTCGGGGGCAGCGTGCCGCTTGGGGTCAACCCCGACGTCCACAAGGTCCTGACCCAGATAGCGCAGGCGGGAGGCGCGAAGGTGGTGCTCGACGCGGATGGAGCGGTCTTTGCCGAGGGCCTGAAGGCGAGGCCTTTCATGATCAAGCCGAACCGCGACGAGGCGGAGCGGCTGCTGGGGGCGCATTTCGAGTCCAAGACCGACGTTGCCCGCGCGGCGGCAGAGCTCTCTAAGCGCGGTATCGAGCTGGTGATCGTTTCTCTGGGCAGGCAGGGAGCAATTGCCTGTCATGAGGGCGCCATCTACGATGCGGCCGCACCCGAGGTGCAGCCCAGGAGCACCATAGGATCCGGCGATTCGCTGATCGCGGGCGTGCTGCTTGGTCTTGAGAAGGGCCTCTGCCTGGAAGACTCACTGGCGCTTGGGTGCGCCGCCGGCGCCGCGACCGCGCTGAGCGATGGAACCTGCATAGGCAGCAAGACCGATGTTGACCGGCTGCTTGCAGACACCAAGGTGACCAGGATCGACCTGTCGGACGACTTCTAACTCCCCCGACCCCTCCGTGCGCAAAGTCCTTGCAAGGGCCAACCGAACTGGCTATTCCTGGTCGTATTACCAGTTTCGCGGCTACGCCCATCTGGCATTCTCTGGCATTATGTGGTATATTGCAGTTGCGTATCACAACATCTGCTGACAAAGGAGCGAGCCGGATGGATGTATTGGCTGCCGCTGACAAAACCAAGCCGGAAGGTCGGACCTCGCCCAGCTACGTTAAGGTACGCAAGTGGCTGCTGGATCACATCGCCAGCGAAAACCTTGAGCCTGGGGACAGGATTCCCTCGGAACGGATATTGGCCAAGGCATTGGGTCTGAGTCGTCCGACAGTCGCGCGAGCCGTGGCGGAGCTTGTAGCGGAAGGCGTGATAATGCGCGAACAGCGCAGCGGCACGTTCGTGGCAGATCGCGCGGGAGTACGCCGGAAAAGTGACGTCCGCACCATCGGCGTGATGATGCCCTGGCTCAGCCAGGATGCCTTCGGCCACGTGACCGCCCACGTCGAACACGATAAAATACGCCTGCCCTATTGGCGCGAGAGCATGCACCTGGAGGTTCTGCACGGCGCGATATCGGTGCTCAATGAACACGGCTGCCGCTTCCTGGTGCTGCCCAACAACACCGTCAGGGAGGAGGCGCAGGTTCTTGAGAAGCTCCCGAAAGAAGGCCTGGACGGCGTGCTGGTAATGCCCATAGACTCCAGAGCCAACGAGCCGCTGTTCGTCGAAACCGTGGACCGTGGGCTGCCGATTGTGTTTATCGATCGATACTGTCCGAACGTCAACGCCGACTGGGTGGTAACGGACAACCTCGGCGGCGCGAAGAGCGCGGTGCAGTATCTGGTCTCCAAGGGGCATCGGCGGATCGCGTTCTTCACCGATTTCGGCACGATGACCTCCGCGCAGGATAGGCACGCGGGTTACAGAGCCGCCCTCGAAGAGGCCGGCATACGCTACGACGAGAGCATTGCCTGCGGGCCGCAGATCGCGAGGTTCGGTTGGTGGCGGCTCGATTTCGCGATCGAGCACTGCCGAAGCCTGCCCGATCCGATCACCGCCGCGTTCTGCATGAACGATACCAGCGTTCTTGCCACTCTTGAGGCGGCGGACAAGCTCGGCATCTCGATACCGCGCGATCTGGAACTGGTGGGTTTCTTCGACGATCACTTCTCCCGTGATATCCGCACCCAATTCGCCCGCGTGAAACAGGCGACGCTGCAGATGGGGCAGATCGGGTCGGAACTCCTGATGGACAGGCTCTCGGGCAAGTCGCCCGCGGAACCGCGGCACGTCCTGCTGCCGACGGAACTGGTGACGCCGGACGCGTGACCCATTTGTAGGAGCCGTCTCTGACGGCGAATTCGGCGTCAGGAGACGCCTCCTACAACGGAAGACCGCCTACACGACAAATCCGACGAAGAGGCGGCTGTCCAGGTCGGTGAGCGGATCGGTTTCGCTCGCCGCCGCGGCACGCGCGAACACACGGCCAGGGTTCGTCGCCCGCATGGCTCTGGCGAGGACGCCGAAGCCCTTCGAGCCACCGGCCTCTCTCACGCCATACGCGCCCCGGGTCATCTCGTTGTTGATGTTTGCCAGTCCTTCGCGCGCTCCGGCCACGCAGGCGAACATCTCATCGGGTGTGAGGCCGTCGCGTAGACCACGTTTGACGGCCACTGGCCGCCCGGCCGAATCCGTCACAAGCTTCCCTGAGAAGAGCCGCGCCAACTGGCGGGCCGACCCGCGTGCCCCCGACTTGATGGCAAGGAGCTGCGGGCCGAAGTCGGGCGAGTGATGATCGGAGCGACCCAGAATGATGTCGTCCACATCCTCGGTGTACGCGTTCCATTGCTCGGAGTCGGTCCCATCCGGAATCGGCGGAAGCGTCAGACTGGAGCCGATAATCGGATTGATGGAAGCGCCGGACTGCTTAGCTGCGCACAGGCCCAGTTCCGTCAGCCGCTGGATGGCCTCGATCACCGCGTCTACGCCGTCGGTTGCCATGATCTCCCGCAGCGCATCAGCAATCGATTCCCTGCTGATAATCCGGTCTCGAATGGCGACGTTAGCCCCGGCAGCCTCATTCACCTTGGCAAGTCCTTCGGGAGTCAGGCTGAGTTGGGCCAGTCCCCATACGGCCTCCTGCGTGATGAGCCGAAGGCCGTAAAGGTTCGGGTCGCGCCGCAGGTGACCGGCCAGGGAGAGCCGCTCGCCGGCTTCGGCCTGGGCGTCCTCGGTGATGGGCAGGAAGACCGCCACCTGATCTCCGTCGAAATCCCCATTCATCAGAAAAGCCACTGCGGGATGGATTCGAATGACCGCTTCGGGGATGCGCACCGGGTGGAACGCCATCAGGGCCGTGGGAATAAGCGTGGGCGCGCGGTTCACGATGACCCAGGACCGCGCCATGATCTCATCGAGCGCGCGTGCGGCGGCTTCGGAGCGCTTCTCCACCTGCTCCCTGTCGCCGATCTCTCGTGTGACGAGCGGGCCGAAGATGGTCCATGCGATCTCGTCCGCGAGCCCGATCTGATCCAACCGCAGGTCCCATCCCGGCGCGAGAACCGTCCGCCCACTGAACATGACGCGATTGCCGAAGCGGAGATCGACGGTCTGCCACGACGGGCGGTAGAAGTCGCCCGGCGGAACCAGCATTGCACGGAGGTACTCGTCCAGACGCGCTTGCAGGTTCGCCACAGCGCCGTCTGTCAACGATGCGGGTGCGCCGCTTTCGATGGCACGCTGCAAGGCCGCGTTTGCCTCGACCACGGGCTTGTAGTGCGGCATGTCTTCGAACACGCCGACCTCCGAGATCGAATGGTCCGGCAGCCAGGGATGCGGCACCGTCTGCGCAAGCTTGATTGTGTCGCCCTGGGGTTCCGCCAGGCAGAACGAGAGCCCCTTCTCACCAATCTCTGCTCCAATGCCCGCCGCAGCGAGACGTTTGATGAGCCGTGCCATCTTCGGGGCTGGCGCGGGGGCCTGCGCGACGGGTCCTGACTCGACCGACTTGATGAACTGCTCGGCGTCTTCGCGGTCGCTGGAACACGTGTTGTAGTAGCTTGCGATGTTGGCGAAGCAGCCCATGTCGCGAAGCGCGTAGTATTCCAGTTCGCCCTGCCGGCACGCGCCAGGCGTGACGCCGGCGTGGACCTTGTCCTCAGCCTTGTGGTTTGTCAGCCCCCAGTAGACCCAGCCGACCGTACTTGGTCGATCCAGCTCTCTGCCGCACAGGGTCAGATGTTCCATGCCATCCTCCGGCAGACCGGCCTTGCGCAGGCGGTCGTGGATCTCATCATCGCTGGGCGAATGGAAAGGCGGCACGATGGCCGGCTCACCCTCGGTGCGGGCAATGCGGCTCATCACGGCCTCCTTGATCTGGCCGAAGTTGAGGCGGGTGTGCAGCGCGATGGAGCTGTAGACCAGCTCGGTTGCGGTACCGTCGGCAAGATGCGGCATTTCGGTATCAGGCACAATGCGGCTGATCACGCCCTTGCTTCCGTGCCGGTTGCTGATCTTGTCGCCGACCGCGACATTGAGCCTTTTGGCGCCGGACTCGCTGATGAGAATCGCGTCCTCGAATGTCTCAACGCCTTGGGAAACAAATGCAGTCAGCAAGTCTCGCCCGCACCAGACACCTTCGCCGGCTGGCTCGTTGCCGGTCTGAACCAGCGCCGGCTCGGGATTGCTGGGAACGAGCCACTGGCGGATCATGTTCACGCCGAATAGCTGCCTGTTCGGGTCGTTGTGCTCCAGGAACGGGACCATTGAGGCGATCAGCCCAAGCGCTGCTTCGGGGCTGTCATCGACAACCTCGATCCTGCCATCCACAATCCTCGCGCCGAGGGCGATGCTGAATATATGCCCGGTGTTCGGGCCCTCGGGAGTGTCAAACGGACACACTCTGCCGAACTGGCTTGGCGCGATGACCCTCTCGGCGTCCGGGATCATGATCCTGCGGAGGTGCGTTCGGGCGGAGATGCTGTTGGTCGCGTCCAGCCAGTGGTAGGTGGACCAGCGGGGATCAGGATCGATGAGACTCGACCTGACCACCTCCACGACCCATGCGTCGAGCGGCAGCCAGGCCCGCACGAGCGCTTCGTCCCACGGCAGATCGCCGCTTGCCTTGCCGAGGCGCTCACCCACAAGGTCGTAGAGCTGCTCTCCGACGCACTTGATCGAGGCCGTGTCCAGGTTCTCGTCGGACGCGACCGGCACGACTACGTATAGCCCATCGCCGATGCGAAACACCCCTTCCTTGTTTGGGCAGGGAATCGTGTAGCAGGCATTGGCGCCGCCGACGCCGATCTCCACGCGGCACGTGTAATCACCCTCCGGGGCGACCTTGTAGCCGGTCAGCGGCAGGCGCTGGGCGAGAAGCGTTGGCAGATCGCCATTGATGAGCTTGTCGAACGATTCGGCGTGCCACGGCGCGCCGGCGTGCAATTCCGGAACCGCGTTTTTACACATCCTCGGTGCTCCTCCATTTGCGTGCGATGTACTTCGCGGAGTAGTGGAGCCGGGACTTGGCCGTGCCCTCGGGAATGCCGAGCGCCTCGGCGGCCTGCTTGATCTCCATTTCCGCGTCGTATACCATCCGTATCAGCTCGCGTTTTTCTTCCGGTAGTTCGTCCACCAGCCTGCGAACGAGCGCGGCGCGCTCGGCATTTTCCAGCGCGTCGGCGGGCGTTGGCGAAAGCGAGTCGATCATCCACGCAGGAACGTGAGAGTCGTCATCCTCCGAGGTATCCAGCGGCGCTTCCCGCCGGCGCCTGACGGAGCGCACGGAGTTCAGGGCAAGGTTTGTGGCGATGCGAAACAGCCAGCCTTTGGCCGTCCCGCGCCCGTCCCATTGCCCGGCGCTGGTCCAGACCCTCAGAAACGTCTCCTGCAGCAGATCATCGGCCGCGTCCGCGTCGTGGACGATTGACCGGAGGTGGCGAAGGATAGCAGACTCGTAGCGGAGCCGAAGCGCGTCGAATCCGTCCGCGTCGCGCGACTGTATCAGGCTCATCAGATCCGCGTCGGTGTGCTCCAAGCAGCTCATTCTCCTTGCGTCACCACTGGTAAGGACACCGGAGACGCCAGCCGGGTTCAATGCGGAGGCCGGCGACTACGCGTTGATGCCTTCTTCAAGCACGGCGAGGTAGTTTTCGACCGGCATGTAGTCGGTGAGCGAGTTGCCGGTGCCGAGCGCCCAGAAGCCGTCTGAGAAGCATTCCTCGATCTGCTTGCGGGCGTAGGCCCGGACTTCGTCCACACCTGAGCGGCAGATTACGTCCACGTCCAGCCCGCCGAGCGCCGTCACTCGATCCCCGTAGCGCTTCTTGAACTCGGCAACGGGCAGGATCACGTCCTCGAATGAGTGCTTGGCGTCGATGCGGCAGTCGTCGATCAAGTCGTCATAGACCTCTTCGAGATTGCCGCACGAGTGGAGAATGAACGGCTTGGACTGAGCGTGGGCGATGGCGGCCATTCGCTTGTAGATCGGAAAGACGAGCCGGCGCAGGAGATCGGGGCTTAGAAAGGTCGAGGTCTTGAAGCCGAGGTCGTCGCCCTGCCTTAGCGCGCCGATGAAGTCCATGGTCGCGAGTTGGCGAACGGCGCTGGTGTGCAGGCTGCCGATCCTGTTGAAGACCTGCTCAACGAGTTCGGGATCGTCGGCGAGCGCATAGGACAGGCCGACGGTCCCCATCATCTGGGAAGCCCACTCGTAAGGCCCGGCGCAGACTCCGCCGACGATCTTGACGCCGTCGGGCAGCATGCCGGCGACCGTCTCGAAATGCCCGAAGTCGATTGGGTCGGATTCGGCGGGCCAGGGATAGGCTTCGTAGTCGCGGCGATCGCGAATGACGATGTGCGCCTCGCTGCCCTCGGTGACGCCGCCGTGCCCCTGGCCGAGCGGGCAGCGCAATGCGATCTCCATCGGGATGCAGTCATAGCCCATGCCGAGCCAGAAATCGACGTAGATACGCCAGTGTTCGGCGGTTCCGGCGGGCATGCGGTCGAAGTCGGTCCCGGTGCGCCGCGCGATGAATCCGGGGCTGGCAATGTGCTCGTAGAAGGGCAGGTGGTCGGGCCTGCCTGACCTGGTAAGCACCTTCAGGAACTGGTCGAAGTCGGGTTGGCGGGTGGGTTTCATAACACTCATTGTAGCATGCCGACGCATCTGATGGTTGGCGAGCCGGCGGGTATACTTATGGAGTCTCGGACTCGATCAGGGCGCGGCGGAACGGGAGTCCAAAACCGGCCGGGCTGGTTCGTTTCAGGATCCCCGGGTCGGGTGGAAACTCGCAGGATGAAGCCGAAGCTGGGCGTTCCAACCCTGAGATCCCGAAAGACGCACACGTAGGTACTGCTATGGCACACGGCGTTCAGTTCAAGAGGGGCGATCGGCAGCGCTCACCTTAGTGCGTTCGGCGTTGGGTGCCGCCCCTGGAGTAGTATGTGATCCAGTCTCTGTCGGCGGAGGAGATACAGCCGCCTGCCACGGCCTCGTCCACGAGGTCTGCCAGTTCCCGTATCGCGACTTCATACCGCTGCGCGGCATTCTTGAGACTCCGCTCGCAGGTAGCGATCTCCCATCCGCGCGAGATGGCAAGAGCGAGGAGCGAACAGTCGGTTTCGCTCAGGCCGCTGTGCTTGCAGTGAAAATCATAGAGGAGAACGTGCTCGGTCTCCTCAAGCTCCACCAACTCTATCGCTCCATTCCTCGCTGCCTCCGTA
>Ga0315284_10011815_pt1 | contig 12436 bp, 10 predicted proteins | sample YL17G09_16_MG_FD_203696 | JGI IMG/M metagenome (GOLD analysis project Ga0315284, IMG submission 203696) | Sediment microbial communities from Yellowstone Lake, YNP, Wyoming, USA - YL17G09_16 | ecosystem: Environmental > Aquatic > Freshwater > Lake > Sediment | place: USA: Wyoming | collected...
CGAACTGGACCGTCGAAGAAGTCGCCTCAATAGGCCTTGCGAACAGGAGCAGGGTGCTCTTAGAGCGGAAGGTCGCGGACTTCGTCTATTACATGAGCGACACAAATTCGAGCCTGTGCTCGGGCGGAAGCAATTACGAGTGCAACCAGTACAGGCTTGGTATGGGAGGCTATAACTTCTACTTCAATATGACTTACATGAACGGCTCCACAGTCGCCGCCCAGAACGTCTCAGCCTACACAGGAAGGCGGCCGGTCAATGAGACGGATGTCGTCACAGTAACCAGGTCGGCCATATACAACGACGAGATAAGCAGGATATATTTTATGGTGTGGAAGTGAGATGAGGAGGGGATACGCGATATTGTTGGACAGCATTGTGGCTTTGACGTTCACACTCGTCATTCTAACATCCCTTCTAGGGATGAGAACGACTGCGGTCACCTCATCTGAGATGACGATGCGCAAGCTACACTACGCGAGCGAGGACATACTGGACGTCCTCAACAAGAGGGGCATCCTAGACCAGGTGGGGGAGGAATGGGCTGCAGCAAACGGGAACCGCAGCGACGCCCACTTCCTGAACGCCACCAACACCTCAATAGAATATATAGAAGCGCTCCTTCCCCCGAACGTCGGCTACAGCCTCACCATAGACGACGAGGTGGTGGCAAACAGCAGCAGCCCCCCCGTGGAGACTTCAACGGCGCTCACGCACTCAACTCGCCTCCTTGTCGGCTACGGCAGGGGCCTGCCGACCCGGGGTTACGTGGCGAGGGCTTTCTTGACCAACATCAGGGACAAGGAGACCTCGGCATACACGTTCTTCGGCGGCTTCGTAGGGCAGGGTAACATCACAGCCTACGTGAGGGGCATACCCTCGGATGCTATGATACGAAGGGCATGTCTTGAACTCAACACCCCCGCCGCATTCACTCTTAGGATAAACGACCAAGACGCCGGCTCATTCACCCCAAGCGGCGGGAACATGAGCGCCAACCTCCATGAACCAGGCGACGGCTGCGTACAAAGCACATACCTTGCGAAAATCCTCCCAGGACAGGACAACAAGTTCGAGATACAGTTCACAGATGGCGACATAAGCAAGCAGTACATAGGCGGGGGATTCGTGCATGTAGTGTATAATACATCAGAGATGGACACCGAAGAGGTGTCGAAGACCGGGAGGTACTATTTCCCAGGCATCAACGGCATCATCAACATATACGACTCATTCTATGTGCCGGGAATCCTATCGAGCATGAACGCCAACCTGCACCTGAAATCCAACTACTCCCTCTTTCTCAACATCGGAGACAAGACGGTCTACAACCTGACCGGCAACAGCAGCGAACAGAACATCCAGATCCCGGACGGCGCCATCAGGGGAGCTGGGCTCTACTACGAACCTGCGGCAGACCCGAAGGCGCTGAGCATGAACACCATCCCAGTAAGGCTCGGCTCCGGGAACATGAGCTCCACAATCTCATCCGGCAACGCCGACGTCGTCCTGATCACTGACGCGTCAGGGAGCATGCTCCGCTGCCTCAACAACAACAACGGCTGCAGCCACGACTCGGAGTGCCCGGGCTCCAAATGCCGCTTCACCTACGCCAAGACCCTGGACAAGAGGTTCATAGAGATGGTGCTGAATTCGAGCGGCAACCGTGTCGGCCTGGTGACGTACAACTACGCCGCCACAAAGAACTCTGACCTGTCCAGCAACGAGGCGGCGCTCAACGGCACGGTCGACGCCTTCGCATCCCCGGGCGGGGGAACCTGCATCTGCTGCGCCATAAGGATGGCAAGGACGATGCTGCAGCAGCAGAGCAGCGACGTGAGGATGAAGTACATCATGGTGATGACCGACGGGATAGCGAACCTCAGGTGCAGCCCCCCGGACGAGAACAGGACATCATGCTGCACCGAAGACCAGAGCGAATGCCCCAACCCCAAATGCAACAACGGACTGTATTACAGTTCGGCATGCAACGACTACCTCGACGACACCGCCATGCAGAACTCCATCGATGACTCCGCGAAAGCCCATACTCTCGCCAACGCGACGGTCAATGCGATAGGATTCGGCGCGGCATCGATAGGCTGCACCCCAGCTCTCAACGGACTGAAGAACATATCAAAGTATGGTAACGGCACATACTGCGCAAGCGACGACGCAACAGCCCTGCAGAACTGCTACGTGACATTCGCACAGGATATTTACACCTCAAGCCTCAGGAGCCAGAGCGTGTTCTTCGGAGGGAGTCTGCAGCAGTCTATACTCTATCCGGACTCCTATCTGGAGTTCAACTTCGAGCCCCAATCCCAACTTGACTACGGCGAGATTTCCCTGACCCGCTCCACTGACAGGTTCGCGGACACTGTCAATTGCAGGGGTTGGATATGGGTGCCCCCGGGGGTCATCGTCTCAGACGCGAAAGTCACCTCATACTCCGGTCCCCACTGGACAGACCGCGTCACCGCGGGAGCATCCGGTGCCGATGTCTTCCGCCTCAGCGACTGGGGCAGCGACTATACGCTCCATGGTGACCCTTACACAGTGAATATACCGGCAGATGAAATACTCATTGGAGTGAATAACACCGTGACCGTGAGGACCGGCGACAACGAATCCTCAACAACCGGCTGCTCCCCAGACAACCGGGCAATATACACGATGAGGATGCAGACCCTCGTCGGCTACGGAGACGTCTTCAGCCAGATATCAGGCTGCATCTGGGACATAGACTTCCAGGACGGCAGCACATATACAGCACACATACCAAGTACATACGCTGGTTCAAACATGTGCGCCTATAGGGCAGGCGGGATAAGTTACCCGCAAGGCGACGCCATGAACGACGCAGTATACAGGCTCCTTGCCCACATGGACCTTGACAAGGACGGCAGAGTCGACCTACTCTTCGACCCAACGACCATAAAATTCGAGACAAGCCAGGCCGGGGGAGTCCAGTCACTCTGGGGGCCTGCAAGATTCAAACTCATAGTGTGGATGTAAGATGAGAAAGAGAAATAACCAGGGACTGTTCTTCACGCTAGGCATCATCCTCCTCATCATACCCCTCATATTGTTCATCGCATACTATGCGACCATGGCTCAGACCAAGACCACGGACACCATCTCTAAAATACGTTGCGATGAACTGCACTACTTCGTCGAGGACATAAGAGGGGACCTAGAGCGCGCACTGGTGATATTCGGCAGGAGGGCGGCAATATACACCATCGACGACGTCATAAAAAGCGGCAGACCCCTCGATAACTACGCCTTCAACTGCTCTGCCACATGCGGTGTGGACTGCGACAAATTCCACTTCAACGTGAACGGCTCGGAGGCGGCGATGGCTGAGCTCATAATGTGCGGCACGCTACATGGGCAGAACGTCTCGTACATGACCAACCACACCCTCTCCCAGTGGCTTGGGAGGATAGAATCCCATGGTAACGACCAGCACTTCAACGTCACCATAGACCTGGATAGTATAAAAATCATCCCGCAGGACCCCTGGTCGTTCATGGTAATGACCAACAGCACCTTCCAGGTCCAAGACGAAACCGGGACATGCTACTTCCTCGGGGATAGCATATCCACATCATCCACCGCATCCATAATAGGGCTCGAGGACCCGCTGTACCCGCTCAACACGAACGCATACATAATAAAGTTCATACAGAACTGCTCGACAGTAGTCAGGACCGAGACCACTGCCGGCTGCAGCGCAGAACGCGACAACCCAGGATTCGGAAAAGCGACTGGGACTGTTGTGTTCCATTCTGAGATAGACCCGAAGACATACTGCCTGAGCCAGTCTCCAGAGGAGATAAAAAAGCAGATACTTGTCCTTGACCAATCTTTCGGGGGCTGCAACTCCTATGAGGAGCAGGCATGCTTTAACTCAAGCAGCCCGTACCATTTCGCGGGGGTCATAGATTATGGCCCCAACAGCGCAAATAGCTGGGTCGAGAAATGCAACGTCACCATACCGTGGATAATGGATACCGGAGACATAGACAACATCACCCCAAGAAGCCCCCCAAGGAGGGTTGAGGAATGCGATCTAGGCGACATATATGGGAGCGCATGCGTCGAGATAGTCAACAAGGGGGATTGCACTATACCCGTCCACTCAGTAATCCTCGGAGTCGACTCAGGTTCTATTAACACCACATGCTATCAACCAAGCAACGCAAGCCTTTACCAAACCGAAGGGGGATATGACGGCCCAAGCTTCTTTGACCGTCTCGACGGCAGACTAAACCTCAGTGAAAAATACCGCAACCAGAGCCTGGAATACTTCAACAACAGCATCATAGGCTTGGAGACGATCGTGAGCCCCTACCTTCTCGATGAAAACGGGGTGAAGGTGAAGGCTAACGTCAGCTGGGTAGACTACCTCTACTGGGCTGGGAGGGAGGGATGCGAGGCCAGGGGCGTCTGCGAAAGCGACAAGTTTACTCTGAGGTTGGATGACGCCCATGCAAGGGTGTATAACGTGGGTACCAACTGCATCGACGTCTCCGAGTGCCCGTATTCGGGCGAGGTATGCGTCGACCAGTTCGACCAGAACAACAACAGCATCCCAGACTGGCTTGATAGCGACTGTTCGTCATACTTCACCGGGTGCGGGACCATACGGGCATGCGACCTCACGCAGACCGGAACATGCAGTACGTGCGACAGCCCACAACCGAGACTCATAGGCGAGAATAGCCTGAGCGTATGCAAGTATTACGCATATAACAACAGTGAATGGCACATGTATGGCATTGTGCCGACGATTGATGGGAGGTTAACGATAGTGTTCAATGGCACAAGCAACGCCAGTGGAGCCCAGAAGACGAACCTCGCCATATATAATTTCTCTCTAAGCGGCGGATGCACAAGCGAAGTGGAACATCGCACCCAGCTTGAACCTGACTCAGCAAACAGTTACTGCGTCAATGCTGGGGAGACATATGTCCTCGCCCTGGACGTGAACGTGCCTTGGTATGGATATAATGGATCATACACCCTCAGAACAGAAATCGCCGAAGACCCAACATGCCCAAGCGGACCCACAACCACAACATCCAGCACGACGACAACAACGACCTCTACTTCGACCACCATACCGGTCTGCGGCTTCTTCGACGACTTCGAATCTGGCGGATTAGGGTGGAGCCGGGGGGGCGCAGGCAACCAGTGGGAGGTGGGTTACCCGACGAAGGGGAGCCTGCTGTGGTGGGGCGCCCACTCAGGATGGAACGCAACGGTCACCGACCTGAACGCAGACTATTCAGCAGACTCTAACTGGTCTTATACTAGCAGGACCATCGACCTCGCCGCTGCACCCAACCCGAAGGTCACATTCTGGGCGCGATACAATACCGAGACTAGCCACGATTACCTCTACATTGAGGCGACGAACGGCAGCGGCAACTGGAAGGCCATAGCCAACTACACGGGATCCAACTCGGCGTGGACAATGTACTCATACGCACTTGACGGCTATACGAGCAGCCAGGTGAGGGTGAGATACCGGCTCGTCTCGGACCATAACCACCAGAGGGAAGGCGCATATATCGACGATGTGAACGTAAGCTGCAGTTAACCGACCGCCGTTCATGTGACCATGCGGGTGATTTTAACTCAATCGAGTAAATACTATTATTCTTTCAACCGTGATATGACCGAAATCAAGGCGAGACTCCATGGTGGAGTAGAGGAGAGGAAACGCAAGGGCGCCGAGGTACTGAAGGCCATACTCGACAAGGTCAAACACGAGGGCGTCATCGCAGAGGGCGAACTCGCCGTCTCCCAGGGCATGGAACGCAAGGAACTCGCTAAATACATCCAATACCTACGGGAGAAAGGCCTCATCAGCGTGAAAAAGAGGATATTCGGCGAAGCCGAGATTTCAGTGAGCGGGGGAGCCATCGCAATCGAGAAGAAGAATGAGGCTGAGAAGACAACAGAAAAGAAAGAAGAGCCTAAAGATGAAGCAAAGGAGAAGAAGGAGCCAGAGCAACCAGAACCACCCGCCAAAAAGGATGAAGCCCACACAGAACAGCCAAGCCAGCAGGGGATGATGGCCGCAGGCGGCGAGAAGGTTGTCCCAGAGACCGCCGAGGAATTCAATGAGGTCTGCAAGAGCCTCGTCACCGACTTCAGCGGAGTCATGCGCCTCTACTGCGAAAGCCAAAACCAGACTTACACAGCAGCCCTACTCATAAATGCTGGGGAGATAATCGCCGCATCATTCGAGCACCTTGATGAGGCGAGGGTCATATGCGGCGACGACGCGATGGGAGAACTACAGGCCGAGTTCATGGGCACCAAAGGGGACCTGGAGATATTCGAGATGACCGAGGAGGACTACAACAGCGCCGTGCGCGCGAACATCGACTGTACCCTTCAGAAGCCCATGAAGCTCAGCGTCCTGAAGATACGCATAAAATCCAATCTCACGCAGGATGTAGGACAGGAGAGCGCATCATCGCTGACATCCAGGATAAAAGGCATGTTCTCAAGCGCCGAATCAGACGCGAAAGCGCAGCGGCAGGAGATGCTCAGGAAGGGTAGACATGAGGGGATAGGAAAAATCCAAGGCTCCCTGAACCTCATGGACTTCGCCCGAAGCCTCAAACTCGACCCCGAGAAGGCAAAACGATTCGAGGAACTGAGGAAACTCAAGATTCCCGATTTGTCGCATGTACTAGGCTCACAGGATGAGAGGAAAGCCCAAAGGCTAGAGGAGTTGAAGATGCAAAAGGAGAATGCATCAACGCTCAAAGACTCCCTATTGGCTGCTGTGAGCCCGCAGGAGCGCCCACAACGCGACAGGGGCGAGAAACCCCAACCCATAAAGATCGAGGGCGCTCCGAAGCCCCTTGCCACAGGCATCAAGGAGGGGAAGAAGGTCGAGACGAGCATTGACCGGCTCTATGAACTAGTGGAACAACACGGCAAAGTCAAGATAAACGATGCACTCGCCGCTAAACTTAAGGTGAACAAGACTCAGATAGAGCAGTGGGCGATGATACTCGAGGAACACAACCTCATGGAACTCAGATACCCAACCATCGGGGAGCCCGAGATTATAAGCATACACGCAGATAAGAGCAACAAGAGCGAGGATACGGATGGAAGAAAGAAAAACTGAGCAGCAGAAGGAGGGGGAGTTGCTCTCCACGTACGAGTTAGACCTCGAAGGCATAAAGACCACAGTCCAAATCGTCATGAAGGACTTCGTCCCATACTACAAGCTCACACTCCCGCAGGTCGACGTCGCCACACTCGCGCTCCTTGACGACATCAAAGACAGGCTCATATCAGGGGTGGAGATGACAACAAGTGAGATACTCGACCCCAAACTGCTCGACCAACTCAAGAGCGAATTCAAGAAGAAGGCGGCAGTCATACTCGAGCAGGAGCTTCCTGGCCTGGACCCTGACGTGAAGAGCCACTTCAGCCTCAGCCTCCTGCACGAGCTCCTGGGCCTTGATGAGATAGAATACTTCCTCGCAGACCCGAACCTTGAGGAGATTGTCGTGAACTCCGCAAGCGAGCCGATTCGCATCTACCACAAGAAGTGGGGGTGGCTCAAGACCAACATCACCCCTGTGAACGAGCTTCGGATACAGAACTACGCAGCCACAATAGCAAGGAGGATAGGCCGCGAAATCACTACCCTGAACCCCCTCCTTGACGCGCATCTGGTGAGCAAGGACCGGGCGAACGCGATACTCACTCCCATAGCCACGAAGGGGAACACCATAACCATCAGGAAGTTCGCCCGCGACCCCTGGACCTGCACCGACTTCATAAACATCGGGACTGCAAGCTCGGACGTCCTCGCGCTCATCTGGCTCATGATACAGTACGAGATGAACATCATAATCAGCGGCGGCACAGGCTCAGGCAAGACGAGCTTCCTCAACACCCTCATGCCGTTCATACCACCAAACCACCGCATCATCAGCATCGAGGACACGAGGGAACTTCAGCTGCCCGAATACCTCTACTGGTGCCCGCTCACGACACGCGAGCCTAACCCAGAAGGCAAGGGCGAGGTGAACATGCTAGACCTCCTCATCAACTCCCTGCGTATGAGACCAGACCGCATCATAATGGGGGAGATAAGGAAGAGGCGGGAGGCTGAAGTCCTCTTCGAGGCGATGCACACAGGCCACAGCGTCTACTCCACCATCCACGCGGACACGTGCGAGCAGACGATAACCAGGATAACAAACCCCCCAATCGAGGTTCCACACAGCATGCTCGAGGCAGTACACCTGAACGTTGTAATGTTCCGCGACCGCCGCCGCGGCATGCGGCGCATATTCGAGGTGGGTGAGTTCATCGAGGACGAGGAGCGCAAACACCACGGCGAAGTGCGCTATAAGCCGAACGTCATATACCGGTGGGACGCGCGCGACGATAAGATATCACCTAACATCGAACCCCTCAGGCTGTTCACCGAACTTTACAGGCACACTGGCTTGACCAAGAACGAGATCATAGATGACATAAAAACCAAGAAGGACATCCTTGAGTGGCTCGTAACGCACCAGGTCAGGCAGATAAGCGACGTAGGGAAGGTCTTTAACAGGTATTACCTGGACCGCAACACCGTGCTTGAGGTGGTAAAGAACAACAGCGACCCGAAGGAGATACTCGGGGATAAGCCGAAACCCTGACTACTTCACGACTATACCGTTTTCAGTGAACTCCATGTTGTGGGTTCCTGCGTTGATGTTAGTCTGCCTCAGCTTCTCAACGGTCACGGACCTGATGACGTCCTTGCCTATCATCACCTTCTTGAAGACGACGACTCCGTCGCAGGCGAACTCGCTCACCTCATCGCGTGTGAGCTTGTCCGGCTCAAGCTGCTCTGAGATGATAAGCGACGTCACCCCCAGAGACTTTATCTTACTGAGCAGGTGATAAATAGTCTGCTTGCGGTACTGCTCAGGGTCCATCGCAATCCTCGAGTGAATGTCCACAGACAAGTCCATGAGCTTGATGTGATCCGGGTCCTCCATGATGTTCGTGTAGACGGAGATGACAGAGAGGCTATCGAGGACAAGGCGCTTGGCCTTCTTCGCCTCAATCTCGTCCTTCAGGTAGTTCATGAAGCCCTGGATGTCCTTATGCTTCACTGACAGTAGCGAAAACAGCTTGTCGTTGCGGATGTCGATGAGGCCGAACTGCTCAGCCTGCTTGATGATGTCCTCCCTAAACTGCTCGAAGCTCACGTATATGCCCGGTTCCCCCCGCTTCACACCCTCGTGGATGAACTGGATGCCGAGGATGGTCTTGCCAGTCCCCGGAGCGCCCGAGACAAGGACGCTGAAGCCATCTGGTATGCCGCCCTCAATCAACTTGTCTATCCCCGGAACCCCGGTTGACAATCGCTCCATGTTACGGTCCATGTTAAACTATGGTCTCTCTTTAATATTAAATCCTAATCGTATGTGATGCCTACTATAAGAATACCGATGCTAGACAGCCGCATGATACGCTCGACCTCAAGGGTGTTCATCGGCGTGGGCGCGATACTCCTGCACATATTCCCCCACATGAAGGCCACAGTCGAGCAGTCTGGGGTGAGGGAGGAGTACAATATCGACTCTAGGGAGTACATGGCCTTCTGCTTCTTCGTCTCTGCGATGATGTTCTTCGGCCTGAGCGGCCTCCTAACCGCCGTATTGATGGCTGGGAAGGCGAAGATGCCCATGCTCGGCCCGGGGATTGGCGCAGTCCTCGGAGGTGTCTTCTTCGTCTACCTTTTGGTTTACCCGCAGTCGATAGTCAACAAGAGGGTGAAGTACATGGAGCGGAACCTACTTTTCGCCCTCAGGAGCCTCCTCATCCAGATTCGCTCCGGCGTCTCCGTATTCGACGCTATGGCGTCTATTGCGATGGGCAACTACGGAGCGATAGCGGATGAGTTCAAGCTCGTGATAGAGAAGGTCAATGCCGGTCTGCCGGTCGTCGAGGTGCTTGAGGAGATGGCTGTCCGCAACCCGAGCATATACTTCCGCCGCGCCCTCTGGCAGGTAGTCAACAGCCTCAAGAGCGGAAGCGACGTCGGCAAGAACCTCGAGGACGTCATAAGGTCGCTTGCGAAGGAGCAGCTGGTGGAGATAGGCCGCTACAAGAGCATCCTGAACCCGATTGCGATGATGTACATGATGGTCGCTGTCATCGCCCCAAGCCTCGGCATCACAATGCTCATAATACTCTCGTTCTTCCCTGGGATGGAGAAACTCGGGAACGAGGGGATATTCTGGGGGCTCCTCGTGAGCGTCACGTTCATGCAGTTCATGTTCCTGGGGCTAATAAAGTCCAAGCGACCTAACTTGATCGGAGGGTGAAATGTCTTTTATCAGGATATTCGGGAGGATAATGCCCAAGGGCCTGAGGGAGAGATATCACACGATGGTCGGCTACTCGACAATCAAGGGCGACGGCGACAACTTCATCGGCTGGTCGGTCGTTGCAGGCATCATAGCGGGTTTCGCCACATCTGTGTTAATCAGCGACAATTATAGTCTGCCGCCATTGCTCGTTTTCATCGCCGCGTTCATCATCGTCGAATTCATCATCTACATGTGGCTTGGCCTGAACGTCTCATCGAAGGCGAAGCAGGCCGAGTCCGTCCTGCCTGATGCCCTGCAGCTGATGGCCTCCAACATCAGGGCCGGCCTGACCACCGACAAGGCGCTTCTGATGGCGGCGAGGCCGGAGTTCGGGGCCCTTGAGGAGGAGATTAGGCGGGTGGGGAAGGAGACGATGGCTGGGCGGAACCTCACGGATGCCCTGCAGAGGATGACGCTGCACATCAAGTCCTCGGACTTGGACCGGACTGTCGAGCTTCTTGTGCACAGCCTCCGCTCAGGCGGGCAGCTGGCTGACCTCCTAGACCAGACCGCAGACGACCTGAGGGACCAGCAGATTATTCAGAAGGAGATCAGCGCGAGCGTCCTCATGTACGTTCTTTTCATATTCATAGCGATTGCCATCGGCGCGCCGCTCCTGTTCGCCATGTCAAGTTTCCTCGTCGAACTCTTGACTAAGAACATGGCGATGATAGCGAAGGAGATGCCGAAGAACTTCGACATGAAAGGCGGCATCACACCAGTCAGGATGAGCGGGGGCAGCGTCAGCGGCGATTTCATAAGGAACTACGCCCTCATTTCAATCACGCTGTCGTCCATATTCGGGAGCATCATAATGGGGCTCATACTCAAGGGTGAGGAGCGGGAGGGCCTCAAATACATCCCCGTGATGCTCGCAGTCGCGCTAATACTATTCTGGGCAGCCTCCATAGGCCTTAAGGCGACGATAGGCGGTATGATGCCCGTAGGGTGAGCGCATGGAGTGCAAGAAGGCCGGGAACCTGAAGGGCTGCAACTGCACCTACGACTGCGACAAGAAGGGACTATGCTGCGAGTGCGTGAAGTATCATAGACTGCGTAATGAACTGCCGGCTTGCTACTTCAGCAAAGAGGGTGAGCGGACGTACGACAGGAGCGTGGAGCGATATATGCAAGAGAGGCAGTAGGCTACTGTTTGTCTGCCTTAAGGTAGAGTCTGTGCTTGGGGTTGTATCTACTGTCGCACCTTCGGCAGCTGTAGAGCCACGGCCGCTTGAGTCTCCTCATCCGGTGTATCTCTGTGCCGCATGTCGGGCATGCGTAGACGTGGGCGTTCCTAGGTTTCACGTCGATTCTGTCCCTGCCTCCGCCGCGCCGCTGGAACTCCTGCCAGAAGACTCTCGTGTGCCTGTCGTGGCGGCCTTGAATGTGCAGTAGGGCGTGGGTCATCTCATGCAGGAGCGTGTTCTCGACCGCAGGCCACCCATACTGCTCGTACATGGGCAGTGATATCATAATCTCGGTTGTTTTGAAGTTTATGCGACCGTGCGTGTGGGCTGCGGTGCGGCTGAAGCGCAGTTTATGGTGTGGGAGCACTCCCTGGAACCGTTCCAGGTTAAGTCTGTCGAACTCCATCTTAAGCCGCTGCGTAAGGGCGTTGACTTCGGTTTTGTCCATGAACTCTGGGATATGAGAGTTTCCGATATTTATATGCCCGATAAGGCTATTATATTACCCCAATATGATGGGGGTAATATTGAGGTAATATCATGCCACGTATTTCAGCGGAGGTACCGCAGCACATACTCGACGACCTGCATGCACACATCGGTGACGACAAGAAGTTCGTGAACCTCTCGGACGCCATAAGGACCGCATGCCGCAGGATGCTCGACTCGATGGACGAGATAGACAAGAGGCACGGCAGAACGAAGGGAGAGGAACTAAAATAAATGACCGCCGCCTGAAGGCGGCGGTATTCACGAAGGTCACCTAAGCCAGGTGGTAATGGTGGCTTGATTTGGAGGTTGAACCTCCTCTGCGCAGCGGAGGAT
>Ga0315284_10011816_pt1 | contig 12436 bp, 15 predicted proteins | sample YL17G09_16_MG_FD_203696 | JGI IMG/M metagenome (GOLD analysis project Ga0315284, IMG submission 203696) | Sediment microbial communities from Yellowstone Lake, YNP, Wyoming, USA - YL17G09_16 | ecosystem: Environmental > Aquatic > Freshwater > Lake > Sediment | place: USA: Wyoming | collected...
TGACAAATCGGCCCCAAGATGCGAAAATTGTCTGCCTTCCAACGGACGGTGAGTGTAGCTCAACCTGGTTAGAGCATCGGACTGTGGATCCGATGGTTGGGGGTTCAAATCCCCTCACTCACCCCACTTCTCTTTATTTATAAATCCTCCGAGACAGAATAAAGTGTTGAAAGGCTCGTGCCAGAAAAAGAAAGTCTCCTCCTCCTTCTTGAGGATGACGCGGTCAAGCATTACGGAGAGGATCTTCGACTTGCCCTCTAGGTCGGCGGCAAGATAGACCTCCTTGAACCCGCGGAGCAGTTCGATGATCTCGGAGCCCTGCTCTTTATACTTAAAGTTCCGGTTGCTGAGCTTTTCGATGTCCGATTCAATTCGGTGGAGCTCTGCATGCACTTCGGCCTGGACTTCCCCGTACTGCTCTAACGAGATTTTCCCGTCGAGTCGGTCCTGGTAGCTCAACTTGTCGTGGGTTTTTCTCCTTGTCTTTTCGGTCTCAAGCCGCCGAAGCTCCTTCTTCTCAAAAGCCTCTTCCTCGACGTGCGTATTCTTTAACCGTTCCCGAATCTTGGTGCTGATGAAGTCGTCGAGGTAGAGCCGACCGAGGGCCTCACTGATGAGGTGGTCAATCTCCTCTTCCTTCCAACGCTTTTGGATACAGTAGTCTGTCCCAAATTTTTTCTTGTACCAATCCGGGTCAGTTGTCTTCTTCCCGAACGTACACCGGTAATAAACATAATGACCGTTGCCACTCTGATCTTGATGTTCTTCGCCGGTGATGGAGCACCCGCAATAGCCACACTTCAGGAACGGCTTGAACGCGAAGAACTTCTTTGCCGCAGGTCGAATGTAGGAGCGATGGTTAGCGAACTGCACCTGGACCTGATTGAATAACGCTTGAGTGATAATAGGCTCGTAGCTGCCCTTCCATAGCTGACCGCTCCAAGCATGCTCGCCGTAGAAGAACGGGTCCTTGAGGAGCTTGTGCATGTGAGGCACGGAGATAGGATGGGCCGGACGCTTCGGGGAGGGTCGGGTTGTCAATCCCCGGCTGTTCATCTCCTCGCAGAGTGTGACCAGCGAGTGCTTGCCTTCGGCATAACACTCGAAGGCCTGCGTCATCAACGGACCCCGTACAGGGTCAACCATGACGAGCCTTCGCTTCCCGAAGGGGTCGTCAGGGTCGGCAATGGGTAGATAGCCGGTGGGTGGCATGCGAGGTACTCCCCCACGCCTCGCCGTCTTCTCCATCCCTACCCTTGTGGCGTCGGCGCGGTCTTTGTTTTCCATCTCAGCAATTGAGCCACGGATTTGGAACAGGAACCGGTCGATTCCTGCTGACTGTTTGTTAATTGTCTTCCCATCGCCCACAATTACGATAGTAACGTCGTGGTCATCCACCAGCGATTGAACGGTTGCCAAGTCCTTATAATTTCGGGTGAGGCGACTTACCGAATAGGCGAAGATATGTCCTATCTTGTTCGCCTTCACATACTCGACCATCGCTTTGAACTGGCGACGATTCTCAGAGGTCTTAGCAGACTCAGTGATACGGAATGTCTCGACCACGTCCAGCTTCTCCGCCGCCTTCTTCAAAAGGTCCTCTTGGGCCTCTGGCGAGTCTCCATGACTCTGCGGCTCCGAGGAGACGCGAATCCAAAGGACGGCGGTGTTATTCATTTCCTTTTCCTCAGGCCCTTCTTCACGTCCTCGATGACCTTGGTCAGGTCGGACAATTTGTCGAACATCGCTTCCCGTAAGGCATCTCCATCCGCATCTCGATGGCTATTGTCGTCGGGCAGGAACTCGTTGAAGAAATAGTCTTTGAGACATCGACGGTCGGCTTCAAGGTCAGGTTCTTCGAATAGGCTCTTCATATTGCTTCCTCCTCGCCTGAGCAGAAAAAAGCCCGCCCCATCTCATTATGGATGAGGTTAGCGATGCTTGTAACGCAGGGCTTTGGGGCAAGTATCCCTCCGCGTCCTGCCTCTTAGTTGAGACCCGAACATAAGCGACGCCTCGGTTGTCAGTTGGTTTCATTCGCTTCTCTCCTTTACATCGTGCTCTATTCCTAGAACATCTGCATATTATTCTGAGATCGACGAATGATTATCTAAATCATACGGTGCTGGGCTGTTATCGAACGTTCTTAGATAGCGTCGCCATGGCCGCCGGTTGGAATTTGTCGTCTCCAACAAGGGAAAAATACACCTGAGAGCTGCCTAGATCTTTATGCCTGAGCCAATGTTGAACGCGAACAGCATTATGCCCGTCCTGGATCAACAAAACGGCGCAGGTATGCCTCAGGCTGTGAGGAGTGCGGCCCGTGAGTCCAAGTTTTTCGCAGATTTCATAAAAGTTCTTTTTCACTACATCAACCGAGGCTGGACCTGAAGGATATTTCCTCTCACTGGGGAACAAATAGGGATTATCGGGATGAAGGGCTTTACGGTTCTTCAGCCATGCCTTAATCTTCTTAGGAAATGGATCGGGCAGAGGATAGGTCATCTCAAGGCCGTCTTTGAGACCCCTTATTGTCAGCATATCGCCCGTAGGCGACTTATGGAAGTCGGCGAGCTTTATCCGAACCGCCTCGCTCTCTCGGAGGCCCAAGTAGTACATTAGGCTGAAGAGAAGGTCCAACTTGGAGCCCTGTCGCTTATGATACTTAGGCCGCCCAGCCTCGCGTAGGAAAAGCGTCACCTCCTCTTGGGTAAAATGTTTCAATCGCCCACTTTTACGCCTGTAGACTTGAGCTTTTTTCATCTTATCCTCCTATTCTGTTCACCAATTTGTTCACCTTTTAACCCTAAATTACGTTTTTAAGCGCCGAAAGTAAAGGAAAATCTTCCACTTCTCGGGGAAGATTTATTCAACGAATAGCTGAAAAGAGGGGGATTTTAGAGGTATATAGCTTTTTGGCCTGATATGAAGGGCGGGTGAGAATTTTTCGTCCTTCCGAGCGTCTAATATCTCAAGGCATAAAGCTCTTCATGTTTGGGGGAGGATCGTCGTCTTCGCCGCCTTGGACGCTTGGCGGTAGCGTTTCCATGTGGCATCCAAAAGAGACCTCCGACTGTATAGGTCCATTGCCTCTCCTTCCAGATAAAGAAAGAAAGGATAAGAAAGCCCTCTTGTCCTTGTCCAGCCATGGTAAGATTTTTATGTGGCAAGACATATCGGCCTTCGGTAAGATCTTAGATGGCGCGATTCAATCCATTGACAATTTAGCTTATCGGCGACTATTATTCTATATAATGAGAGGGTAAAAACGCAGATGCAACATGCTGCTGCGAAGGAGGGATCTCATGAAATTTAAGGCAATGATGGTTGTCAAGGCCCTAATTTGCATCGGATTCGGGATTCCCATGGTGGTGATACCCGGACGCCTGATGTCAGTCTTTGGCGTCGCCTTGACTGTCGGGGGAATCTTTATGGCGCGACTCTACGGCGCGACACTTCTTGGCAACTTCATGCTGACATGGCTCGGCAGAAAAATTACGGCTCCCGACGCGCGGCACGCTATCTCCGTTCACCTCGTCGTCTACGACGCAATCGGCTTTGTTGTAGCTCTGCTGGCAACGCTTTCCGGCGTGATGAACGTACTCGGCTGGGCCGTTGTCGCTATCTATTTCTTCGTGACACTGGGCTTTGGGGCTTTTTTGGCAAAGCCCTCTGCCGCGTAGGCGGGAAGCGGAGCAGATCGCGTCCGCCTAGGGCCGAGAGTTGAGGCCGGGCAGACGGTCTGGCCAGAACTCCCCTTACGTGCGAGACGCCTACGGGGCGAATCAAGACCTCATAATAGAAGACGACGAGAAAGGCAAAGAATGCTAGAAAACTCACATTGTGGGTGGACCATTCTTAATGGATGAAGTCCTTCCGCTAATGCACCACCGCCGACTTCCGCTGCAGAGTCACCGTCCGCGCCGACTTGTCCTCGAAAACGAAACAAACCTCCCTCCCCGGATGCCCTTTATCCGCAAGTTCGAACCCTCCGGCTCCGCCTTCGATGGGCCGGACCGCAACGCTGTCGGTCAGTTCTTAGACGTTTGACCTCCGTGATCTGCGATCATCACCCACTTGTCTCCTTGCTTTATGAGGATGTCTGTCCAACGTCCTGAGCCGGATTTTTCCTTGCCTTCTGCGTCCTTATAGACGCCTGCGTAGTAGTAATGGACGATAGCAAAGTCCCCGTGGACTATGATCGCAGCAGGCTGAATAACATAGGCAATCGACTTCGTGGTCTTAAAAGAATACTCCAAGAATTTCTTCGCGCTCTCTGCACTCATAGGAAGGGCGGAGTCGTAGTTCCACCCGAGGTACTCGGGGTGATAGTAACTCATGAAGCCTTCTACATCGCCTGCCTCGGCAAGTGCACTGTACGCTTCCACGTTTTTCCAGACTTCCTTTTGAGCCGCGGACCACTGCTGCGCGCTGGAGACCGCCGGAATCAGAAGCAGTGCCAATACGGCCGCAACCACAAGTCTTGCTCTCGATGATCTCATGTTCATTCCTCCTTTTTTTATCTAAGGGACTTTTAAAGTCCCGATAAAACGCGGCGTCCGAACTTTGAAAGAACGGAGTGTGATTCTTGTGATCGCTGAAGTTTTTCCCCTGGAATCCCAATCCCCTCTCTTTTAATATGCTATCATCGGAGACGGTCGATGTCAAGAAAATTAGCTTTCTTTATTTCCTCGCTTTAATATTATTCAAAAATCTGTTTACTTTCTGAAAATCCCCCTTAATTCAGGGTATTTACTTGGAATCCCTAGGCAGTCCCCTACAATCATTTTAACCCTCGTGCAATAGAGATAGTGGAGGTTCACTGGCTCCCCCGAAAAACACCAGAATTCGGCCTTTAGCCACATGTAGGCCCCAGAATACCCATGAACCCACCCCCTCCTGCGGGTCCGACTGAGTTCTTTGTCCCCTGGTGGTGCTAGGGGGCTTAATTGGGCTGGAAGGGCAGCCTCGGCCGTCAAAAAGCGCAAGCTGCTCGAAGACGCGAGCCGAGGGGCCGTAAGGCCCCAGGCCTTAATCCGATATCAAGCCCTTAGTGAATTTCATATAATTATATTCGTCGATCGCCTTAAGCATATTTCGCTCGCCAATCCGATATTTCCCTAATCGTTGGCACTGCTCTTGAGCGAGTTCGAAGAATTCAAAATAGCGCTCGGCATTATGGCCGCTTCCTTTGAGTGCGAGCCCGTAGCCCTCAGCTATGGCCCTGTCCCATAAAGGGAAGGATCGAGGGGCTAGAAGGTGGAGGCACTTAGAAGCTCCTACCGGGCCCAGGACACTTTCATATTCAGTAAATAGGCTCTTGATAGCTTCGGAGGTGCAAATGGCTTTATTAGTCCTAATCTCTAGAAGCATAGGTAGCGTCTTTTTGATTAGCTTATCAATGCCCTGAAAATGCTGGTTGTTAAACTTTTTAAATCGATAGTAGGATTTGTTCCACGTCTGTAGGAGAGAGGCGAGAGCTTCAGATACGGAAATAGGAGTCCTTTTTTCAATGGCCATTGTGATTAATTCAGTAGCTATTCGATAGAAGAGATCCCTGGGCTCGTTCTCCTCATATAGTCTTCGAGCGTTGTCAAGATCCTTAATAGAAGGCCATATGGGCTGAATCATTCTCTCCCCCTTTCAGAAAGAGTCCTTCTCTGCATCGTCTATCTCCTATGAGGCGCGATCATCCGTCTTCAACGGCGTCCCGCAGATTTCGAGGGAAGCTATGCCCCGCAGCCTCTGGCTTCCCTCAGCACCTCAATTTTTCCATTCTTGCGACTTTGCTCTTAACTTTTGCAATTCCTTTTCTATTGATTCCTGACTTATCTCACCTTTCACTCTTTTACAGACAATGGGCAGAAGCATATAAACAGGAATATTTCTATTCGCATAATCTTTATAGAAACTGTCAATTCCTTCTAACATCTGTCCATAAGTAACTTTTAAGGACATAAAAAAAATGCTATTATCTACACTTTTTTCCCAGAGAGGTTGCATTCTACTCTCATCAAATAGTTTGCTTTCTTTTATTACATCAAAAAAACTAGTCATCCCTACGAATTCTCCATGGAGAAGTCCAAAAATATAACCAAGCTGTGTGTCTTTTTGCCATTTTTCCCAATTATGAGCAGTTAACCGTTCTGGCAAAGCAAAATCAGATGCTTGCCCCCAAACCATATTATTTACAAAAAAGACATACAACAGAAATAAGCATAATTTTGACTTCATCTTCACTCCCTTTTTTTCCATATAAGGTTTCTCCCGCCAGGCACGAAATCTTCTTTGCACCATCTAATAAAGTTTTTAGGATGGAGAAGGTATGTTTTTGCTGTCTTGTCTTTCAAGACTCCTGCTTTTCTTTTTGCTTCTACTTCAATGTTGTATTCTTCAAATAGTTTTTCCATCTCAGCAATAATATCCTTATCTGCTCTCATTCAATGTCCCCTCTCTAAAATTGAAGTTAATCTCTTTTCCTTTGGCCTCTGGCTTCCCTCAGCGCCTCAGCTCAATCTTGAATCCCTATGCATTAGTTGCCATTAGCTTCTTCACTAATTGAAGAATTGATGCATTTATTATTATTAAAATGGAATATCCTCTTCTACATTGAATTGTACTAGATAGTATTTAGATTTTATGTTTTCTGCTTTAATAAATGTCTGAACCTTGAAAGCATCTTTTTTAATTGGTTTAATATTTAGCTTTGGAAGCACTAGCCTTGTTTGTGCTTGGATCTCGTCTGCGTGATAACGAACTATCTGAGTGCCGTCCTCGTCGTTATATATTGTGTAGCTTGGGCCTTTTTCTATAATGAACTCCCTCGGGAAGATAAAGCCTAATTCTACTTTCTTTGCCATCATCTTTGCATTATTAGATATTGAGATTTTTATTTCGTTTATTATGTCAACAGATAGGTTAATTGTTACCTCCTCACCGTCTTTAATGACATTGCCTTCTATCACCGGATGAACGTTTTCTATTAAAGTGCTTGACGATGACAGTAGTTCAACTACTTTCGATTCTAATTCTCCTTTTTTGCCGTCAATGATACTTTTTACATCAACCAATATCTGAAGCAACTTCCACAAGATATATAAAGCTAAGAAGAAGAGTAGTATGCTGAGAACCAAAGCAAACCAGGCACTTTGTTTATGGAGTATAGCAACTAATACTGCGAAGAATGATAAAAACAAGAGAGCGAATAACCTAAGTAGCTGTTTTTTGGGATTTAGGTAGGATAGTTTTTTTTCCGCGGTTTTCAAGCTATGAGTAAGTTCTCGTATACTCTTTTTTATATCATTAATATTGGGTTGGCCCTCTTCGCTCTGTTTCTTTAGTTGCTCTCGGAGATTCTTTGTACTATTAGTTTTTTCCCGCTCTGCTTGGGTCGTTAGTTCTATAAGACCTTGCCTGAATAGAGAGAGGAGAATACCAAAAAGTGGAACGATAACGCCGAGAAAAGTTATTAATAGGTACCCATAAAGCGAAATTGCTGTTTCCATTTTTCCCTCATCTTCTAAAAAAGGCTATTGTCAATTTTAATTCTTCCTTGATAAGGTCATCCAGAGCATTGAGGTTGTCCCCGCAGATGAGGAGGTTCTTGTCCATCGTGCTGACTCCTGACTTCTTTCCGCCTTCAAATCGTATCCGATCACGGCGTCCACGAACAGGGACTTGGTGCTGTGATTCGTGATCTTAATCATATCCACGCCCGAGCTGCCTTCAAAGGAATTGATCGGCTCGGGAGACGAAGAGATCAAAAATCCAGTCCCCGATATTCCCAGAGGCATCCAGTCGTGATATTGTTTGCCCTGCGTGTCCTGCATCGGAAACCAGCCTTCGAGATCAATTTCCGCCCCGCCTTTTCCGACGATTGAACCGCTGTCAAGCGCTCCTCCGTCTCCGACAATCGGGGAGAAATAAAGCTCCTTCTCCATGATAACGACGAGCTGACCCCCTGGCAGGATTTCCGTATAGCCGCCATCCGGTGCACCTAGAGAATTTTTTGCATTTAGGACTTCCTTTTCGGAAATGACATGTACGGCATAGAATTTCGGCCGTTCCGGCTGACCCGGTCTCTCCATCTTTCCAGAGAGGCAGCCCGGGGCTCGGGCCAGGAGCCCGGCCGACAGGAAAAGTAAAAAGGCAGCCGTCAGCAATCCTATTTTTCTCAACGCCCACCTCTGATAACAATATAGGCTGCTATCTGGCTTAAGTCAAACGAGTCCCCCCTCGTTTTTACCACCGCTCCTCGCCTCTGCTGGCCGTTCCTGAGAGCGGAGCCTCCGGCCCGCCGCCAGCGGGCTGGGAGGGGGCCAGGGGTGGTATCAAGTTCGCTTAGGCTTTTTCATCGCCCAAGCTGACATCTGGATGGCGCGGAGGAGAGGATAGGACTCCGGGACGGCTGCACGCATGGGGTCTTTGAGCGATAGCTTCTCGGAGATGTCGCGGATGAATTCCCGAACAGTCATCACCTCTATATTGCCCCATTTTAGGCCACTGCTTTTAAAAGAAAAGCCGCAGATAGCGATCTTTTGGACCTTATCAACCTTCACCTTGAAAGCTTTTTCATACTCCCTATGAGGCAGGTTGAATTTTCGCCTCATCCGCTTCTCTCGTTCCGACCACGTGAGGGCATCCGAGCTAGTTTCGACATGGAGAAATTCACTGTCTTTCGGCGAATAGGCGAGTACATCTAGCTCTCCACCGAAGCCGCCATGCTTTAACGGAAGGACACGAACGTTCGACCGGACAAAATACCCGTTATAGCCATACCACTCGGCCGCTAGTGATTCTAGAAAGTTCATTGTCCTGCCCTCCTGCTTTCAGCTTACCTCCCGAGCGGCTTTGCGTCAATGCAAAATCGCATGCGTCGGAGGCTGGGGAGGGGTTGGGGGAAAATCCCCCGGCCCGGACGCCTTCTCTTTCGGCGAGTGCTCCTCAGCGACCCCCGCCTATCACCCCCCCTTCGGGGGGAGTGATAGGTCCAGCAAGGTGGGCGACCGACGCCCCAAAGGGCTTAGAAAAACTTCTAAACTTCTAAACGGTCGTTCTATGTTGTTCCACGAAACACTAGAAAATATTCTATATAAAACGTAGTAAAGATAGAAAGGGCCATTTCGAAATTTGGAAATTTTTTTAATAGCTCTCCCCATCTTGCGGCTTAGGGTCTTGCTCGCTAGAACTGAGGCGTGCTCTCCTTATCTTCGCTGCGATCGTCTTTCTCACGAGCCTGACCTCATCAGTCTCCACTGGGCTCCCAGCTGGCTCGGTCTCATGGGTGCTGTCCGACTCGGGCGTTTCACCCGTGTCGTCCTCTGTGAATTTCTTCATGAAGGTATAGGTGCGCTGGCCCCCTGGATGCTTATAAATCTCAATCTTGAACTCTCTCATCAGTTCCTCTTTGACCTCTGCCAGCCGCTGCCCGACGGACCTCGAATTTTTATATCGCCTCTGGAAGTCCTGGAGGCTGAGCTTCATGTCTTTAGCCTCGTCGAAGAGCGTAGAGTAGAGCTCGCTGGGCGATTTTTCAATCAGGTCTCGGCCCTTTTCGTAGACGATCCGAGTGAGAATGAGGTAGAGGTAATCGTCCTCAATCGCGAACTTGTCCTTTTTCTCGTTCATCATCTGTAGGACCAGCCGAAAAGTGAATCGTGCTGGGAAACCGCACGCCTTCCGGCCGAAAACCTCCCAGTCCGCGATCCGCGAGATGCACCGAGGCTCGAAGTCCTTGTGCTGCTTGAGAATCTTCACCACCGTATTCAGGTTGGTTAAGACCTCGGTCATTATCGAGTCGCGCGCCGCAAGGAGCGTGCTAAAAAGGGCTGACCTGGATCTCGGTTTTCCAATTTTTTGGGTGTTGAACAAAAGGAGCCTGCTCACTAGGTCGTCGCGCTTGAATTTGGGTGCCCGACTTGTGATTACTAGGAAACAGTGGGGCGTATAGCGTGCCTCGTCGCTGTCGGTATAGAGCTTGCGCTTGGTTACGGTGCCGCCCGTCGCGGCCACGCAGAGGACGTTTGATTTGTCGTCAGAGATATACTGGTCCAGGTTGTCGAACACGAGGTAGTAGTTTCTGCCCAGTGTCGTTTTGAGGTCGTCGGTGTTTTCGGGGAAGTGGCAGCTCTCGTATCTCTCGCCAAAGAGTATCTTCCCTATCGACGTGGCGATGAAGCTCTTGCCGCTCTCCTTCCTGCCGATGAAACAGGCGATGGGCTTCTCCTGCAGGATGGATTCAAAAAATAGTGAATAAAAAAAGATGACCAGTAGGAGCTTCTGCTCTGCCGAGGAGACGATATTGTCCTTCTCCTTGATAAAGCTGACCCGGTCGACCAGATACTCATTCAGGAGAGAGGCTTCGTGGGAAAAGTGGCTCATGCTTAGTCCGGTTGGCCAGCCAAGGACTGCGAGCCCTGATATATCGGAGGGTCCCTCGCCTTCAAAATAGTTTATGACCTTCAATTGTGGGTCGAAAGTGTATGGCACTAAGACTGGATCTGACTCAAAGAACACGCTGTCTGTCCCGTTGTCGCAGAGCTCGATTTTTTCCCCGTCTAGGCGATAGACCTGGCTGGCATGGTCGCTTACGTATAGGACGAATCTCTGGCCGTCAAAATAGGCGAACTTGTGCGGTTTGACCTCTTTGCCTTTGGCCCATATTTCTGTCATGACCACATCATTTATTTCCTCGAAGTCCCTTCTCGATATGCCATAGCGCATTCTAATGAAGCAGTAGAAGTCGATGCTTTCGAGGTTCATCAACATTTTTTCTTCCTTGTCGAATAGATAAAAGGCCCCCTGCTCCTTGTCTTTAAGGCCATAGCACGCAGGATTTTGTCCGGAGAGGAGGTCGTTGATAATGAAATTGGCAATCATGCGCCGCCTTTCTTCGCCGGAGAATGCGGCCTTAATCTCCAGGATTCTTCGAGAGCTGGGAGTCCCTTCAATTCGGCTCCTCTGAACAAACTCTAGTGCCCGTCGAACGTCCCACTGAAGTGCCGACTCGCCTTTATTTTTTATTCGATTCGAGCACCCCAGGAAGGGATTAAAGAAGACGCTCTTAATCGTCGCATAATCATAGTCACCAGAAATAAGGTGATAGAGGATCGACATGTCTCTTCCTGAGCGCGTTTTGTCGGCGTCTTTGGCTGTAAGCATGGTGCCCGTCATGATACGGTTTTGGCTTCTGGAATCGATCTCCAGACGCTTCACGTCGGCCTGTGCAGAGTCGGCGTCTTTAAGGCTGATAATTAGTTGCTTCTTTCCAAAGGCGGGAAGCTCGCTCTCTGCCTCTTCAGGCTCCCTAAAGCCAGAGTCCTTAAATTCGGCAAAATCTTCCAGCTTGTATGTCTTTTCCTTTTTGAGCTGGATGACTCTGCACTCCGTCGGCTCGGGGTCCTTGATGTTAAAGGTTCCAGGCAAACGGAGGCAGGAGTCCAGGTGTAGTTTACTGCTGTCGGCTCCCAATCGACCCACAACGCCGGCAAGGGTTTGTTTGAACTGCACCCGCTGCTCCTTCGTGATGCTGATGATAGGCTCCTTCAGCACCCAGTAGCAGTGGTAGCCGTGTCCGGAATCAACGATGATGCTCGGCGGGAGTGGAAAATCGCTTATGCTCTTAAGCGCCGCCTCCTTGCCGCCGCCTGCAAAATCCTTGCCGTCCACGTCGGCCCAAAGGCAGACGAGGTCTCGGATGTCCTCTTGCTTCTTTTCTTTGCTGAGGGGTCGGGGATTCACGCCGAAATAGACGTGGTGCGTCTTGTTACAACTGGAAATTTCTTCCCAGTCCGCCTCTGTGATTTCGCCCCGTGGTAGCCACTTGGGGACCACCGTCTCGCCGATCATCCTCACCTCGACATAGCTGTCGTGGTCCTTGAGATGGCGGGAAAAAAGAGCCTCGATGAAACGCTTAGCCTCGAAGTAGCTGTTGCTCGTTGTCATTTTCGATTCCTTTATTCATTCTAAATTTCCGCCCCTCCAAAGTGTTATTTAGAAGGGCACGGCTTTGCGGGTCAGATAGGTAATACTGATGGACGCAAAGCCAGGTCGTTCCACCGTCCGTGGAAAGCAATACTGCTTTCAGTTTGAGTGTACTGTTCATTTTGTTCCTTCCTTAGTCATTAAAATTCCTATGGCCCGATAAAGAATATTTTTCCTTTATTGGGCTTCCATTCCTTTGCTAGGCCTCGTCACGGCAGAGTTTTGGCTTCTTATACGTACGGACGAGTTGTCGGAGTTGCTCTAGGCGGGACGAGAGATCGGTATGCCGGAGAGTGTTTATAAATTCATATAGTGAGTGACCCCACTCTTTTTCCTCGAATATCCCCCATTGCAGGTTCGAGGACATCGCGGACGGGCGGGTTCTCGATCACGAGATTTTCACGGACGGCCTTATCAGCGGCCCGGCCATTCAAAATCGGTGTTGGGAGGACTT
>Ga0315284_10011817_pt1 | contig 12435 bp, 8 predicted proteins | sample YL17G09_16_MG_FD_203696 | JGI IMG/M metagenome (GOLD analysis project Ga0315284, IMG submission 203696) | Sediment microbial communities from Yellowstone Lake, YNP, Wyoming, USA - YL17G09_16 | ecosystem: Environmental > Aquatic > Freshwater > Lake > Sediment | place: USA: Wyoming | collected...
GTGGACGTCGTAGGCAAGGGCGCGGCGGCCGAGGTCGCGGGCCACATCGAGGGTGGTTCCGGAGCCGGCCATGGGATCGACGACCAGGTCATTGGGCTTGGTGTAACGCTCCAGGAGATTCCAGATGATGTAGGAGGGGGTGGCGCCGGCGTAGTTGGGATCACCTTGCACGGAATCGCCGTAGTGCTGGGAGGGATAGTCCCAGAGGGTGGTGGGCTGAATGCGGAGAGGGGGTTTGCGGAATTTCATAGGCTGGGTAGGGAGGATACCATTTTCGGCGGGGAAAGATCAGTCGCGGTCAGTCGAAGAGGCCTTTGATGGCGTCGCCGACTTTTTTGGCGCCTTTCTCGACCGTGTCGCCGACTCTCTCGATTGACTTGCCGATGCCGCCGGCGACCTCGACGGTAACCTGGGGCTGTTGGAGCGTGCCTGTAACGTGGTAGGCGGCCAGCGCGCCGGTGACCTTGGCGACGGCGTCGCCGACAGTGTCGCCGAAGAGGTTGCCAACCTTTTCGATGGGCCCGCCGGTGAGTTTGAGGTTGAGCTGCTGATCGAGGGTGACGTAGCCATTGCCGCGGAGGGCCAGGTACGAGCCCGCCAGCTTGATATCGGTGAATCGCACCGCATCGCCGGTGAAGGAGAAGCGTGCTTCGGCGCGGTCGTTCATGGCGGCGCCGCTTCCGATGCCGGCGAGTCTGGCTGCCTTGGCCAGCGCGTTGGCGAGGGGCTGCAGCGCGGGGACGTTGACCAATCGGCCCTCGTCGATCCTGAGCGTGCCGCCGCCCCAGTCTTCGGGGAGCGCGGTTTCGGGGATGCTTTGGGTGGTTGGCGCGGCCTTGCGGATCACTGCGGCGAGGGGGGCACTCATTCGCAGATCCGCGTTAACTCGGCCGGCATACTTGGGCGGCGCGGCGGCGGTGGCCTGCTTGCGCAGCGTGTCCTGAAGCACCATATCGCGAATCCGGAGGCTCAGGTCGGCATCGGCGGTATGGTTGAGGGCGACGGTGCCATTAAGGGCGGCCTGGCCCTGGAGCGCGGCCAGCTCGAGAGAGGATATGGAAAGGCGGCGGTCGGCCAGTTCCGCGGTGAGCGAGAGCCGGCCGATGGGAAAGCAATACTCGCCGAGCGAGATGCTGGCGTCGGTGAGGAGGGCTTGTGCGTGGAGTGTGCTGGCCTTGTAGTCCGTGAACGAAGCTGAGCCGGCGAGGCTTGCCGAGAGCACGCCTTTGACCTCATGGTCGTTCAGGAGCTTCTGGAGATCGGGGGGGAGATACTTCTCCTGGCCGGGGGCGAGATTGGCTTTGAGATCGAGAGCGAGGTTCTCCGCCGCCAAGGTATCGAGGTTGAGTTTCCCCGCCAGCGTGAGTTCCATCGTGGGCGGGCGGTCGAGGGAGGTTCGGACCGCGTACCATCCGCCGCCGCTGTCCTCCAGCTCCATTCTCATGCGAATCTGATCCAGCTCCATCGACGGGCGGCCCTCGACGCGCGGATCGTAGACGATTCTTCCATCGACGAGCTGGACGAGGCGCATCTGGAAGATCTGGCTGAGCTTCACGCCTGGCGGCTCGGGCTGGGCGGTCCTCTGATCGGAAGACTTCAGGAGGTTGCTGAAGCCGATGAGGCGGGGGCTGGCGGGGGTTTCGGCGATGGCCTGAAAAACGGGGCGACGGAGGATGATCCGCTGCATGGTGATGGGCTGGCCATGCTGGGGGATTCGTGCGAGTTCCAAGACCATTTCGTCGGCGCCGAAGATGGTGATCATCCGGGCAGGATTGGCGGGGTCTGCCGCGCGCAGCCTGACGTTTTTCACGGCGACGGTGGCGGGGTACTGGTAGTCGAGCGCGTCAAACTGCAGCTTGGGGTTCAGGTACCAGTTGGCGATGGTCTGGATCTGTTGGCCGACCCATTGAGTGACGGGAGCCGGGAGGGAGCCGGAGCGGGAGACCCACCAGTAGGCGCCTCCACCCACCAACCCCCCTGCCACGCCAACCGCAGCCAGGAGCAGCAGCAGCTTCTTCATAGTTTGCCTCGGCCAGCCGATTCCCGTGCTCATTGTATGTCCGCTTGCTCGAGTGTGGGAAGGGATGGGGTCGGTTGCCTGGTCCATAGGCGCGGCAGCAGGCGGACGAGGCCGAGGCCGCTGAGGATGAAGAGGACGGTCCAGACGATGGCCTGTGCGGTTCGGCCGTAGATGAAGCAGCCGGAGCCAAAGAGGGCGGCGTAGATGAAGGTGCAGCCGAGGAAGACGCCGAGGATGGCATGGGGGAAGCTATCCGGGGAAGGGCCGACGGCGGCTTGCTCGCGGACGGACTTCCAGCCTGGGCCGGCGGGACGTACGAGCTGGTAGAACTTGACGAGGGTGTTGCGATTGACGGGAGGGGTGAGATACGTGACGGCGAGCCAGACGCAGGTCGTGACGGCGACGTTGATGATGAGCGAGTCATGCTGGGGGAGCTTGTGGCCCATTTTGCCGGCGATGAAGAAGGCGGCGGCTATGCCGAACGAGCTGGTCATGGCGGCGATCTCGGACCAGGCATTGATGCGCCACCAGAACCAGCGGAGGAGGTAGATCAGGCCAGTGCCGGCGCCGACGGAGAGCATCAGGTCAAAATTCTCCTTGGCGCTCTGGAGGACGTAGGTGAGAAGCGATGCGAGGACCATGAGGAGGCCGGTGACGAGGCGGCCGACCATGACGTAGTGGCGATCTGTGGCGCCGGGGTTGATGAAACGGCGGTAGCAGTCGTGGACCACGTAGCTGGTGCCCCAGTTGAGGTGAGTGATGATGGTGGAGACATAGGCGGCCAGGAGGCCCGCGACCATGAGGCCGAGGAATCCATGGGGCAGGAACTTGAGCATCGCGGAATAGGCGATGTCGTGCTTGAGGAGGTTGTCGTCGATGGCCGGAAACGCCGCTTTGATGTCAGAGAGGTTGGGGTAGACCAGGATGGAAGCGAGGGCGACGATGATCCAGGGCCAGGGGCGCAGGGCATAGTGACAGACGTTGAAGAAGAGTGTGCCGGCGAGGGCATCGGGCTCGGTTTTGGCGGCGAGCATGCGCTGGGCGACGTAGGAGCCTCCGCCCGGCTCGGCGCCGGGGTACCAGACCGACCACCATTGGACGGCCAGGGGAATGATCAGGACGGTGAGCGTCAGATCCCAGTCGCCGAAGTCGGGAACGAGGTTGAGCATTTTGGGATCGAGGCGGGTCATCAGGCCGCTCAGTCCGCCGACCTGTGGCTGTTGGAGGGCAAAGTAGGCCGCGGCGAACGACCCGGCCATCGCGATGCCGAACTGGATGAGGTCGATGACGAGGACGCCCCAGAGGCCGGAGGTGGCGGCGAAGAAGATGTTGATGACGCCGCAGATGAGGAGCGTATGGGTCATGGAAAGGCCGAGCATGACTTTGGCAATCTTGACGGCGGCGAGGTTGACGGAGGCCATGATGACGCAGTTGAAGAGCAGGCCGAGGTAGATGGCGCGGAACCCGCGGACGAAGGAGGCGGGTCGGCCGGCGTAGCGGATTTCGTAGAACTCGAGATCGGTCAGGACCCCGGAGCGTCGCCAGAGGCGGGCGTAGAAGAAGACGGTGGTCATGCCGGTGAGGAGGAAGGCCCACCACTGCCAGTTGTTGCAGACGCCTTTCTGGCGGACGAGGTCGGTCACGAGGTTGGGGGTGTCGGTGGAAAACGTCGTGGCGACCATGGAGACGCCGATGAGCCACCATGGCGCGGCCCGCCCGGAGGCGAAGAACTCGGCGACGCTGGAGCCCGCCCGCCGTGCGAAGAGCAACGCCGGCAGGAAGCAGATGGCGACGGAGGCGACGACGATGAGCCAGTCGAGGGGGGATAGGTGCATGAAGCAGCTCCGAAAAACGCGGGCCCGGTACGCCAGAGAGATCAGAGAGCCTGGCCCGCGATTATACCGGCCCGGGAGTCGCCGGAAACAACCCGAACCCGCCCCCGCCGCTTCAGCGCCCCCCTCCCCACACCACACACCACCGGGTGGTAAACCACGGAATATCGTTGACAGTAAGCCGCCAACACACTAAACCTTGTGTCCATGTCGTGCAGCGTGGAATACCCGTGGGCGGGTCTGTTGTACCTCATCGCCCTCGGTCTCCAAGAGCAGCATAACGATATGGCAGGACGGCTCTGCACGCGGATTGGGTGACGCGTGCCAACACTGGGCCGCCCTACGTTGGGGAGAATGGAGACAACGATGGGCAGGCAATTGTTTCGGTCCCGCCGGCTGGCTAAGAAGCTCCCAGGTTCGCTGCCCAACATGGCAGCACCATCCTTGATCGAGCCTCTCGAGCCGCGATGCCTGCTCTCCTCCTTCCTCGCCGCGCCATTGATGTTCACTGATGGTCAGATGCTCCCCGTCGTCATCGGCTTCGGCAATGACTCGGCCGTCGACCCCAAGTTCTATTTCGCAACCGTCAAGGTTGGCCCGGGAACCTCCGCGCACACGGTCACTCTCTACAACCAGGCCGGCACCATCTCGCTCGGCGCCGGCGGCGATGAGAGCATCTCGTTCCATGACAGCTCCGGCAACCCATACGAACCCGACTTCAGCGGCACAAAGTGCTGGTACACCGTTGGGTACATCCGCCCCCAGGACTACCGCCTCCACATGGATATCCACGGCGTCACACCCATCTCGATCCAGGTCAACGCCACCGCCGTCAGTGCCGAAACCCACATGATGGATGAATGGCTGCCCTCCCGCACCATCAACACCCACATCCTCGACGAGCTGCCGCACTGGGATGACTGGTACGCCGGCGATACGCACCTGCACAGTTACCTGACCAACCTCAGTACCATCGTGGGGATTGGCGACGAGGCCGGCGCTCCCCTGCGCATCTCCCGCATCCTCGGCCAGGCCGAGGGCATCGATTGGGCCGTCATTGCCGATCATTCGTATGCGCTGGACGACTACCAGGAAGCCATCCTGGAAACCTGGACCGGGAACCGCGACTACTACATGAATCCCAGCAATTTCCGCTCCGAAGCCTTCCCCTATTCCTGGGACGAGCTGGAGACCGACCCGTCTTTCCCATCCACCTCCAGTCAGCCGCTGATCTTCTTCAAGGGTGAGGAAATCACCGTCGATGCCCCCGACCGCGACATCTGGGACCCCGACAACATCACCCTCGCCCCCCAGTTTCATCTCTTGGCCAATGGGTTCCAGAGCGACGACGCCTACGTCTATGCACCAGCCTGGGGCGACGACAAACGCAGCCCGGCAGCCATACTAGCCGATATGCTCTCTCGCAGTGATGCGAGCCATCCCATGTTCGGCTACTACGCCCACCCCAAAGCCTCCGATGGCAAATACGCCGAACCCATGATCCTGTCGGACGTGGAGCAATCCCGCGCCTACTTCGACTCCAGCGGCCGCAGAATCATCCGCGGTTTTGAGCTGTGGAACGGCCGCGGCGACAGCAAACTCTACGACTCCTTCGCTCTCTGGGAACAGTACCTCCGCGCACACCCCGACGAGCACGACTGGTTCATCGCCGCCGGCTCCGACGAACACCTCAGCGACGGCGTCAGCTTCGGCAACGTCCGCACCGTCGTTCGCAGTCCCTCCCGAACCGCCGACGACATCCTCGAAGCCTACCGCATGGGCCGATCCTTCATCACGGACGGCCCGTTGTTCGCCATGGGCATCGACCGCAACGGCGACGGCGACGTCTGCGATTTCTCATCCGCTGGGTTTGCCGGCGACGGCCTCCTCGGACAATCCATCGTCTGCGACCAGCAAAATGAAGGGCTTCTGACCTTCGATTGGCCCGATCAGACCTACACCCCTTGGGGACAGATCACCTCCGAAAACATCTCTCTCATCCATTACAGCGACATTGGCATGAGAGGCTGGGCCGGGTATTTCAGCGACTCCGGAATCCCGATCCTCAAACCTTCCATCACCCTGCCGGCCGGCACACGCACCTTCGATGCCTTTGCGGAATATGAAGCCCACCGCGACAGCTACGGCGATGGCTGGCAGTGCTATCGCGCCGTCGTGGAGATCAACGGCTATAAGGCATTTTCCAATCCCATCTGGCTGAACTTCTCCCAGTATCCCGATACCCCGAAAATCGACCAGCTCTACCCCTCCGATGAGTTCGCCATCGCCGAGGAGGGCATCCCCTACGGCATCTCGCTCCGCTTCAACGACTTCAACAGCGAAACGCACACAATCCACGTGGATTGGGGTGACGGGAAGACCACCGACAAGCTCGTCGGCAACGCCGTCACGGTCGCCGGCACCACCCACGTCTATGGCGACGCCAACCCCGATGCGCCCGGCAAACTCTACACAATCACCGTCACCGTCCGCGATTCCCTCAACTCCAGCCCCCCGGCTGCCCTCGATATCTACGTCAACAACGCCGCTCCAGACGTGAGCTTCGACACGGCCGAAGGCGGCGCCCAATACAGCGATCCCCTCATGCCCATCCGCGTCTGGGCCACCGATGTCGTCGGCGATGTCCTCTCCGCCTCAGCCACAGGCCTGCCCGCCGGGCTTACCTTCTCCCTCGTCCCCGGCGGCGGACACACTGGCGACTGGCAGATCGCCGGCACCACGACCGGCAAACCCGGCACGTATACAATCAAGGTCACCGTCACCGACGAACACGCCAAGAAAACCCTCGTCGCCTTCCCCATCACCATCCGCCTCGAAAACGCCGAGGTCACGTACACCGGCGATCTGGTCGTCCCGATCATCAGTCCGTCGCTCACCAGCATCGCCGTAACCCTCAAAGCCTCCTTCCGCGATTGGACCAAGGTCATGCCCGACGTCGACCCCTACCCCGGCGACATCACCAAAGCCGCCGCCACCTTCAGAGTCTACGACGTCTCGACCAACAACCTGCTGGCCGAGTTCACCGATGTCCCCGTTGTGCAGGCCGGCAAACTCTATCAGGCGACTCACGACTTCATCGCCGACATCGGCTCCTCCGCCGGCCGACAGTATCTCGTCTACGTCGAGGCCGGCGGATACTACAAAGCCTCCCTCGTCAGCGCCGTCATCACCGTCGGCAGGCCCGTGAGTCCCACGATCAACGGCGACTCCCTTGCCGATACCTATTACCTCCTGCGACAAGACGATGATTTGCTCGTCTACGACGGCGCCAGCCCCACCGGCAGGCCCTTCGCCTCCTACCTCCTGCCCATGCTCGGCACATTGACCTTCAACACGGCCGGCGGAAACGATCGCCTCATGGTGGACCTTTCCGGCGGCGACCCGATCCCCCCAGGTGGCATCAGCTTCATCGCCGGCGCCGGCACCGACTCGGTCTTGTTCCTTGGAACCGACGGCGGCGACTCGCTTGACTTTGAGGCGGCAGAAGTCTCCTACGGCTCGTCGGAAATCACCAGCACTGACTGCGAAAGCTACTTCCTCAACTCGCTGCCCGACAGCGATCGCATCGATCTGCACCGCCTCTCCCTGGGTGTCAACGTCCGCGTGATCGTCTCCCCGGGCGCCAACGTGGTCCAGACCGCCGAATTCCAGACCGTCAGCTCCGCTAAGCTTGACCTCTATGACAACGATCTGGTCGTCCAAAATGGCGACCTCGACGCCATCACCACCCTCATCCGCCGTGCCCGCAGCACCACACCCCTTTGGAACGGCTTCGGCATCTCCAGTTCCACCGCCAAAGCCGACAAGACCGGCATGACCACCCTCGGCGTCCGCCTCCTTGCCAACGGCAACGTCTTCGTCAGATACACCTACGCCGGCGACGCCAACCTCGACGGCGTCGTCAACGCCGATGACTACTTCCTCATCGACTCCAACTACATCCCTCAGAAACCCGGCTACTACAACGGCGACTTCAACTACGACGACGTGATCAACGCCGACGACTACTTCCTCATCGACTCCGCCTTCCTCGGCCAGACCGGACCATTGGCGGCGGGAGAGATCGTACCGACGGATGAACCTCCGGGCTTGCAGGCCGATATGGTGGTGATGCGGGCGGCTCAGGGCCTCAAGCCGGCGTTTGGGACACGGGTGGTCGAGGAGCTCTTGGAAAACAGCCCGGCCATGTTCGGATAGAGCGCACAACTCACTGACGTGGTCGCGTGACAAAGCCCAGGGAATGCTCCCTGGGCCTTCTTGGCGGATTCAGGCTCTGGCCGCCGGGTCAGGCGATTTCTTTCAATTGATACTCCGCGTTGCCCAGCCCGACGGCCTCCATCTGCTGGATCTGCACGTACGGGTCTTTGCCGTGGATGCGCTCGAACATGTGCTGGCCTTCCACCAGCGTATGGCTCGGCGGAAGGCTCCCGGGAAGCGGCTCCCCGTCGCGCGTCAGATCCAGCGTCGCTTTCTCGACGGCCACAATGTCCTCCGAGGCGAGAATCCCGACGTCGGGGATCAGCGCTGGCGTAGAAAAGCCCCAGCAGTCGCAGTAGACGGTGATCTGCGTCAGAAAATTGATGTGGAGGACGCGGGCGGGGTCGAAAGTCCGGAGAACCTCGCGGGTCGCCAGCGCCAGGCCGCGCTGGAAGGGGATGAACGCGCCGCCGGTGATCTTGATGGCGTCCTTGGGGCAGGCCAGCACGCAATGGCGGCAGTAAACGCAATTGTGATAGAATATTTCCAGACAATCTTTCTCTTTATTCCACTTGGCGGCGTTGCGGGTGCAGGCGGCAACGCATTTCTGGCATTTGGAGCAGAGTTTTTCGTCGTAGACGAGGCCGCCCTCGAGCTGGTGGAGGTGCCCGCGCGATTTCTGCGTCACGCAGCCCATGGCCAGGTTCTTGCAGGCCGCCCCGTAGCCGCAGTCGCCGTGGCCTTTGAAGTGGGAGACGTTGATGAGGGTGTCGGCGTCCTCGATGTTGCCGCAGATTTCCAGGTCCTTGAGGGACTTGTAGCCAACTTTGTGTTTGTAGAAGAATCTGTCTTTGACGCCGGCGGCGCCGACGAGCGGCGCGCCGAGAACTTCCGCGGTGTAGCCGCGCGCCGTGGCTTCGTGGATGGAGAGCGAGCCGTCGGTGATGAAGACGTTCTTGGGGTTGACGGCTTTGATTTTCTGAATGAGCAGGCGGATGAAGAGGGGCGGGATCGTGGTGAACCCGAGGCCGCCGCCGACGTGGACTTTGACGGCGACGGTCTGGCCATCGCACAGGCGCTTGAGGTCATACTGGTCGAGCATCCGCTGGAACTTGGCCGGAAGGGTGGCGCTGGCTTCGAGGCGCTGGACCGCGGCGGAGGCCAAGAGAACCTGGGAGGGTTGGCCGGCTCCGCGGGGCGTCGCCGTCTGGGTTTTAGTTGCTGTTGACATTTTCGTATATAATCTGGCCATTGCGTTACATCTCCGTCAGAAGCGGCGGGAGTATAGCACGTAGACGCGCACCCGGCGATGGCCTGCATGTCCGCGGGCGCAGCAGCCGTCACCCCGCTTAGCGGCGCGACCGCAGGTCCGTCCAGGCATTGCCGTCAGTGCACTTGACCTCGGCGAGTTGAGTCCGACTCGCCGGTCGTGCATCCGGGAGGACTGGGTGGTCATGGGCGGGCGTAACTGATGCGGATCATCCGGAGAGGGGGTTGGGGCCGCAGCGGCCGGCCATGTGGCACAGCGGGACGGGCATCCCTACAGGTCCGTTCCGCTTGAGATTGCGGGTCAGTTGATCGTTTTGCCGATCCTTCTTTCGGGCATGTCGCCCGCGATCAAGGATCCTCGGCATGAAGAAGGATATCGTCCGGCTGGACGCCGAGGAACGCGCTCGGCTCGAACAACTCATCCGCGTCGGCAAGGCGGCGGCGGTTCTGCACAAGTGATGGCCGGCGATTGCGTTAGGCCGACGAGATGCTGTGCATAGTTTTGAACAACCGACCCTAAACCGACCCCGAAAGGACCCTGACACCCGAGGGGGATGCGGATTGCCGAGTGCCGATTGCCGAATGAATGACGAAGCGGAAACGGGAAGCGCCGAACGGGGCATGAGGGATATCCAGGTTGTGGCGATATTGCGGATGACGCATTATGCAATTGGCAAAGAACACGCTCTTCCGAACCAAAGGAGGAGGGGCACGAAGGCAAGGAGAAGTCAGGATTCGGGGTGGCGGGGTGGGCGAGAGGGGCCATGAGGGCTTGGGGAGCAGGCCACGTGACGCTGCGGTGGCCGCGCGGTCACAATGACCGCCGACGCCCCTTCCGCCCCCGCAATGACTCCCGACCCCTTTTCCGACCTTTTCCGACCCACAATACACGCGCCCCGCCACATCTCAGGCCGATCGAATGCTCTGTCGGCCACGGTTGCCCCGCGCGGTCCTCACCGGCAGACTACAGCACCGGCCTCGCCGAAAACAGCTGCGCCAAGACGTCCGTCCGCTCTTCCGTCCCGGGAGACAGCCCGCAGGACCTGCACCACGTCGGCGTGCCCTTCGGCCTCGGCCTCCATCAACGCAGTGCGCCCCGTGGCATCCCTCGCATCGATCTCGGGTCCCGCCTCCAGCAACACATGCACGACCTCCACGCTTCCGAGGCCCGCCGCGGCCATGAGCGCGCTTTGACCATCATCCGACCCATGGTTCACCGACGCCCCGTTCCTCAACAGGACGCGAGCCGCCCCCGCACGACCGCACCCCGCCGCAATCCGAAGGGCCGTCTTCCCGTCCTCGTCCTCCGCGTCGACCAACGCCCCCTTCTCCAGCAGCAGTTGCACGATATCGCTATTCCCTTGCGACGCGGCCATCATCAATGCCGTCCGCCCGACGATGTTCTTCGCATCCAGGTCCGCTCCATGGCCCGCCAGGAAAACGATAGCCTCCCGTTGCCCGAGCAGCGCGGCGTGGATCAGCGCCGTCGATCCCGACTCGTCCCTTTCATCGCACGCGCCGCCGCGCGCCATCGCCTGCCGCATCGCTTCAACATCGCCCCCCCCCGCGGCAAGCATGAGCAGCCTTCCCTCATTGGCGTGATCGCGAAGGTTCTCGAGCCACCAGAAGCCGGCAACCAGCAGCCCCAGAAGGGCACAGGTTCGCAGCATGCGAAGCGACCCGAGAGCACGATGCTTCCGCTGCTCTCTCATCCTGCCGGCCGCGCATTCCCTGCCGCGCGCAGGCCTGCTCGGAAGATCATCTGCCGTGATCGGGCCGATCGACCAGTTCGCCCGCCGTGGTGCTGTGAGTCGTTGGCTGTGGATCATGTGGCACCCATGTCGAGATTCCAGGGATGAAAACGGATCGGGACAATCAAGTCCCGCTCTGGTGAGCCCCACCATCGCCTTCGCCCGCTGCGCCATCTCTCAATCCTACCTGTTAACCGCCGCTCGCAGGGAAAACCTGACCGGCTCATGAAGATTCCGCGCCGGCGATAACCTCCATGGCCTTCGCGTCCAGTCCGTCCCCGCCGGCCTGATGAAGCGTGTCAGGAAATGTCAGAATCGGCCCCCGGATACGGCCTACTCCGGGGTGGATAAAGGGGCCGCGGTGGATACAGGGGCCGGGAGTCATTCTTTCTCCTTCCGTGGCCGGCCGCGGTTGCGGAAGGTATCCTCCAGGCCCAGCAGGGCCGTCGTTTTCGACTGCCAGGCGACATCGCCGTAGGGACGGCCACGCTTCACGCTCTGGCCGATGGCCTCCTGCTCCGATTCGCGCATCGGCCGATTGACCAGTTGCACCCAGTTTCTCGGCCGATCCACAGGCCAAGGGGCCAGCACTTCCCGCTGCTCGTCGGCTCCGGAAACGCGCCGCCAGAGGCTGCCCCAGCGCCACTGCTCGGCGCGTTCAACCAGGCCGGCCCGAAGAGCGTTGCGTTCCACATACCGGCAGAGCAACAGGACGTGGCGATCGGTCTGCAGGAACTCTCTGGTGGCCACCGAGACAACGTAAGCGTACAGCCCGGCGTCTCTGGCGACAGCGATCGCATCGACCGCGGCGCGGAAGGCGCCGCCTTTCCCGCGCATGCGATCGTGATTGGCCGCGTTGTCGCTGTCGAGGCTGATGCCGACGCCGAATACGCCGCTTTGGCGTAATGCCCGGGCGCGGCGGGGAGTCAATCCCCAGCCCGTCGTTCCCACGTTCACGCAGGAACGATGGTCCAAGAAGCTGCAGATCTCCTCCAGATCGTCTCGGAGCAGCGGATCGGCCGCGCGCCGCAGCGGCATGAGCCGGCGTGCGGCGCGAACACCCACGGCCCTAGTGGTCCGTCATGGATGATCTGGTGGGTGCCACGGGCGGCTTGTCCGCCAGTGCTCCTCAGCGAGACCACTGGCAGCAAGCTGCCAGTGGCACCCAACGCCGTGAACCACCGTGCGTCGATACGACTATAAATCCTTGCCTTAACAGAAGAACGCCTCCTTGCGGTAATGTTTTTGGTACCGACATTTCCGCAAGGAGGCAATGATGTCGAAACGGCACGGAAGCCAGTTTAGCCCAGGCGGCGGCCGGCGGGCAAGGCGCTCACGCAAAACC
>Ga0315284_10011818_pt1 | contig 12433 bp, 14 predicted proteins | sample YL17G09_16_MG_FD_203696 | JGI IMG/M metagenome (GOLD analysis project Ga0315284, IMG submission 203696) | Sediment microbial communities from Yellowstone Lake, YNP, Wyoming, USA - YL17G09_16 | ecosystem: Environmental > Aquatic > Freshwater > Lake > Sediment | place: USA: Wyoming | collected...
TGCTCGCCAGTGTGTCCGCCGAGAAGCAGTACGGCCCGACCCCGTTGGCTACCTGAGGCCCGGTTACACCTTGAGGCCCAATGGGGCCAGTTGGACCCTTCGAGCCAGTTGGACCCTTCGAGCCTGTAAGCCCGATTCCGCCCTGAGGCCCAGTATTTCCCTTAGAACCCTTCGGTCCCGTAGGGCCTTGTGGCCCAGTTGAACCCTGAGACCCAGTAGAACCCTGAGGACCATGAGGCCCAGTGGGGCCAGTAGAACCAGTGACTCCGTCAACTCCAGTTGAACCCTGAGGCCCAGTTGAACCCTGAGGCCCAGTAGCACCAGTAACTCCTGCCGGTCCAATAGGTCCGGTAGCACCCTGTGGCCCCGTGGGTCCCGGTGGACCACCTGAAGGTCCCGTGGCTCCTGTCACCCCATCGGCGCCTGTAGCTCCCTGAGGGCCAGTTGGACCATGAGGCCCAGTGGGGCCAGTAGAACCAGTGACTCCGTCAACTCCAGTTGAACCCTGAGGCCCAGTTGAACCCTTCGGACCTGTAAGCCCGATTCCGCCCTGAGGTCCAGTGAACCCCCTTGGGCCGGTTGATCCCTTCGGCCCCGTAACGCCTTGTGGCCCAGTTTGTCCTTGGGCACCGGTTGATCCTGTGGCTCCCGTGACCCCGTCAACTCCCGTGGCACCCTGAGGCCCAGTGACACCCTGTGAGCCTGTAGCGCCCTTCGGTCCGGTCGAACCAGTAGCTCCGGGCGGCCCTCCATATGGGCCCGTTGCTCCAGTCGCACCTGGAGGCCCCATTGGACCTGTGGCACCGCCGACGTCAACTCCGAACTTCGCGAGCCCACCCGCCGTCAGGACGTGGGTTACCGGTGTCCCGTACGCGTGGGAGGCAGCCGGCGTTCCCTCTTGACCCCTGAGGACCGTGAACACGTTTCCGGCAACGCCGGACACTATCATGAGCTCGTTGTCGACCCTGATCCTGAACTGCGGGACGGGCGGGAATAGAGCAGCCGAGGCTACCGTGAAATTCAGAGCAACCGGCGAGATACCGCCGAGCTGAGATAGTGTCGTCTGCGCGACGTTCGAGAATCTTTCGGTCGCCATCGTTAAGCTGATTCGATTAGCCTCCTAGGATGTACCGTGCCTCATGAGGGTCTACAAAGTCGAGGGTTGGGTCGGTGGTCCTCTCAAGGATAAATATGGAAAAACCCATTTTCAGGAGCCAGTTCATGGCTCTGAAGTCCTCGTGATTGATTTGACTCCAGAATCCTCATATGGACGGCCACACTCATATATACGAATTCTTCCGGACGGCATTGTCGAGACGTCCTTTGGCCTGTGGCCACCAGACGGACTTCAGATTATTCCGGCCCGTTTTATTGGTTATTGATGTAACGTTGGCCATGGAAAAGGAAGAGACTAGTTCGGAGGAAGAGCAAAAGGACCCCGTTGATCCGATGGGAGACCTACAGGATTCAGTGGATGATGTCCGCAGGGACCTGGATCGAGATAGGGCGACGACGATGTCACTTCTTCGAGTCCACGCCACGGACCTCATCGAGCTGACCGGGAGTCTCGGAACTCTCAGGGTCGCAACCCTCACGTTCTTCGCCATAACTGCGGTCGCGCTCGGAATAACCTATGTGGCCCAATACCCGAAGCGCGGCGAGTCGGACACCTCATGTCGTGAGGAGCTGATACAGGTCCGGACTGGATCGTACTCTGGAAATGAAGCGCTTCGGGTCCAATGCCCTCACCCAGACCAATATCTGGCCCGAGCGATTGAGATCTACGATGCGAAGACGGATCTTGGAGTCTATGCTTGCCGATGCAAGAATATCCAGGAACTTACACATCAGAACACGAAGCTATCGATCCTGTTTCAACGGATGGAGCAATTCGATAAGGCAGTCGAGAAGAGCGGGGAGATCGAGTCTGCGGAGAAAAGGATGATGAGAATGGAAGCTGTCCGTAAGGTGGCGGAGGCCGTAGCTGGTGGAGACTTCCAGATGTCCGACAGTGAGCTCGAGGCACTAGGTCTCAAGAAGCCGGAGGATCCACCCGAGACGAAGCCGAAACCGAACCCCACGAAGCCAGTGAAATTGCCAGCTCGTGGTCCAGCTCCTCCTCCATGAATCTGTCAGTGTAACGTCCACTATGGGATTCTACGGAAATACCGAAACTGTTCAGGTCAAGGCCAAGGGCTCAGCCCCGGCCGCGTCTACGCGATGCACCTAGATATGGAGATGCAGCTCCGGGAGCGCCGATCCTTCCACTACGAATCACCTCCATCAGCCCTCCACGGTATATAGGGATCAGTATGGAACGCTGGGTCAAGAAGAAGCAGAAGCACCTGGAGGTGCCCGACGTAGACGCCTTTCTGGCTGAGATCGTGGCCGTGTGCCGGAAGCACAAGCTGTCCCTCCTGCACCAAGACCCCCAAGGTGCGTTCGTGGTGGACCAGTACGACGAGCGTTGGACCGAGTGGCTCATGGACGCCAACGATTACCGAGGTTCGAAATGATGCCTCGAGTCTCCGACCTCTTCAACGCCCTCGTCTGCCTCATCTTCCAGACGGCTCCGCCTCCCGTCGAGCCTCCATTGACCATTCGGCCCGAGACGTTCCCGGTAATTCTGGCTCCGGCTCCCCAGCCGGTCGAAGACCCCGAGCACGGGTATATCCCGGCCCCACGGTACGAATTCGGAGTCGTGTACTATAAGCTTGGCACTTGGAAGACCCAGGCAGAAGCGAAGGCCCACGCCGCTGACTTCCGCCAAGAGATGCAGGTCAGAGATCGTTCCCGGTTCGACCATCCGTACTCACGTCTCTCCCCATGGGTGACCATCGTCATGGTCGTCCCCGACCTCCACGACACCTACTCGATCGTATTGAACGGGGTGGCTCCTTGGGCCGGAGATGCCCTTTGTATATGGCTCACCCACGACGGGGGTCCATACACGCTCAACGAGGACGGCAGCTCGTGGATTGCTTGGTCTGCTTGGACCACCCGAGGGGTGAACAAGACGAAACGAGAAACCGGACGAACGTGTAAAAAGGCCGGGGGCTGGTAACGAAGTGATTCATCGTCAACAGGACACTGAGACAGGGGTTGCCGTATATAAGTGCGACGTGTGCGAAGCTTGTTGGTATGGGAGTAAGGATAGCCTTGTGCATGAGCAACCTAGGCACACGAGAGATGAATGCCGGGATGAACTATCGGCACTCGCTGAACTACGAAGACTTCAATCACGTCACCCGGGTCGAAGATTCGCAAAGAGCGCGATGACAGGTCGTTGGGTCATGGTGTAACCGATATGACTGATCTAAAGCCGAACTGTCAAGCTTGCCGGCATTCTTTCATGGAGCCCGACGACGATCTGACCTGCGGACATCCGGATGCGGGATCCATCGGGGTCTACGTGAAGCACGCTACGAAGCCGACGGGCCCTTGCGGCCCCTCCCTCCCTAAATTCGAACAGCACCCGCTTCGGAACCCGGACGGAACGCTCGGCCGTCGTCTGGTATAGGATTAAACGATGGTGCGACCACTTGAAGTGACGCGTGACAGCCTCAGGTCCCTTTTGAACGATGAGGCCCAAAAGGGCGATCACGTTACGGATCTACAAAAGCGCCTGACGGAGTACGAGATGGAAGCAAGGGCTCTTCGGGCTCAAGTTCGTACTCATGAAGAGGCATCCAAAGGGATGGAGAATCATATTGCATGCCTCGAGCAGCTGGTGACTGAAGTCGCCACCATGGCCAGTGTTAGTTTGGCCGACCTTGTACGTGCTACTGATAAATTCGGTCTGGAACCTCACATTCAGCTATCTTCTCCGAAGAAGAAAAAGAAGAAGAAGTAGTCAATTCAACATTCGATAAGGTGATCACATGGCATATACGAGAGTCGGTTTCAATGAGTCGTTTCAGGAGTGGGCGAAAATCAACAAGTTGACTTGTGGTTGTTCCAAGCCAACTCCTGCTCATCTTCCTGATGAGCACGTCACTGCCTGCTCGATGTCGGCAGCCTTCGTTCACTGGAAGGCAATGGGGTCTCGGCTCTATGCCGAGATGCCGAAGACTACTCTCACTCCAGACCTCTCGCCATCCTGAATTTAAAGACGCGAGATGAAATGCCCGTTCGGATACGGTGAAGACTGCCACATCTGCAAGGATTGGGAGAGTCGCCCTTCAGGAGATGAAATTCCTACAGGGATTTTCGGACGGGCCACGCTCGAAATTCAGCAACATGAGGATGCAGCCGCTTACCATGAACTATGTTCCGCCACGCTTACTGCGTCCACTCACCTGAGCTGACAAATGAACTCTCTCGATCATCTTCGCCGGCTGTCTGTTCTCCATGCACCTCCAGGTAAGCCATTCGTGCTGAAGTCCGGGAAGGAGAGCGATATCTATGTAGACGTGCGGCTATCAGCTCTCGACCCGCAAGCACTCCGGTCCTTGTCGCACGACTTGTACTGGATGATTAGTGGGATCAGAACCGGTGCCCGCCTCGTAGCCGGGGTTGTCCTCGGAGGGTGCCCCCTAGCTACCGGGATATCGATGACTTCTCTCTCCGAGAGCGAACTCGTGGATCGTGACGGGAATCTTGTTTATGACTGCCTACCTGTCCTCAGCTCCCTCATGGTTCGCACCGAACCTAAAGCCCATGGAACAGGAAAGCTTGTCGAGGGATCCTTCGAGATTGGGGATAAAGTCGTCCTCGTCGAGGACGTAGTCACCACTGGACTCTCCAGCACTAAGGCGATTGCTACACTACAGGAAGCTGGCCTCATTGTCGCAGGGGCCGCATGCGTCCTGGATCGTCAAGAGGGTGGGAAAGAAGCTTTCGGAGCCCTCGAGATCCCTTTCAAGGCGTTGTTCACCTTGTCCGAATTGCTCGGATTTTGATCACAGGATGAACTGGCTCCGGTGCCTGCAATGCAGTCGCGCCTTTCTCGGAAGGTGTTGGCTCTTGTGCTATGACTGCCGCGAGGAAGAACTGTCCGAGTCGGATTTCGTATGGACCCTGGATCATGGGCGTGGATGGTTTGACCCATAACAACTAGGGTCTTCGTGCTGCTGATGTGTACGATGTCCGTGACACCACACGACTGGACCACGCAAAGACTGAATAGTCCAACGAGAAACGGTTGGAGGTGCCTTCGTTGTGGAATGCGTGTCATCCTCGAAGAGAGTCAGACTTTCGAGGAGTACTTCCTAATGAGCTCCAAAAAAGGGAAGTGGCGCTATGAGGACTGTGATTACGTGATCGTCAATCAAGTCCAAAATGCGTTACGCAACTCAATCCCCAAAACAGAGGTACTCGACGTACTCCACCTGAGCCGGCGATGTGATCACTGCCACACTGACTGCAGTCAGTGTTCCCGCAGTCGGTGCGGCTGACATCACGTACGCATACTCCCCGCCGGGAGCTAGGCGGAACGTATCAGTCACGGAACCGTTCAGCCTCACCCCGATATCCACACTCCCTTTGTTCTTGAGAACAAAAATCTTCGCCGCGTTGATGGACCCGAACGGGATCACGAACAGCGTGGCCGGTGCGTCTGAAGGGTTGATGTCGATCTGCCCGACGTTCTGCGCCTGACAGTTGGCCGAAACCTGATACGACACGTTTCCCGAGTTCGCCGGGGCGCTCGGAGGGGTATACTGGACGCTGAGCGTTACGGTCGCGATGGTTGCAGCCATGTCAGGAACCACTGATTTAAGGGCTAGGACTCATGGATGGACCAGACGAAAAGCTCGTCCAGTTTCATACTCACGGCTTCCCATCTATGTGCCGCATCGAAGTGAATGTGTAGGATAAGTCTTCCGTCCCTCACATCCATCGCATACTTATATATTTCTCCGGTGTTGCGCATCCATTCCATAACGGATTGGACCGTAAGAGCTACGTTTTTCTCGGACGCGTCTGGCTCCATTCGAGATGATATTGAATCAACTGCTTTCCTCGTCCGTGGATTCATGACTCGTGAATGCCCTTAGCTGCACACCATGCAGCATCTTCTACGGGTACGATTATGGGGCCAGTATTGACTGGTTGTCTAGCTGGTACGAGACTCCTGACTTTCATCTCAAATCGTGTGGTGAGTACGTCGCCATGAAAGTAACTGACTCGTGACAAGGTTTCATTGACGGAGTATGTGGAATGGCCAATGATAAGAGTGACAGGGGCTCCGAGGATGATGACAAGGCGAGGCATACGGCGAGCGACTTTGCCCCGATGCCTCCACTGAAGTACGGATGGGACGCCAACGGGTCTCCCGTATATGGACCGGACCCTTGAAGCACAAATGGAAGAGTTACGGAGGCCTCATCCGGGAGCCGAACAGTTCGTTCGAGACGAGGATCTGGACCTGTCTCGTATGTAACTCAAAGATGGTGTCTACCATCAGGCCCGGAACCGATGAGAACGGGGACACAATCACTCATGGACGGAGCACCTATGGGGAGAGCGGGTGGAGACGTGCCGGCCCAGATTGCGGGACTGTTCAGGCGTCACAAGTCCACGAATCCTTACTCATGTCCCTGAAACTGTATGATCAGGGATGAGCTGGCTAGGTGATGTCGTCCAAAGATTGTTCGGGAAGAAACCAACTGTGGAGGCGCCGAAGCCTCCTGTTGAACCCCCGAAGCCATCGGTTGGTGAGTTCAAAAACTTCGCTTTCCCAGTTATTCGGCGCGTTCACTCACCGCTGTCTGCTCGAAGCCTAGTTGGTATCCAGCCAATGACGGCTCCGAGTGGAGGTGTCTTCACCATGGATCTCCCTCCCCGGTGCGAAATTGAGGGACATTCAGGTTTCGGCGGCCTTGTGTCGGAATGCACCGACCCGGAATGCGTAGTGAGGCATGTTCATGAGTCGTAAACACGACTGGAAGCCGGACGGACGCGACAATTTGAAGGCCGGAGAGTGGAGTCTTTGCTCCGGATGTTCGAAACGTATCTTCTTTCCAGACGGATGGACCGACTTTCAGAAGACTCTCACGGTTGCGATGGCCTGGATGGAGGACGTGGACGTTCTCAGCACAGAGGAGCTAGCGAGACGGACCATCCCAGACTCGGGCGGACATGGAATGGACAAAGGATATCACGGCGTCCTGTCCGAGGACTGCGACGAAGCTCGGAGATTCGTGGCTGAATCCGTAATGATGTCCTGACCATCACAGCGGCCGGCGAATGTCCTCTTCCTCGAAGATCTTCTTGACCTTGACCTTCTTCATCGGACCCTCTTTCCAGCTCACCGTTACGGACATCATTTCCCCGCCAGGGGAATACTGTGCGTTGACGACATCGGCCAAGGTCCACATCCCGGACATCCCAGGTCTGTCGGTCCTTTTGACCTCAACCTGATCGCCCTCTTCATACTTCTTAAACTCTGAGGTTTTTGCTCTCGCCTCAAGGTCAACTATCCCATCCTCGAGAAGTTCCGCAGCCTTCTGCCACTCGGCGGGACCCCAGGTCGGATAGTACTTGGATATGTTTTCAGGGTCATCCCCTTCCGCACACGTCTGGAATTGACTGACGATCTGGTTCATCCAGTGGATGTCCATATCCTCGTTCTTGAGGATTCTTTCGACAGCGTGTTCTGGAGTTTCGTTGATGGCTCCAGTCTGCATTCCGGACAGGACTAGTCGGACGTCTTTTGCAAAGCGCGCCGCATATCCAGCCTCTCCCGAAGCCAGCCTGAAGGCGATCGTCCTGAGCGAGGCCGCAACCATCGTCGGGCTTGACGTTGCGAGCACAGGCTCTGAACGGGCTGTTGAACGAGCCGCATCCAAAACCATCTGCCTGACTTCGTCTCTCAGGTCCGCGGCAGAGTCTTTCATCGTGGTGAGCTCACGCCCCCAATCCTTGACCCATCCGTCTATCGCCTTCAAAATCTCCTTGGTTGATTCCCCGAGGTCCTCACCGGACACTTCATGGGTCGTCTCCGTCAGGAGGTTCTTCAGATCCCTGGATGGCTTCACGGCAGATTCGAACCAAGCATCCAGGTCCGCCTGAACGACCTTGTCCGAAACCTTTTCTTGAGCAGTCCTGGTACTCTGAGTCGCCATAGCTGAATCTCCCATAAGAATCACACGATAACGAGAACCACGTCAATACCCTCAGGTCCCTCTGGGGGGCCGAGCATGAAGCTTTCTACGGATGTGAGTTCAGCTTCAAGCATATCTCCGACGATGATCGGAATCCCAAGGATAGCAGAGGAAGTCGCGTAGTTGCCAGCTCCGGCTATTACTGAGAGTGTTCCGATCACGAGACCGTTGAGTAGAAGATTCACTGTTGTCGTTCCGGCTGAACCTCTCGTCCTCCTCAGGATCCGGAAGGTCGATATCGTTCCGGGTATTTCGACACGAAGTGCCGGATCAAAAAATCCAGGGACAACTGCGCTCGAATAGGGGCCGTCAAGCCCGAATCTCATTTCACGAATGCTCCCAGACGCTCCCGCTGGTCCAGTAGCGCCAGTAGCGCCGGCCGGTCCAGTAGGTCCAGTAGCTCCCTCAGGTCCAGTAGGCCCTGGCGGACCGCCTGAAGGTCCCGTTGCTCCCGTCACTCCATCGGCGCCTGTAGGCCCCTGAGCGCCAGTGGGTCCAATACCACCAGTCGGCCCAGGTCCTCCTGGTCCTCCCAGATTTCCTTGAGGGCCTGGAGGACCAATGTCACCCTTCTTTCCAGGAAAACCGGGCGGGCCTTGGAATTGCTGAAGAAGCGCGGAAGATGCTCCATTCCTCAGGAATCTGAGGCTGAAGTTATACTGCCACGATCCGAACACACTGAGCGGGGGAGCAGCAGTTACCCACGTTAGGGCCCAGTCGGCCTGCGAAATCTCCAGAATCTGCAGAATCTGCTGCATGATTTCTGGAGAAGTCAGCGTACCGAGCGGGTCTCTCAGCACGGAGTCGGACGTCAGAAGCACGACGGCTTGAACGACGTCGGGCGACTCCGAGGGGACTTTTTGAACTCCGAGCGATACGGCCATATCTACAATACGCGCCACAAAGGGCCGATGGACTTCCCTATGTACGTTCCTGAGATGGATATGTCTTCAAAGAGAGCAACCGATTGGGATGAGGCGGTGAGCACGTACGTGACCAAGATGATAAGATCAATCTTGTCCAGATCCGCGAATCGTGATGCGGCCGCTCTAAAGGGGATGAAAAATGCGGTCATGGACTCCGTATCAGGAGCACTCGGTATTCTGGCCGAGTCTGGCGCAATAGGGCCGAAGTTCGAGGTTGAGATCCTCGGTACAGATCCTGATGACATCATGGTTGCAGAGATCATGGAAGAGTCCATCATCCCCATCGTCCGTGTGAAGATGACAGCCATCCATAGCGTCAAATGGCTTAAAATCGTGGTTTCTTTGGATGAGCAGATCCGCCCAGTCTCGAGGGAATAACCTATGACGAGATCTGATCTAGCCCACGATGTAATTTGTTCGGCGCCCGTCTTTGCGGGTGGAAACGGAGACTCAAATGGAAACTACGGTCGACAAGTCATTCGAGGATGTTCCCGCCGGCATGCACGCGATGGCTGTCATGGGCAAAGAAGGCGACACGAAACATATCTGGGACAAGACCAAACCGGCCGAAGTCGAGGCCGCGAAGGGGATGTGGGACAAGCTCGTCAAGGAGAACCGCTACCTCGCCTTTTCCGTCACCGGGAAGGACGGTGCCAAGGGTGAACAAATGAGGGAGTTCGACCCGAATGCGGAACGCATTATTTTCGTCCCCGCGATGCAGGGAGGCTTACCGATGCCCGGCACGGGCATAATCTCGGGCAACATAGGCGCCGAGCACGTACACGTCAACAGCACTGATATGAGCTTCGACGTGTGGCCTATGTGGAACGTCACTGCGTCTGTGACGACTTGCTCCGCGGGAACGAACGTCTCAAGTCAGATATGGACCGCATTTAACGCGAACTATATCATGAGCCTGGCCGATCAGACGGCAGCCCTCAACTCCGCTTCGGAGCATATGAATGCTCTCATCGGGACGTCCATGACCTCGAATACCGCCACGGTGATGAATAACATCATCTGGACGGCGTTCAATAACCAGTACGTGGCATCTATCGGGTATTCTGACAATCTCCGACAAGTCGATCCGGAGGTCGCTGCGCGCCGCATCGCAGAGGCGGATAGAATACGTCAGAGGTCTATTGAGGTGGAAGGAGAACGCGCACTGGCGCGTGGTCGAGCAGAGAAGCTGCTTCATGAATCCCTGTCTCCGATTCAACTCGATGAACTTCAGAAGGATGGTCACTTCCATCTGGACGTCCTTTCTAGGGATGGTGATAGCCGTCGCTACCGCATCAAACGCGGGAGGGTTAGGAACGTCCAACAGGTGGACGCATCGGGACGAGTGCTGAAGCATTTCTGCATTCATCCGCGAGAGGAAGTGCCGGACGCGGACACGATGCTCGCCCAGAAGTTGCTCCTAGAAAGCATGGAGCAAGAGTTTCTCCGAATCGCGAATCATAGTTTAGGCGAAAGTTCTCAGACATCGAGTGTATGTTTCGAACAAGGAAGTACTTGACAAACTTCCTTGTGCGTGCTACTCTGCAAAAGCTAGGTGCCTGAACAGCATCTAGGTAAATCGAGTTCCAAATGACCCAATCCCACTCAACCAGAATTTCCGAAACCGCAAAAGCGGCGACGGTCTGGTGTGTGTCGATGCTGGGTACGAGCGCCGTCTTTGGAACCACCGGGTTGGCATATACCTCCAAGCGCCAGCCCCAGCTTCTCAACCCGGAGGATACCTAGGGCGACCCCACGTAAGCAGTAGCGCGCAAGCGCACCACGTGAGGCCGCCCTGGAGAAATCCACGGCGGCCTCAAACGTTTTCGGAGTCCAAATGCGACCAGATACTATCAGAGAAAGCTATCGACCCTCGGCCTGAACAATTCAGCCGAGGGGAGTGACTTGGGCCCGGGAGCCCTCGCGGTCTGTAAAACCGTAGCCTATGGCAGGTGGTTCGACTCCACCATTCCCCACGAACTAAATCACCGGAGAACGACAATGAAAAAGCCCAAGCCCGCTTCTGCGGGCCACTCAAGAAAGGAAACGGATCCGTAGCTCAATGGTAGAGCAGGGGCCTTTTAAGCCCAAGGTTGTGGGATCATTCCCCACCGGATCCACGAGGCGCATGTCTCGAGAGGGTCCGTAGCTAAAAGGTAAAGCTTCCGGTTCTTACCCGGACGATTGTCGGTTCGATTCCGACCGGACCCACCGGAGAATGATTAATGCCTGCGGCCTGTCTGCAGGATCGGAGATTCGTATCTGAAATATTGGGGAGTCGCTTAAAGGCAAAGCAGCGGTTTCTGGTGCCGCGAATGGAGGTTCGATTCCTCCCTCCCCAGCCAATCGGGACTGCAATCCCGACTGACCTTTGACAATCTGACAGGGCCTTGGAGGCCCGCCTCAACCTGGCTTTCGGCCCGGAAAAAGGACCGCACCATCGTGACCGACCTCTCTGGCAGAGGGCTACAGCGGGTGTCGTCCCTGGCGTTTCTCCTCCCCTGAAGACTGTAGTAAGTCGGGACTGGGTCCCGTGACGGACGCTCACGCGTTTCGATCGAGACCCAGTCCCGACTGTTTTTTACGGGCGAACGCTAAGGCAGCTGCTTGGATTCCAAATCCGAGCGAAGCGAGTTCGATTCTCGCAGCCCGTGCGGATGGTAGTGTTCAATAAATGGAACTACCTCACAAAGTTTGTAAATCTTGCGAAAGAAATCTTCCCATGAAGTCTTTCGGGAAGACAAAATCCGGTAGAAGAGGTTCTTGTCACCGATGCGTTTGGCGTCAAAAGAGAAATGTTGATCCGGATCGGTTTAAACGGAAGAGGAAAGCTTGGAGGCAAAGAAATCCTGCCTCAGCGATAGTTGAAGATTCTCGGAAAAACGACAAGCGGAAAGGACTCGAGTGCAATATAACAACCGAGTTCGTGTCAAGTTTGATTTCGAATCCGTGCATGTACTGCGCAGAAACTAGTATTAGGATGACTCTCGATAGAATCGAAAATGGTATCGGACATATCCTGGGAAATGTTGTCCCGTGCTGTATCCGATGCAATTATATTAGGGGGTCGATGCCATATGACGCATGGATTCACATAGTACCGCTAATTCGTTCAGCCAGAGAAGCTGGATTGTTCGGTGACTGGAGGTCTTTGCCGGTCAAATGTCCCCATCGTCTAGCTCGGCCAAGGACAGCTGATTCTCGATCAGCTAACGCCGGTTCAAATCCGGCTGGGGTCACTGGGGGAGTCCCGGACGCATGCATCCGGAAATCTCCCCCTACCAAGTGTAATGTTAGTTGTTCGGGCCGGCGCACGTGATGCCGCGACGGCGGCGCTTTCACCGAACAACTAACATTGAGATCCTCGACCCGCTTAAGTGGTTGAGAAGAGCGGCGCTATAA
>Ga0315284_10011819_pt1 | contig 12432 bp, 9 predicted proteins | sample YL17G09_16_MG_FD_203696 | JGI IMG/M metagenome (GOLD analysis project Ga0315284, IMG submission 203696) | Sediment microbial communities from Yellowstone Lake, YNP, Wyoming, USA - YL17G09_16 | ecosystem: Environmental > Aquatic > Freshwater > Lake > Sediment | place: USA: Wyoming | collected...
TGGGCAAGTGTTAATGGACACACTGAAGTGGTTAAACCCTTGTTAGCTGCAGGTGCAAATGTACATGCTGATAATGATCATGCTTTAAAATGGGCAAGTGTTAATGGACACACTGAAGTGGTTAAAGTTCTTAAAGATCATATCGCTAAAGAAAAAAGAAAAAAAGTTAAGGAAAGTGTTAATGAAAAGTTCACTGAAGATTCAGATCCCATTCATGATTTAGGAATCGGCGGAATATCATTTGAAGAAAAAAGAAAAGAAACAATAGGAGCGGAGTATCTTAAATCAAGTGAATGGTTAGATTATTTAAGATCTCTTATTGGAAAAACTATTTCAGGAGACTTTGGAAAAAAAGGTATTAAAACTTTTAAAATATGTCATTATGAAAGTTATAATAGAGGAACTAGATTAAATTTTTATGATGAAGATGATAATCTATATTTAGTGCAGCCAGATAAAAGATATATTATACGATAATGGGAGTGGTTAAAGAACATATTATATTTGAGAAGTTCACTGAAGACGGAGATCCCGTTGCTGATATGGGTATTGGTATTAAACACCAAATAAAAGAATTTTTAATTCAAAATGGAGAAAAAAAATTTATACATAGTGATGAACTAATGTTAATTGCCTGTTGTGCTTGGAATAAAATAAATTGGACTAAATATTTACTTGATATAGGAACAGATGTAAATGTAGATACTGGTGCACCATTAAGATATGCTGCTTTTTCAGGTTACATACGACTTATGAAACTTTTAATTGACTATGGTGCAGATATTAATGCTAGATCACCATTGGGTTGGGCAATAGATGGTAAAAGATATGAAGCTGCTAAATTATTATTAAATAAAGGAGCAGATGTACATTTTAGTGAAGATAAAGCATTAAGAACGGCAGTAGGACATAATTATGTTGAATTAACAAGGCTTTTACTTTTATATGGAGCAGATATACATGGTTGGCATGATTGGATTTTAAAAGAAAAGAAGAATTGTAGTAATCAAATGAAAAAAATTATAGATGATCATTTAGCCAAAGAAAAAAACATAGTGAAAGAAAATCTTAATGAGAAGTTCACTGAAGATTCAGATCCAATTGCTGATATGAACATTGGTATGATGCATCAAATAAAGCTATGGATGGAATCTATGGATAAACTATTTGGAAATAAAGATCATGTTTTAGCATGTAGTGCTGGATATGGAAAACTTGATTTTGTTAAATACTTGTTAGCTGCAGGTGCAGATGTACATGCTGATAATGATTTAGCTTTACGATGGGCAAGTGAGAGTGGACACACTGAAATAGTTAAACTCTTGTTAGCTGCAAATGCAAATGTACATGCTGAAAATGATTGTGCTTTACGATGGGCAAGTGAGAATGAACACACTGAAGTGGTTAAAGTCTTGTTAGCTGCAGGTGCAAATGTACATGCTAGAGATGATTTTGCTTTACGATTGGCAAGTGATAAAAGACACACTGGAGTGGTTAAAGTTCTTAAAGATCATATCGCTAAAGAAAAAAGAAAAAAAGTTAAGGAAAGTGTTAATGAAAAGTTCACTGAAGATTCAGATCCTATAGCTGATATGAACATTGGTATGATACATCAGATAAAGTTATGGATGAAATCTATAAATCAACCCTTTAAAGATAAAGATAATGCTTTAGAATGTAGTGCTGGATTTGGAAAACTAGATTTTGTTGAATACTTGTTAGCTGCAGGTGCAGATGTACATGCTAATAATGATTGGGCTTTACAATGGGCAAGTGGGAATGGACACACTGAAGTGGTTAAAGTCTTGTTAGCTGCAGGTGCAAATGTACATGCTAATAATGATCATGCTTTACTATGGGCAAGTGTTAATGGACACACTGAAGTGGTTAAACCCTTGTTAGCTGCAGGTGCAAATGTACATGCTGATAATGATCATGCTTTAAAATGGGCAAGTAGATATAAACATGCTGAAGTAGTTAAAATTCTTAAAGATCATATCGCTAAAGAAAGAAAAAATAATAAAATATGAACGAATATACATCAGATATTAATTTTGTTGATCATGATTATAGTGAAAATTCATGGATAGGTGTTGTTGTTAATTCCAAAGATCCTACATTTTCAGGAAGATGCCAGATAAAAGTTCTTGGATTAATGGATAATATCAAAGATGAACACTTACCTTGGGCTGTACCAATTAATTCACCCATATTTGCCGGAAACGGTGCAGGATCTATATCTGTTCCTAAAGTGGGTCATTTTGTCAGAGTTCAGTTTAATAATGGTGATATATATGCGCCAGAGTATACAGCGATTCAAAACGTAGACAATGACTTAATAAAAAGAATAAAAGATGATTATCAGGGAACACATGTTCTTTTATATGATCCTGTAGAAGAACTTACAATTATTTATCAACCTATAAGTGGATTTCAAATTTTTTATAGAGAATCTGTGATTCAAATAACACCTGATACACTTATTACATTACGTACGCCTAACAATGAATCTATAATTCAAATGGATGGTGATGTACTTAATATCACTACTAAAAATGATGTTAATATAACTGCTGCAAGTAAAGTTGAAGTTGTCGCTGAAGAGGTTGTTGTGAAAGGTAATTCAGCTACAAAAATCGGGAATCCCCCATATCAACACGCTGTACTCGGCGAGCCACTGTGGGCGATCTTAAATTCTTTAGCGAGTGCGATTGATTTAAAATTGCCAGCTACACCTGGAGTTAATTTGGGATTAATTGAAAGTACTAAAAGTTCAGCAACTTCAACAAATGTTTTAATTGGACTTTAAAATTTAATAATATATAAAATAATAACAATTTATACATCAAATAATCATGGGCTTAAATGATCAAGAAAAAAGATTCCTTGCAATAAAAGAAGAAATTAACCGGCAATCTTTAAAATCTAAACATACACGTGTTTCTGAACTACCGGTCAAATTACCACCTAAAAAACCAATAAGTATAATCATCTATGCATATAAAATAGAAGATCATATTGAGGAATGCTTAAACTCAATTGAAAAACAATCTTGGTTTGTTAATAATAATAATTTTGAAATTATAATAGGTGTTGACGACTGTAAGAACACATCAGAAAAGTTGTATAGAATTAAAGATAACTATAGAAATATTCAAATTTATCATACAACTAAACACAAAGGAACTTTTGTTACTTTGAACACACTTTTAGATATGGTTAAATATGATATTATTCTTCCATTTATGGGTGATGATATCATGAAACCGGAAATGATTGAAGAAATATTAAAATACACAGATGAGTATGATATAGTTAAATTTGATTATCAAGATTTTGATGAAGAAATTACAAATAAAGTCAATAATAAATTCTGGTTTAATAATGGAATATTTTTACTTAATAAACATGTTGTTGAGTTAGTGGGAGGATATAAAGATTGGATTATAGCAGCAGATATTGAATTATTAGAACGCGTATATAATCATGTAAAAATAAAAGAAATAAAGAATGTTTTATTCTATAAAAGACAAAATAAAAATGATTTTAAACTTAATAAAGATAAAAAATTAAAAATATCATATGATAAACAAATTAAAAAATATAAGATTAATGAAAATATTAAGATTGATAAAATAGTTGATGAGAAAAATATAATTCAAAAATTTGAAGAACCTACAATTAAAGAACCAATTAGTATTTTAATTACGGCATGGCAAACTAAAAATTTTATTGAAGAGTGCCTTGATTCCATAGAAAAACAAACATATTTTAATAACAATGATAATTATGAAATTTTATTGGGTATTGATGCATGTCAAGATACATTAGATAAAGTTATTAACATAAAAAATAAGTATAGAAATCTTCATATTTTTATGATGTCTGAAAATAAAGGAACATATGTAACAACTAACACATTATTAGATTTGGTTAAATTTGAAAATATAATAATCTTTGGTAGCGATGATATAATGAAATCTACTATTATCAGTAAAATTATGTATAACAAAAAAGATTATGATGTTGTTAGATTTGGGTTCGATGATTTTAAAGAAAATATAAATAATGCTGTAAAAAATAATTATATGAAGGCATTTGGTGCTATTTTTTACAAAAAGAACGTTATTGATTTAGCAGGAGGGTATCGTGATTGGCGTTGTAGTGGAGATTTTGAATTATTAAGAAGAATAGAGAATCATATAAGAATAAAAGAAATTGATGACTCTTTATTTTATAGAAGAAGTCATCCTAACAGTTTATGTGAAAGAGATGATACAGGATTAGGTACACCATTAAGAAAAGAATATAATAAACAAGTTAGAAGTTATAAAAAAAATGAAAATATAAAAATTGATAAAATAGTAAATAGTTATATAAAAATTGGTGACGAAAAAAACGAACAAAATCCTATAGTAAAATATAAAAATTTAGTTCCTGTATTATTAAATGACAAACCTCTTGTAAGTATTATAATTGCGTATAATGTAGACAGAGGATTTTTAAAAGAAGCCATTGAATCTGTTGAAAAACAAACATATAAAAATATAGAATTAATATTAAGTCATTCTAATAATCGAGTGGGTTATAATTTAAATAAGGCATTTAGAATTGCCTCAGGCACATATATAAAATATTTAGATGAAGATGATACATTACCTATAGATTCTATTGAAAATTCAGTAAATACTATGTTAAAGGGAGATTTTGATTTTATTCACGGCAACGTTATAGAATTTAATGTAAATGGTATAATTGGAACATATGTTCCCCGTAAACTTTATCCTACATTAGAAGATTTAATTAAAGATAATGTAATAGAAGGCGGAACTTTAATGTATCATAAAAGAGTATTCAAAAATTATGGCTTATATGATGAAATTCTTTGGTCAGCAGAAGAATATGATTTTAATTTAAAACTTTTAAACAGAGGAGCAAAATTAGGATATTGTGATAAAGTTTTAAGTAATTATAGAAGACATCATAAACAAAAATCTTTAGGTACTAGAGATATTGAATATCAGAAAAAAAGAGAAATAGTTAGACAAGAAATTATACAAAAATATAGTAATAAAAATATAATAGAATTAGAAAATATAAAATATAAAAATTTAACTCCTGTTTTATTAAATGGTTTATTAAACACACCTTTAGTAAGTATTATAATTCCATATAATAAAAATAGGGGGTTTTTAAAAGAGGCCATTGAATCTGTTGAAAAACAAACGTATAAAAATATAGAATTAATATTTAGTTATTCTGAGAAATGTGTTAGTTTTAATCTAAACCGTGGTATTGAGCAATCTTCAGGTACTTATATTAGATATTTATGTGAAGATGATATTTTGCCAGAAGACTCTATTGAAAATTCAATAAGTGCCATAATGACCGAGGATTTTGATTTTATTCACGGGAATTCTTTAGATTTTAAAAAAGATAAAATTATAAAATATGTTCCTTCAATAACTAATCCTGATATTGAAGATTTACTTAATGAAAATGTTATAAATGGCGGCACAGTAATGTATCATAAAAGAGTGTTCAATAAATATGATATGTTTGATGAAAATTTATGGACTGCTGAAGAATATGATTTTAATTTAAAACTTTTAAGTAATAGAGCGCGTTTAGGATACTGTAATAAATTTTTATATAAATACCGATTACATCCTAAACAAAAATCTATAGGTAATAAAAGTGCCAAATATCAAGAAAAGAGAAATATAATCAGAGAAGAAATAAAAAATAGATATGTTAAAAAACTGAAATATAATATTTTTGCTGCAATTCCGGTAAATGGAAGGCATGAATTATTACCGCATACTATTAAAAGATTATTGAATAAATGTGGAATTGCTAAAGTATATTGTATAGGTGATAATAAAGAAGATAAAAGGATATGTGAAGAAGCTGGTGCGGAATGGGTAACTCATGAAAATTCTCCATTAGGAAAAAAATGGAATGCAGGGATTAACGCAGCTATTAAATCTGGAGTTAATTATGATGGGTTTGTATTTATAGGATCTTCTGATTGGATTAGTGAAAATTGGATCGATATATTTGCTCCATATTTATCAAAATATGACATGGTGGGTACAACTAATTGTTATTTTTTAGATATTAATACTAATGGTACAAAGGAACTTATACATTGGAAAGGTTATTCTAATTATAGAAAAGGTGAAGCTATTGGTATAGGAAGATTATATTCTATGAGAATAATAAAAAAAATGAATGGAAAAATTTTCCCAGATGATTTAGATACTGGTATGGATTTATATAGCCTACAAAATATTTTAAATAATAAAGGAAAAATTAAAACACTTGTTAGTGATAATGCTAAAACATTATCAATATCTACAAACAAATGGACTAATAAGCATCTTTTTGAAAAAGAAGTAAAGGTTGATCCAAATTCAGAAAACATTGTTGATGTATATGATTGGTTAAAAACTTGGTTTCCTGAAGGATTTAATATTTTTTCTAATAGAATAGAGCAAATTTATACATCAAAAAGTGTTGAATCGTTTAAATCAGAATTAAAAGAAAAATATAAATTAAAAGATTATTATGATAAAAATAAACCTGTTTTTATTTTTGGTATGCATAGAAAAGAAGATTATGATTTTGCATTAAATCATGTTCCTTACAAAGTTATTTTTTGGTGTGGAAGTGACGCAATGAATATTAAACAAGAAATATATCAACTAAAAAATGTTACACATTTAGTTGGAAGTAAATTTGTTTCAGACGATTTAACAAACAAGGGTATTAAACATTTATTTGTTCCTGTTACAACTGCAAGTTTTGATTTGCCTTTATGTCCAAGAGGAGATAGTATCTATTTTTATTATAGTACAGAAGATTCAAAAAATTTTTATGGTTTTAATATTTTAGATGAGATTAAATCACGTACAAAATTAAACATAATAACTGCATCACATAATAAATATTCACACGAACAATTAATAGAAATTTATAAAAAATGTTTTGTTGGTTTACGACTTACACAACATGATGGAATACCAACAACAGGATGTGAATTGGGTTTAATGGGAAGAAAAATTGTTCATAATGGAAATCAACCAAATGCATTAAATTATAAAAATATAGATGACATTATAAATATTATAAATGAAGAATATAAAAATCGTGATCAAGATAATACATATATATCAGAAGAAATGAAGAAATTTTTAAAAATTGATGATAATTGGTTATATGTATATAAATAAAATAAAATAAAAAAGCTTAATATGAAATGTAAAAGATGTTTAATGACAGATGAAATTCCTAGTGTAATAATAAGTGATTCTGGACAATGTAATTTTTGTGATTTACATGATAAATTAGAAGCAGACTCTTCAAAAATAAAAATTGAAGATGTAATTAAAGATATAAAGAAACGAGGAAAAAAATCTAAATATGATTGTATTGTAGGAGTATCAGGAGGATTTGATAGTTCTTATATTTTGTATTTGCTTGGAAAACAATATAAACTGCGTATTCTTGCGTTTCACTTTGATAATGGATGGAATGGTAAAGAAGCTCAAGAAAATATGAAAATAATGACTAAAGCAGTAGGTGCAGATTTATTAACTTTTAGTATTGATGATAAACAACTAAACAAATTGAATTTAGCATTTTTAAAAGCAGGTGTTTCGGATGCCGATATTCCTAATGATATGGCTATGTCTAAATTAGTTTTTGACATTGCAGAAAAATATAAAGTTAAAACAGTTATTAATGGTCATAATTATCGATATGAAGGAAGTTCTCCACTTGGTTGGTCTTATATGGATGCAAAATATATTCAATCTGTAGCTGAATATTATGATGTAGACATTAGTTCATATCCAATATTAACGTTTTGGGATCAAATCAAGTATATGATGAAAGGATACAAATCTGTAAGAATTCTTTATTATATTGAACATAATAAAGAAGAAATGAAAAAAATGTTATCAGAAAATTATGGATGGAAAGATTATAGTGGAAACCATACAGAAAATATTTATACTGAATTTGTTGGAAATTATTTACTTCCAAGAAAATTTAACATAAATAAAGGTATCATTTACAGATCTGCAGAATTAAGAAGTAGAGTAATTACACGAAATCAAGCTGAAACCACAATTACTATTCCGGATTTTGATACTAAGAAGATGAAAAGAATTGAGAAAGAATTAGATGTAACTCTTGATGAAATAATAGCCTATCCTATCACAGATAGAAAAAAATTTAAAAGTTATCATAGAGATTTTAAAAAATGGAATTTTTTGATATTTCTTGGAGTAAAATTAGGATTTTTTCCTCTGACATTTTATAAAAAATACTGCAAATGATAAATTTTGATAGTAAAAAATATTGGGGAGATAGATATTCAACTGGAGGAAATTCCGGAGAAGGATCCAGGGGAGTTTTAGCCGAATATAAAGCAGCTACAATTAATAAATTTGTTAAAGATAATAACATTCAAACTGTTTGTGAACTGGGATGTGGTGATGTGCAATTTTTATTATATGATATGACTAATTTTACAGGATATGATATAAGCGAATTTATTATCGAAGAAAATAAGAAAAAGTTTAATTATATTAATCTTAAATTCACATCAGTGCGAGAAGAATTAATTTCTTATGATTTACTTTTATCGTTGGATGTAATATTACATTTAATAGAAGAACATGTTTATCAAGATCATATAAAAGATCTTTTTGCGTTAAGCAATAAATATGTTATGATTTATAGTCCTGATAGAGATGAATCTTTTAATGCTCCTCACAATAAATATAGAAAATTTTCGAAAGATGTTCCATTAAATTGGAAGCTTAAACAATTAATTGAAAATCCACATAAAGGAGAATTAACTCAAGCAGATTTTTATATTTTTGAAAAATGTTAAATGATAAGTACATAGAAGAATTACCCGATCAATTTAAACAATCATATTTAGATTATAAACAGGGTATTTATGAAATTGAACCTTGGGGGTCACATCAACCGGTTTTAATACACACATTAAATACTATAACAGAAGGAAATGTTTTAGAAATTGGAATGGGATTTTGTAGTACACCATTAATACATTTAATATGTCAAAAACAAAATAGAAATATATTAAGTTTAGATTATGAACAAGAATTTTTTAAAAAACTTTCTTCTTATGAAAATGATAAACATAAAATGTTTGTTTTCACTATAAACAAATTATTAAATAAAGAATATGACTTTTTTAAAGAGAGATTTTCAATTGTATTTGTTGATGCTTCTCCGGGTTGGATAAGACAAAAATTTATTGAATTGATAAAAGATAATGCTGATTATATTATAGTACATGATACTGAGGCGATAAAAGAATATTCTTATGATTTTTCTATGTTTAAATACGTATTACCATTTACAAAAGTTAAAAAACAAACTTCAATTTTATCTAATTTAGACACCATTAATAAAAACTTATTACAAATATTTTAATTATGAATTATTTAGTTTATAAAATATCTGGTGGAATAAATCACATGTTAGTACAAATTAATTTTGCAATACATGTAAGTAAAAATACTAATAGATTTTTAATTATAGATTGTACTGGTAACGCATTTGATAATGATTTCAATAAATATTTTACTATACCCAATTTTAATTATTCTACAAATTATGAACCTATTTATTCTGATAATTCAATAAAAATAGATGAATATCAACAATATATTAAGGGATTGGCATTAAGTGTAGGTGATGTTTATTATTTAAATGATAAATTAATTACCATGACTGCGGGTGATATATATCACAGTATTGAACGTATACTTTTTTGTAGCACATTTGGTGGAGTAGGAATGTGGGGAAATATTCCTTGGTATATTAAAGTAAAAAGTGATGTGATTAATAAAATATCTATTAATAAAATTACTGGTAAATATATAGGTGTGCATTATAGAAATACTGATATGAAACATGATTTAGAATCATTTGTATCTGAAATATATAAATACTATCCAGAATGTGATACAATTTATTTAGGAACTGATGATTATACTGCATTTGACCGACTAAGTGTATTATTAGAATATAAATTTAACATAATACAATATAATAAACCATATAATAACAATGGTTATAGTATTCATTATGGAAATCCAAATAAAGATGAAGTAATTATGACATCGTTAATAGATATGTATCATTTGATGCATAGCACATATTTCATACCATCAAGGAAATCCGGATTTAGTAAAAAAATTATGCAATTAAGAAAAAAAGATGATTTCTTTGATTATAAAAAAGATTGGACAGATGAAGTACAATTTAAAAGTAAACGAATATATTCACAAAGTAATCAGGATGGTGTTATTGAATATATTTTTGAAAATATTGGTGTAACAAATAAATTTTGTGTAGAATTTGGTTTTAATTCTAATAGTTTAACAGGAGGTTCAGGATCTAATGTTGCTCGTTTAGTTTTAGAAGATAAATGGAGTTGTTTATTATTAGATAGTGATTATGAAAATGTATCAATTAATCTTTATAAAGAATTTTTAACACCAGAAAATATATGTAGTATTTTTAAAAAATATTTAGTTCCAAATGAACCAGATTATGTTTCTATTGATGTAGATAGTGTAGATTTATGGCTTATGAAATCTATTTTAAAAGAAGGTTATAGACCGCGAATTATCAGTGTTGAATATAATGCTAATTTCCCTTTAAAATATTCATATACTGTAAATTGTGTGCCTGATTATAATTATATAGGAGATATGGTTTATGGTGCATCATTATTGGCGCTAAATAATGTTGCTGAAGAATTTAATTATAGTTTAATAGGCGTAGTAAATAGTTTAGATTTATTTTTTATTAGAAATGATTTATTAAATGTAAAAGCACCTTCCATTTTTAAATTTAACGATTTGACCGAAATACCATGTCATTTAAAAACTACTAAAGAAAGATTAAAATATTTAGTAGAATATCCATCTATGAATCAAATACCAGATGATATTATTGAAAATTTACCACTAATATTTAGAATATGAATAATTTAGAAATATTAAAAAACTTAGTATTATATAACCCCGTCAATAAAAAAATAAGATTAGGTCATCATGAAGATGGAGGATATGTAATAATAGATAGTTATAATTATGATTATTTTATATCTGGGGGTATAGGTGAAAATACTACATTTGAAACGGATTTTTGTAACAAATATCCAAATATACAAGGTTTAATATTTGATAAAACTGTTAATGAACCACAAAAATTACCTACACAAATTAAATTTATTAAAAAAAATATTGGTTTTGAAAATAATGAAACAACAACAAATTTAATAGAAAACATTAGAGATTATAAAAATGTTTTTATTAAAATGGATATTGAAGGCGGAGAATGGAATTTATTAAGATCAGATTTTTCACAATTTTTATTAAATATAAAACAAATAGTATTTGAGGCACACCATTTTTTTGGTGTATTTTCAGAAAACGCTTTAAAATGTTTACAAATTATTAATAAAACACATTATTTAGTACATATTCATCAAAACAATAATAGTGAACCATTTAATATTAATAACATTATGTATCCTTCATTATTAGAATTAACTTTCATTAGAAAAGATTGTGAAATAAATGGATTAAATACAACAGATTTACCTATAAAAGATTTAGATTATCCAAATATTCCAACAAAAATTGAACATAATATGAATATATGGCCGTTTAATTCTAAATAAAAAAATAAAGATAAATACATAAAGAACTATGTATTTATGAAATTCACAAGCTTTAAAAACTGGCTTTTCGAAAGAAAAAATGATAATCTAGAATATGATTGTTTGATGTTAGGAGCCAATATTTCTGACTGGAAAGAAAAAATATCTATTGTAGATAAAGAAGATGTTTATGAAACAGAAGATGATTATGGTTATGAAAAGTCACCACATGTTACAATCATATATGGAATACACCCCGATGAAGTTGATAAAAAAGAACTATATAAAGAGATAGAAAAACTTAAACCTATAAAAGCAACAATTGAAAAAATCAGTTTTTTTGAATGTGATGATTATGATGTTGTTAAATTTGATGTTCCTGTTACACCAGAATTAAAAGAATATAGAAAAACTTTTATGAAATTCCCTAATACTCAGGACTATGATGATTATAAACCACATATGACATTATCGTATGTTAAAAAGGGAAAGGCTAAAAAATATGCACAAAAATTAGAAAAATCTTTTAAAGTTACATTTAATACTGCAATTTATTCATCACCTGGGTGTAATAAAAAATATTTTGATTTAAAATCACAATAATGAACAAGTATATTAAAAAACTAATTGATGCACTTAACAAAAAATTTAAACAGGAATTAGAACGCCAAAAGAAATTTTTCAGAAAACCTGAAGTTCTGATTGCTCTTGGC
>Ga0315284_10011820_pt1 | contig 12432 bp, 10 predicted proteins | sample YL17G09_16_MG_FD_203696 | JGI IMG/M metagenome (GOLD analysis project Ga0315284, IMG submission 203696) | Sediment microbial communities from Yellowstone Lake, YNP, Wyoming, USA - YL17G09_16 | ecosystem: Environmental > Aquatic > Freshwater > Lake > Sediment | place: USA: Wyoming | collected...
CGAGGCGGATGCGCTCGGCCAGGCGCAGACAACCCTGGGCGTCGGTTTCTGGGAGGATGACGACAAACTCCTCGCCTCCGTAACGGGCGGCGAGGTTCGCTTCGCGCATGGCCTGGGTGGCGGTCTTGGCAAAGTGGCGAAGGATGCGGTCCCCGACTTCATGCCCGTACACGTCGTTGAATTCCTTGAAGTGGTCGAGGTCCATCATGATGATGCCCAGCGGCTGGCCTTTGCGGCGGGCCATGGCGAGGAGCTTGCGCGCGTACTCCTCCAGGAAGCGCCGGTTGTAGAGGCCGGTGAGCTCGTCGACGTTGGCCTGCTGCTTGGTGGTTTCAAGCAGGCGCAAGTTGGAGAGCGCCGACGCCGCGCCGCTCAGATAGCTTTCCAGAAGGCTTTCGCGTTCCGGCGTCCAGTAATCCTTCAGCCCTTCGACGCGGACGGCCCCGATGATCACGCCGCCGGCGATGAGCGGGCCACAGTAGTAGCTTCCCTCCCCCGGGATGACGAATTTCGACGGGCAAGGCGGTTCGACCGAAACGTCGTTCACTCGGAAATGGCGGCCGGTGCGAACGGCCTTGCAATTATGCGGCTCGGCAATGACCGGCCAGTCGTGAAGCTCTTCGGGCAGGGGGAGGAGGGTCGCGACCGCCTCGAGGAGATTCTCCTCGGGGTTGAGCTTGAAAATGATCACCTGCCGGGGGTGGAATCGTTCCCGGATCGCAAAGAGAACGTGGTCGCAGATCTCCCCCTCGGAGGTGCACTGCGTCACAGCTTCCGAATATCTGTTCAACGCCGCCATTTCCTCGCGCTCCTGGCGCAGGGCCAAGGTCATGTGCGAGAAGCTCAGGGAGAGAATTCCGAATTCGTTGTCGGCGGGAGCAGGCAGGGAAACCCGGAAGTCGCCGCGGCTGACCCGTTCCGAAGCCTCGATCAATTGGCGCACGGGTTGGACGAGCAACCCCGCCACCTCGCGTGTGACCAGCAGGACAATGACCCCCACCAGGAAGGCCACTCCCAGCGCCACCACCAGCATGCGGCGCATCTGTTGCTCCTCGTCGCGCAGGCCCGCGATATTCTCGGCGTGGTCTTCCTCCAGAAGTTTCGCGAGCATCTGGTGGACCGGTGTGAGCCGTTTCTCTCCCTCGGCGAGCAATGGCGGGACTTCAACCGGCGTGCCACGGTTGATGCGACTGATGGTCCGGTTGGCGAAATCCGCCTGCCAGCGCGTCAGGGCGTTCTGGATGGCGTCCACCTCCGCTACCTGCGAAGGCGAATCCGACTCCAGGTCCCGCAGGTTGGCCAACTCAGCCGGAATTGCTGCGGCCGCTTGTTCGTAAGGAGCCAGCAGAGAAGCCTGCTGGGTGAAGATGTAGCCGCGCACCCCCATGTGCATCTCGGTCACATGACGCAACAGTTCCTCGCCCTGCGCGATACTCTCCAGGGATCGGCGCGTGCCGCGGTTGGCATGAAGCGCCATCCAGTAGGAATAGAAAAGCAGCGCCACGGCGCACAACAAGACCAACATCGGCGGGATGGTGACCAGCAGGATTTGCTGCCGGATTTTCAGGTTGCGGATCGAGAAAGCCATTTTGGGTCGGTCCGAGGGACCACCTTCGGGAAACGTACCTCACATCATCGCCGGCGTCAACCGTCCCGATGTGGGAGGAGTGGCCACCCCGCCCGCTTACCGGAGCGACGCAGCAAGGGTCTGAATACGCCTATCCAAGCTTCCGAACGAACCGGGCCAGCTTTCGGAGTTTCTCAACCAGCGGGCTGACGCGCCCCAGAGGCAGCGCGTTGGCGCCGTCGGAGAGAGCATGCGCGGGGCGATCGTGAACCTCCAGGAAAACCCCATCCACGCCCGCCGCCACCCCGGCGCGCGCGAGCGTCTCGATGAACTGTGGCTGGCCGCCGCTGCGCCTGCCTTCGCCGCCCGGCAATTGCAGGGCGTGCGTCACGTCGAGAATGACGGGGTATCCAAAATCCTTCATCACCGCCAGGCCGCGCAGATCCACCACCAGGTTGTTGTAGCCAAAGGTGGTCCCTCGCTCGGTGACCAGGATGCGGTGGTTGCCGGTGCTCGCCACCTTGCGGATGGCATGACGGATATCCCAGGGGGAGAGAAACTGGCCTTTCTTGATGTTGACGACCGCGCCGGAGCGCCCGGCCTCCAGCAGCAAGTCCGTCTGCCGGGAGAGGAAGGCAGGAATCTGGAGCACGTCGCAGACTTCCGCGGCGGGTCCGACCTGAGAGACTTCGTGAACGTCCGTCAGCACGGGGACGCGGTACTGCTTCTTGATGCGCGCCAGGATCTCGAGCCCGCGCCGAAGCCCCGGGCCGCGATAGGAGTCCAGCGACGTGCGGTTGGCCTTGTCGTAAGAAGCCTTGAAGATAAAAGGCACGCCGAGTTTTCGCGCCGCGGCGGAGAGCCGCTCGGCCAGCTTGCAGGCGTGCCGCTCACTCTCGATGACACAGGGACCCGCAATCAGGAAAAGCGGTTGACCGGCGCCGGCATTGAACTTCCCGATGCGAACCGGAACGCTCATATCATGCTTCCGAGGCGCCGGCATCGCCGGCAAGCTGCGGGGCTGCCGGGGCGCGTTGCTCGGCAGCCACTCGAACCTCTTCGGGCCACTCCCTCCGCCGTTCCTCGCCGCCCGCGCTCATCCGCTGCTTCCGATACTGGCAGGCGGCGCCGATGAAAGCTCTGAAAAGCGGGTGCGGAGCCAGCGGCCGCGATTTGAACTCCGGATGGAACTGGCAACCCAGGAACCAGGGATGGTCCCGGATCTCCACGATTTCCACATAAGTTCCGTCCGGGGTCGCGCCCGTGATATCCAACCCGTGGGCGACCAGCACCTCTTCGTACTCGCGATTAAACTCGTAGCGGTGCCGGTGCCGCTCGGAGATTTCCTGCGCGTCATAGGCCTGAGCGGCAAAGGAACCGGGCTTGAGCCGGGCCGTCCACGCGCCCAGGCGCATCGTTCCGCCCAGCTCGTCGATACCGCGCAGTTCGCGCAGCTTGTAGATGACGCGGTGGGGAGTGGAAGGATCAAACTCCGAACTGTCCGCGCCTTCCAGCCCGCACACATGGCGAGCGTATTCGATGACGGCGCACTGCATTCCCAGGCAGATTCCAAAGTAGGGCACTTTGCGCGTGCGCGCGAACTGGATGCCGCGCAGCATGCCGGGGATTCCCCGCTTGCCGAAGCCGCCGGGAACCAGGATTGCATCCAACCCCTCGAGCTGCTCTTCCCAGCGTTCGCCTTCCAGCCCCTCGGCCTCGACCCAGACCAGGTGCACCTTAACGTTGTGGGCAATCCCGCCGTGGGCCAAGGCTTCGTTAAGGCTTTTGTAGGAATCCTGGAACTCCACGTACTTGCCCACCATCGCGATCGAAACCTCACCCACGGGGTGGTGCAGGCGCTCCACCAGTTCCACCCAGGGCTGCGTGTTGCGCTCGGCGGTCTGCAGTTTCAGGCAACGGAGGATTTGCGTGTCCAGGCCTTCGCTGGCGAGAACCAGCGGCACTTCGTAGATATTCTCGACGTCTTTGGCCGTGATCACCGCCTCCTCGGGAACACTGCAGAACAGGGCGATCTTCGCCTTGATGTCCGGAGAAAGGAAACGGTCGGTGCGGCACAGAAGGATATCCGGCTGAATGCCGATTTCCCGCAGCTCTTTGACCGAGTGCTGGGTCGGCTTGGTTTTCAGTTCCCCCGAAGCGCCGATAAAGGGAACCAGGGTTAAATGAACAAAGACCACGTTGTCGCGCCCCTGCTCCTGGCGCATCTGACGGATGGCCTCGAGAAAGGGAAGAGATTCGATGTCGCCCACCGTGCCGCCCACTTCGACGATGGCCACGTCCACCTCGCTCGAAATTTTTCGGATCGCGGCCTTGATTTCGTTGGTGACGTGCGGGATGACCTGAACGGTTTTCCCCAGGTAGTCGCCCCGGCGCTCCTTGGTGATAATGGTCTCGTAGATGCGTCCGGCGGTGCAGTTGTTGTCGCGCAGCATGCGGGCGTGCGTGAACCGCTCGTAGTGCCCCAGGTCGAGGTCGGTTTCGGCGCCGTCGTCGGTGACAAAAACTTCCCCATGCTGAAAGGGACTCATCGTGCCGGGATCGACGTTGAGATAAGGATCAAACTTTAGGAGCGAAACCTTCAGACCCCGCGCTTCCAGCAAACAGCCGATCGACGCCGACGCCAGGCCCTTTCCGAGCGAGCTGACTACACCCCCGGTTACGAAGATGTACTTGGCACCCATACGCCTCCTGAAATTATGATGTCGGTTTGGCGGTGTCGTTCCAAAGACTTGATGCAACGCTCCCGGCGACGTCGGGCAACGCCAGAGTAACTTGCTTGTACCGAAGAAATTCAACCACGGCAGGAATCGGTACGAGCAATTATCCTTCTCGCGCGCCAGGCTGTCAATGCCCTTTTGCGGCCGCCACGACGATGGCGATGGGCAAATGTAAAAATATTGTCAGCCCGCTGCGGCGCTGCTCCGGACACCGTGGAGTGTGCTAAAATTTGCTCTGGGTGTCTTTGCATCAGAGAGTGGGCAGGGCCCAGCCACCCAAGGAAATCCGGCTGAGGGCGGGAAGGCCGCTACCATGAGACCTCGGCTCCAACACGCCGTGTGCCGGCTCGGGGCGCTGGGGTTTGTGTTGACTGCCCTCGTCAGCTTCCCCGCCCTGCGCGTGCCCGCCGATGACGACACCCAGCCGGCACCCGGCGAAAAAGAGGGCGCGCAGATCCATGTCCAGCAGGGCGCCATCCACCCGGTTCCCATCCAGGTGGATGTCAACATCGTGGTCGTCAACGTGACGGTCACCGACCCCTTTGACCGGATTGTGACCGGCCTGGACCAGGTGAACTTCCAGGTGTACGACGAAAAGGTGGAACAGCAGATCGTCACGTTTTCCACCGAGGACGCTCCCATCTCCGTCGGGCTGATCTTTGACTCCAGCGGGTCCATGGGGGACAAGATTCAGAAATCCAAGGAGGCAGCACTTCAGTTCTTCAAGACATCTAATCCCCAAGATGAGTTCATGCTCATCAACTTCAGCGAGCGACCCAATCTGATCTCGGGTTTCACGTCGAAGTTCGAAAACGTGCAGGACCGCCTGATCTTCGTGAAGTCAGGCGGCAAAACAGCGCTCCTTGACGCCATCTATCTGGGTCTGAGCGAAACCAAGAAGGCGACCACCAACCGCAAGGCCCTGCTGGTGATCTCGGACGGCGGGGACAATCACAGCCGTTACACTGAGAACGACGTCAAGCGGGCGGTCAAAGAATCGGACGTGCAAATCTATGCGGTGGGAATCTTCGAACCCTTGAGCGCACGGACGCGAACCCCGGAGGAAGCCCGAGGCCCCAGCCTCCTGGCCGAACTGGCCGAGGTCTCAGGGGGCCGGATGTTCAGCGTCGAGGATGCGAACGAGTTGCCGGATATCGCGGAGAAAATTTCGATCGAGCTGCGCAACCAGTACGTGATCGGGTACAAGCCGTCCAACCTCGTCCGCGACGGCCGCTGGCGGCGCATCCGAGTGAAACTGAATCCACCCAAGGGCCTTCCACCGCTTCAGGTTTACGCCCGCACCGGATACTATGCCCCGACCCAGTAATACAAAATTGAACGTTGCTGATTTCAGAATCGCGCTGCTCAGCGTGCTGGTGAGCCTGCCCGGCCTCCTGCTGGCCCAGGCCCCCCAGCCGGCGGAGAACCGAGCGCCCGCGCTTGAAAAGAAGCGCGACGAATACACCATCAACGTGGATGTGAACCTGGTGGTCCTGCACGCCACCGTGCTCGACCGCAAGGGCCGGCAGGTCAACAACCTCCGCCAGGACAACTTCCGGGTTTACGAAGACGGCGTGTTGCAGAGGTTGTCAGTATTCTCCCACGCCGATATCCCGGTCACGATGGGCATCGTCATCGACGACAGCGGGAGCATGAAGGAGAAGCGTCCGGCGGTAAACGCCGCCGCCGTCACTTTCGTCCGCACCTCCAATCCCCAGGACCAAGTCTTTGTCGTCAACTTCAACGACGTGTACTACCTGGATACGCCGGGCGATTTCGCCGCCAACATCGAAGAATTGAAATCGGCTCTCGACAAAATCGATTCCCGGGGCGGCACGGCGCTCTACGACGCCATGTATGCCGCCCTCGACCACGTGAAGCTCGGAAATCGCGACAAGAAAGTGTTGCTCGTCATCACCGATGGCGAAGACAACGCCAGCCGCTATTCCTTCGACGAATTCGTCCGGTACGCGCAGAAATCCAATGCCGTCATCTACGGCATCGGCCTGCTGGGATCGGACGAGCCGGGGGGCTTGTTCAAAATCCGGCACGCCAGCGCGCGCCGGGCGGCCAAGGTCCTGGAAAAGGTGGTGCAGGTGACCGGCGGACAAGTCTACTTCCCCAAATCACTGGAAGAGGTGGAAGCTACGTGCGTGCAGATCGCGCGCGATATCCGCAACCAGTACACCCTGGCTTACTATCCCACCAACGCTAAGAAAGATGGAACGTTTCGCACCGTGAAAGTGGATGCCGTTCCGCCCCGCGGCGGCGATAAACTCCTGGTGCGCGCCCGCACCGGGTATTTCGCCCCCAAGGGGGGAGAGCCGGCGCGCGCGTCCAGCGGGAATTAACCTTCCCGGTCATTCCGTCCCGGCCCGGGAATCCCCCGAGGAAATTCCTCACCCGCGCGAACGTCAATCCAGGTTTCTCGCCCAGCGGCGAGAGCGTTGTCACCCCCATAGCCTGGTGCAGGGTGATTCCTGAGGATGCAGGTCGGATGAGATGGGACCCTGCAGGTTAGACAATATTCAGTTTTGTATAGTTGGCTTCTGACTTGCCGCCGGAACTCTTGAGAAACGCAAAGATCGCTCCGCCAGCCACGAGCCCGCCAAATACCGCGATGATCACCATACTCGTTGTTTCCTCCTCACCATTCGATTTTGCCTTCGCAGGCGTCTCATCGCATTGCATGTAAGTATCCATTTCCGCGAGGAAGTTCCGGAAGGCGTTCATCAGGCCTATCAGCGACATACGTCGAAGCGGTTGCTGGTTCGAGGCGGGATGCGCCCCGGGGAGTGTTCATCTTCCGTCCACATGTCTCACCGTGCGTCTCGGAGAGGGTCTGCCAAGGAGAGACGGGCGGAGGCTGCGTTTACCAATTGAAGTAGGGGCGGCTCGACAAGTCGCCCACCCTCGATCCCTCGTCCGCCCTGCGCCGGTCCGTGCACGGGCCGCAGGTCCGGATCAGAATGAGAACACCTAAGGCTTCTGCTGGAGGACCACGTAACGGCTGATGGAATAACCCAGCACGGCGCCGGCGAAGACGTCGGAAGGAAAATGCGATTGCAGAGAAACCCTGGAGAACCCGACCAGGCCTGCCAGAGGGTACGCCACCCAAGGCACCCAGCGATGGCGCCGATAGCGTTCGGCAAAAATCGTGGCCACGGAGAAGGCGGTGATGGCGTGACCGGAGGGAAAACTGCCCCGCCCGCTGATGACGCGGCCGTGCGACTTGAACCAGGTATGCGAAAAGTCGCCGTCAGCGGGGATTTCGACCGGGCGACGGCGACGATCGACGTTCTTCATAACCAAGGTGAGCAACTGCGCGTCCAGCACAGCCTCGCCCGCCAGCAGCGCGGTATTCTGCGCGTACTTGTCCTTTCGCGCCAGACCGACAGCGTAGAAGGAGAGCGGGAAGATCGCGTTCGCCAGATCCGTGTTGCGCCCGCTCGCCACGCGGTTGAAACCATTGAAGCTGTCGGTGCGGCGGAAGTAAGGCGTGTCGTGCGGGTCGAGCGCCACCAATCCCGCTGTCGCGAGCACGAAGGCGAGCGTAGGCTTCACGTGCTTGCCTTGCGCCGCCCGCGCGGGAAAAAGCCAAATCGGCTTTTGGTCATGGAGCACGTTGGGGACGAAAAGTTTCCGGGAGATTGCTCGCTCCCCGGTTGCGGCCGGCTGCGCCTTCGTGGCAGTCGGGGAAACATTTGCGGGTGCTGGCGCTGATGCGTCAGGCTCCTGTGCGCAGAGCGGTACGGGCGAACAGAGGAGGAAAACAACGAAAAAGAGCTGAGCCCACGATGAATTCACCAACTACGATATTAATCGACGCGGCCTATTCCCGCAACGAAAGTCCGCTGGCGACACACTTCCCTGCCATGCCGGGAAGCTGCAACCCGGAGCCGTGTGGTTTTGCAGGGGAAACCCGTAGAGGAAAGATCTTGCTCTGAAAGGATCCCTGAGTTTAACCAATGTTGAGCTTGGTATATTTCTTGTCCGAGCCGCCGCTATTCTTCAGCACGGCGAACAAGGCGCCGCCGATAAACAACCCGCCTGCCACTGCAAGGATGACCATGGTTCTCTGCTCGCTCCGATTGAGATGACTTACAAAGTCATTGGACACCGGAGCGCGCGGAAAAGTTCCAGGATTTATCTGGCAGGCGAATCTCGGCGGGGTTGTTGCCGTGCCGACCGGCTTCCCGCCGAGCTTCCCAAACCGTGACTGGCGCTCGCGCCACTCCTACTTCGCCTTGAAGCTGGCGCTCAGAACCGTCTCGCCCCACTGGATCGTGATGGCGCCGCCGTCGCCTTCCTTGGCCAGGCTGATGGTCACCATCTCCTCGGGCTTCGCGCCCTTGCTCTCCTTGAGCGGTGTGCCGCCGAGGTCCTGCGCGGCATCGTGCTCGGTGCCCCACTGCCCGTGCTGCTTGTTGAAGACCAGTTTCCAGCCGCCCGCCTCCTTGAGCGCCCAGAGGCTGTACTCGCCCTTGGGGACCGTGAGCCCGCCAAAAACCAGATCCACGCCCGTCGTGAAAGTCGTGGACTTATCCGCGCCCAGCCGCCAGACCTCGCCCTGGCCCAACTGGCCGAGCAGTCCCTGCGCGGTGCGTCCTTTCAGAGAAGGCCGCCCGTATTCGACTGAAACGCTCTGGCCCTTCAACGCGAGTTTCGCCGTCCCGCGCGGATTGCCCTGCGCGCAGGCAGTTCCAGAAGAAGCTATAAGCGATGACATAATCCATAGACTAAATAGTACTCGCCTCATTTTCCCCTCCCGTGTCTTTCACGAATGAGTCATACCTACTTGCTTTATTTCGATCCCAGCCAATCCAGCGCCTGACTCCAGAATTGCTCGTAGAACTTCCACATCTGAAAACCCGCCCCCCAGTGCGGCGCGATGTCGGAAGTGAACGCCATGGCCCGGCCCTTGCCGAACGTCCAGACCACCAGAAGCGGGTCGCCGGTCTCCTTGAACGTGGCGAGCACTTTGCCCGCCTTCTTCAAAGTCACACGGTTGTAGCCGTTGAAGATCGGGCTGGGCGACCACTCCATGCCTTTCATGATCGCGTGCTTGGGGTCTTTGACTTCGACCGTCACGCCTTCGGGCGTTTCCGCGCGGTCGTCATCGATCCCCAGACAATCAACGGGCAGCGCTTCTTCCACGGGCGTTCCATGCCAGTTCCCGGCGTTATGGCGTCCCACAAAGGTCGCGTACCCGCCGATCATCACCAGCGCCCCGCCCTGCCAGACGTAATCCCGAATCGACTTGAGCCGGTTCGGCCCCATCGGCGCGCGATTCGAGCGCTCGGTCGGATAGAGGACAATCGAGTCGCTGTCCACGTCGCTCAGGATCACCACGTCGTAGGCTTTCAGCGCCTCGGGCGTTTCCGGAAATTTGGCCAGCGCGTCCCAGCCGGTCATGTATGTGACGTCGTAGCGGGGATTTCGTCGCCAGGCATCGATGATTTTTTGCGCCGCATTCTCGATCACCACGCCGCGCTGGTCGTAGAAGAAATTACTGGCCGCGCTCACCGTGCCGACCGTCACCGATGAATCTCCCACGTAGAGAACTCGAACCTTTGCCGGCGTCTGAGCCATGGCGCACCCCGCGAGTAACAACGATGCCGTAAGACTAAGATGGACTCGAGTCATGTTCTGTCAATTCCCGGTTGCGGTTGTGCCACCGCTAAGCGTGCCAAAACCGGCGCGTTTCGCCTCAAAACGCAGGCTAGTTGCGCGGAAATCTACCCAACTAGCCCCACTTTTGCGCCGCCCCAAAGCTGCTAGGTGCTTGGCTGTCAGTAACATACCAGCTTAGGGGGGCCAAAAAACAATCTTTTACGTCGCCTCTATCCTGGCCTCGAAATGACGCCAAGTCATTTGTTTGCAAACAATTGGGAGAATTCCGGGGTGGGTTACCGCCCGCCCTCACCCCGACCTTCTCCCCGCCCCCCGCCCGACCGTCATTCGGGCAGGGCGTCAATGTCTAGACTAGACTCGTAGCATACAATCCTCAGTTTGTCAAGTCTTTCTTGTCCGCGGCCGGGGCAAGCCCCGGCCCTACGTCCACCGGAGGGCGCTATTACACGACGCTCGCTTTCTTCCCGTCCCAGGTCACCTTGCGGCTGCCGGCGCGATAGGACATATTCGCGAGGTGGGCGCCGAGCGCCGCGTTATGTCCTTCCCAGCCGCTCTCCTTGCTTTTCTTCCGGGTGCGCACGCATTCCACAAACGCCTTCACGTGGAGGTCGGTCGGGTCGCCGACCATCGAGTAGTGTTCGACGCTCGCCTGCGCGCGGGCCGTTCCCGGCGACCAGGCCGAGTTGATGCCCACGATGTTGTTCTGCTTCACGAATTCGTCTTGCAGTTTCTGCGGCCACACGGCCACCACCCAGCCGTAATCGTCGAGCGGGTCGTCAGGATAGAACGCCAGCTCCGTCTCGCTCACCTGCACCGTGCCTTTCGTGCCCATGAAGTACGCGCCGAAGCCCTGGCTCGAGGAATTGAGCGTCAGTGAAACGTTGTAGGTGAACTTCTCGTACTCAAAAAGCGTCTGCACGACGTCGGGCACTTCCGTCTCGGGATAAATCTTCTTCCAGCGATACGTGCCGCCGTAGGTGATGGCGCTTCGTGGCGCAGCTTCCTTCATCAGGTAATGCAACGTGTTCAGATGGTGGACGACCAGGTCGGTCTGCAAGCCGCCGGAATAGTCCCAATAGCAGCGCCAGCGGAAATAGCGCCGCGCGTCAAACGGGTGCTGCGGCGCGGAGCCCAGCCATTGCTTCCAGTCGATGTTCTGCTCGTTCCCGTCCGGCGCGATGGGATAGAACCACGCGCCCGAAGGCGTGTTGCGGTTCTCCCAGGCTTTGACCAGCGTGATCTGGCCGCACCGGCCCTCGTCGATCCACTTCTTGGCAAGGTCGGTGAGTGGCGAGTTCACCCACTGGCTGCCGATCTGGAGAATGCGCCCCGTGCGCTTTTCCGCTGCGACGATTTCGAAGCCCTCGTCATAGGTGTAGGTCATGGGCTTCTCGCAGTAGACGTCTTTCCCCGCGTCCATGGCTTCGATGACCATGCGTTTGTGCCAGTGGTCGGGTGTCCCGATCAGGACGGCGTCGATATCCTTCCGCTCGAGAATCTGGCGATAGTCTCCGGTGGTTTCCAACTTTTCTCCGAGGACTTCCTTGGCGCGAGTCAGACGGGATTTGTAAACATCGGCCGCGGCCACGAGTTCCACTCCGGGCGTCACGCCGAAGCTGGACGCATCCTGAATGGCGCGTGCTCCAATGCCGATCACGCCCACGCGCACGCGGTCGCTGGGCGCGACCGACACCGGGCCAGGATCCGACGCCCAGATAACCTTGTTGCCGGCCCTCAGGGCCACCGTGCCCGCCGTGGCCAAACCCGAACGGCGCATGAACTCTCGTCGATTGATCGAATTTTTAATTGCCATGGATAATTCCCTCCGATTTGAAAACCTTGTCGAGGCGGTTTTATGCCCCGGCTTCGCCGGGGGATGAACCCGCCGCCACAGAATCGATGATGCCACGAGCGTGCGGCATTATACCGCCGCGATGAAGCGGCGACTAGAGATTGTTTGCGCGGGACAGGGGTTTGTTGCTTGACGCTCAGGCCAGTGTAACTCTCTCAACCTTCGCGTCGGTTTTCAGCACGCCGAACTCGCTGGTGTTACTCAACAGCACATCCTGATAGCGCTTCTCTTTCAGGTCATAAACTTCGCAGGTATCAAATGGCTTAGAATATACGTGCAGGGTAACGGAGCGCGAGCCGAAAGAAGACGGATTCAAGACTTGGTGAATGGGCTCGGCGGGGTCAACTTCCTGCGGGCTCGCGGGATCGATGACGAACTGCGTGGTCGATTCCAGTTCGCAATAGCCCGTCGCGGCATCCTTGCGGAGAAGTTTGAAGTTGTGGACCATTACTTTCCCATAGGCGGCGGCCATCCAGCAATTCTGGTCGCGGTGGTTGTGGATCGCGCTCTTCTGCCCGGCTTCCCAGCAGATGGCGATGAGCTCAAAGAGGTCGGTCCGGTGGATCAAGTTGCGGGTGTAATGTTCCGGGCCGAAATAGAGGTACGGGGCAAGACTGGTAACATCCACTCGATTGCGGCGC
>Ga0315284_10011821_pt1 | contig 12431 bp, 12 predicted proteins | sample YL17G09_16_MG_FD_203696 | JGI IMG/M metagenome (GOLD analysis project Ga0315284, IMG submission 203696) | Sediment microbial communities from Yellowstone Lake, YNP, Wyoming, USA - YL17G09_16 | ecosystem: Environmental > Aquatic > Freshwater > Lake > Sediment | place: USA: Wyoming | collected...
CTAGCTTTGCTTCTGGCGCCATCTGCTCCCCACATGGCTGAACAAATCTGGGTAGAGGTGCTTGGGGAGCCATTTAGTATCCATACGGCCTCTTGGCCTCAATTTGAGCCCGATTTGGCCAGAGAGAAAAGGGTGGTCGTGGTTGTACAGATTAACGGAAAACTTCGAGCCGAGCTTGAAGTAAACTCTCTGCAAGGCCAAAATCAGGAGGAAATCGAGAAACTTTCAAAATCCGACCCCAACATAGTTAAATGGTTAGAGGGGAAAAAGGTCAAAAAGGCCGTTTTCGTGCCCGGGCGATTAATTAATTTTGTAATTTAGCCTCAATGCCTGCCTTAAATAAACGTCAAGTAGCATTTACCTTAGCTGGCTTAATCTTGCTTTCTCTGGGGCTTCTTCAAGTCCGCAAGACAGTGCAACTATCTCCGGACCGGGTTAATGTCTTGGAAGCGACTACAGAGGCCCAAAAAGCCCAAACAGATATTGTCGTAGAAATTTCCGGACAAGTCGAAAAGCCCGGCGTTTATAAATTACAAAACGGGTCCCGGGTCGAGGATTTAATTGTTGCCGCGGGAGGAATTTCGGCGGACGCCGACAGAGTTTGGTTGGATAAAACTCTAAACCGCGCGGCAAAACTTTTGGACGGACAGAAACTTTTTATCCCTCCTAAAAATAGCGGGGATATCAAAGTGTATCAGCCGTCCAATGCCGTTCAGGGGAGTGGTTTGGTAAATATCAACACAGCGGGGCTTTCCGAACTGGATACGCTACCGGGTATTGGCCCTGTTTACGGCCAAAACATCATCGAACACAGACCTTACTCAAATATCGAGGAGTTGGTGTCAAAAGGGGCTCTAAAGGAGTTTGTCTTTGAAAAAATCAAAGACAAAATAACCGCTTACTAAATGCGAATATTGTTTTGGATTTTTCTAATTTCCTTTACAATTCTTCGTGTTATAACATCCGGCCCGACAAAAATTACCGCCAATTTTCCTGAAGATACCAATCCTTTAAAAGAAAAAATTTCCTTTTTCTATAAAAAGACTTTGCCGGAACCGCATGCATCGCTCCTGAGCGGAATGGTGTTGGGGACAAAGACAGGTCTTCCTTATAATTTTTGGCAGTCACTAAAGATTACCGGGACCGCCCATGTTGTTGTGGCGTCGGGAATGAATGTCAGTCTTTTGGCAGGATTTTTGCTGGGCTTTTTGGCCTTATTTTTCAAAAGGAAAACTGCGATACCAATTCTTTTGACTGCAATTTGGGGTTATGTATTTTTAGTCGGCTTTGAAGCGCCGATTGTACGGGCGGGGATAATGGGTAGCCTGGCGTTTGCCGGACAGGCTTTGGGCAGGGTGGTATCTGTATGGCGTATTTTGGCCTTGACGGTTCTTGTTATGCTGGCGGTTAAGCCAGTCTGGGCGTTTGAACTGGGTTTTATTCTTTCGTTTCTGGCCACAACATCTCTAATGCTCTTTGAATCCCGAATAAGAACATATATCAAAGTTTTTCCGGAAGTGGTAAAAGAAGGCCTTTCTACCTCTCTGGCTGCACAGGTTGGAGTTGCTCCGATACTGTTTGTTACATTTGGACAGTTTAACCCGCTTTCCCCCGTGATAAACGCCTTGGTTCTCTGGACGGTACCCCTGATTACCATTATCGGGGCCTTGGCAGGCATAATCGGAATGGCAGTACCGTTTCTGGGCAGCCTCGTACTTTATCTTTGTTATCCTCTTACAAGCTGGTTTATATGGGTAGTAACAAACCTTTCGTAAAGTATTTTATCGGGGGAGTTGGGCTATTTTTTGTCAGCGTTTGGCTGGCAATTTGGGCCATTCCCGACTCTTCGCTGCATTTGATTGCTTGCGATGTTGGTCAGGGAGATGCAATTTTGGCAACTTGGGGTACTTTTCAAGTTTTAACCGACGCTGGTCTGGGAAAGCGGGTTTTGGATTGTTTATCAAAACATATGCCCTTTTGGGACAGGGAAATAGAGGTTGTAGTTTTGACCCATCCGCAGATAGACCACTTCGGGGGACTGGCTGAAGTTTTCAAAAGATATAAAGTTGACACTTTTGTAAAAACACAAGCAAGCTCTGACACTGACGAGTATCGAGTGCTAGAAAATGCGGTGGGGGGTAGTGGGGCACGGGTAGTATATGCGGATGTTGGTACTCAGGTCAGAGCTGGGAAGATATATTTAGATATAGTTCACCCGCCGAAAGACCTGACATCCTCCGACGATAACGATTTATCTATCGTTTCCATCCTTAAATTCGTCAATTTCGAGGCTCTTTTGACCGGGGACTTAAGTCCTAAAGCAACCCAGCTGATTTTATCAAAAAACCTAATCGGACCTGTTGAATATATCAAAGTGCCTCATCACGGTTCGCGCTACGGATTGACCAAAAGCCTTTTGGAAGCCTCAAAGCCCCATGTTGCGGTTATTTCTTTGAAGAAAGGCAACTCCTATGGCCATCCGCACAAAGAGACTTTGGACCTGCTTACGGAATTTGGCATCAAAGTTTACCGGACCGACGAAATTGGAGATGTCGAAATTATTTCCGACGGGGAAAGGTGGGGCCTGAAATAGTTAGTAGAGTATAGTATCATCAAAACATGAAGGATGTAGTCGAAAAAGCTGTCAAAAAGGCAATCGGAAGAAATGATGTTTTGGTTGAGTTTACGGAGAACGAAAACTTCGGAGATTTTTCAACAAATATTGCCCTGCATTTGGGCGGGAGTCCCAAAGAAGAAGCGGAAAAATTAGTAGATATTCTTAAGAAAAGCCCGGAACTTACAAAAATTGTTTCGAAAATCGAGGTCGCCGGGCCGGGATTTATTAATTTCCGGCTTTCGAAAGAAGCTCTTTTGGAAAATCTTGAAGAAATACTCAAAGTAAAAGATTCATTCGGCGCTTCCGATATCGGAAAGGGGAAAACAACAATTGTGGAGTACTCTTCGCCGAATATAGCAAAACATTTCGCAATAGGTCATTTACGCTCGACAATTATCGGCCAAGCACTATTTAATATGTATAGTTTTCTGGGTTACAAAACCATAGGGGAAAACCATTTGGGAGATTGGGGAACGCAATTTGGTACCTTGCTGTACCAAATTAATAGTCAACATTTAACAGCTGACAAATTGACTCTCGACGAACTTCAAGACCTTTATGTCGATTTCCACGAAAAAGCCGAAATAAATCCCGAGCTTTGGGATGAGGCCAGAACCTGGTTTAAGAAGCTCGAGGAGGGAGATGAGGAAGCCCGACATATTTGGCGAAGCTTGGTAGAAAAATCCATGGTCGAATTCGAAAGAATTTACAAGCTTTTGGGGGTCCACATCGAAAATGCTCACAGTGAGAGCTTCTACGAAGGCATCATGCCTTCGGTCATCGAGGATATTCGAAAGCGTAAGCTTTCGAAAAAAAGCCAAGGAGCAGAAATAGTCGAGTTTAAAAATTTACCCCCGGCGATGCTTATCAAAAGCGACGGGACAACGACCTATTACACAAGAGATTTGGCCGCGCTGGCTTACAGAATTAAAACTTGGGATCCGGCCTTGACCATATATGAGGTCGGAAGCGATCAAATACTTCATTTCAGACAGGTTTTTGAAACGGCAAAGCTTCTTGGCTGGTCCGAAGGCAAGGAATTTGTTCATATAGCTCATGGTTTGATACGGTTTGAACATGGCAAAATGTCTACCCGAAAAGGACAGAGCATTAAGCTAGAAGAAGTATTGGACAAGGCGATTAAAAGGGCAAGGCAGATAATCGAAAAATCCGAAACCGGTAGGGGTTTAGCGGAGGATGAGAAAGGTAAAGTTGCCAAAGCTGTTGGTATTGGGGCGGTTAAATATTTCGACCTTATGCACCACCCACAAACGGACATTGTTTTTGATTGGAATAAAGTATTCGTGCTCGAGGGGAATTCCGCTCCCTATTTGCAATATACCGTCGCTCGGACAAACAGCGTCCTTGCCAAACTTAAAACTAATAGCTCAAAGCTAATAACCATAACTAATAACTTAAAACTGAATAAAAAAGAATTTGCGGTTCTAAGGAGTTTAGTCCGATTTGGCGATGTAATCATCACCGCGGCCAAAAATTACTCACCCAACCTCTTGGCGAATTATTTATTTGGTTTGGCGCAAAAATACAACAATTTTTATAACTCAAACCGTATCATTGGTTCCGATAACGAATCTATGAGGATTCGACTAACCTCGGCAACAGGCCAAGTTCTCAAAAACGGCCTCGCACTTTTAGGGATTGAAACTCCGGAGAGGATGTAGCTTTGTAGATTAGTTTTTGAGGGTTTCTTCTACTTTCTTCTCGATTTTGACAATCGGTTCCTCGATTATCTGCGCGACGGTTTCCGGCTTTGACATCTGCTCTTCAAGTTTTCTTTCGATATATGAGGCGTCAATCTGCTTTATCATCTCTTCAAGCTCGTCATCCTCAATTTTTATGCCTTGTTTGGAGGCAATATGCTTTAATATTTGCAGGATTTTGGTAATTTCCTTCTCCGCTATCAAATTTACCTGAAGCTGAAGCTCTTGGCGAATGCTTGCGATTTGGTTTTCGCGGTTCTGGCTGATAAGGACAATTATGGAAAGAAGTATCGCATATGTTGAGACGGCGACGGAGAGAAGCAGGAACGGAAACGGGTCGAATGGCTTAAAGGGGGTTTTGCCTGTATTGACAACGAGCCAGAAAATAAAGACCAAAAGGTTCACAATAAGAAAGAACATTGTGCCGAAAGAGGAAGTAAGAGCGTCGGCTATACGTACATAAAAAGGTCTTTTCTTTAGTTCCACCGATTCAAAGCTTCTTATAATGTGATGAGTCCTGTGATGGGGATGACCTGGCATTAGAAACATTGTATAATCGCAAACAGTCCAAGTCCAGTCGGAAGAAATGAAATATACTAAAACTACGCTTAAAAACGGTTTGAGGGTGATAACTACTCCAATTGCGACTCTTGAATCGGCCACAGTTACGGTTTGGGTTAAAACCGGTTCCCGCTTGGAAGAAAAAAGGGTGAACGGAATCTCGCATTTTTTGGAACACATGGTTTTTAAGGGAAGCAAAAAGCGCCCTACGGCCAAGGATATTTCCGAAGCTGTTGACTCATTTGGCGGCGAATTCAATGCGGGAACTTCCAAAGAGTGGACGAACTTCTATATAAAGGCAACGGCAAAGCACCTGGAAGACGCTTTCGATATCTTAAGCGATATGGTTCTTAACCCCCTTCTTAGGGAAGAAGAGATAGAAAGAGAAAAAGGAGTGATAGTCGAAGAAATTAATATGTATGAAGATACTCCGGTGATGAAAATCGGAGATATTTTTGAGGAGCTTGCATATTCGGGAAATTCACTCGGCTGGGATGTCGCGGGAAAGCCAAAAACAGTCAGAGCAATCAAAAGAGATGATTTCTTACGATATAGAAAGAAGCATTATTATGCAGAAAATATGGTTGTAACTGTTGCAGGAGGAATAAAAGAGCAGGAAACGGTTAATTTGGCCCAAAAATATTTTGGCGGTTTAAAATCTGGGTCAACGTCTGCATATAAAACCTTCGACAAAAGACAAACTAAACCACAAGTACTTCTGAAGTCCAAAAAAAACGAGCAGGCACACTTTATTTTGGGCTTTTTGGGAGAACCCCGCGGGCATAAAGACCGGTTTGTCGAGGCAACGCTGGCTTCGATTTTGGGCGGGGGAATGAGCTCGAGACTTTTTATTGAAATTCGCGAAAGGCGAGGGCTTGCATATTCCGTCAGAACCAGCGCCGACCACTACGGAGATACGGGTTCTTTTGCTACCTACGCAGGGGTTGATATAAATAAGGTCGATGAAGCAATAAAGGTTATGCTTGAACAGCTCTATGGGCTTGCCTCCGGCAAGTTTCCTATTTCAGAAAAAGAGCTTAAGAAAGGTAAAGAATTCATAAAAGGTCATATTGCGCTTGGACTTGAAGATACAAAGGCGGTAAATGACCTTTTTGGGGAAAACGAGCTTTTTTTGAACAAGGTTGAGACTCCGGAACAAATATTTGCCGGTATAGATAAAGTAAAAACAGCCGACGTGATTGCCTTTGCCAAGAAGCTCTTTAGGCCGGAAAAGTTGAATTTAGCTATTATAGGGCCTTATAATAGTCCCGCTAAGTTTGAAAAGCTGATAAGATGAAAGAACTCGATTTTCCAATTATAGGTACGAAAGTTGAAGGCCTAACAAAAGAATTTAATCTGGCCGATCCGCAACAAAGAGCCTTGTATTTTGAGGCTAAGGCCGGAAACGAAATAAGGGATATCAGAAAATTTTTGGAAGATAATACTTTTGTCGCCTTTCTTGTAGGCAAGAAAAATTCCGGAAAAGGGACATACTCCAAAATGTTTTCGGAAATTATCGGGGAAGATAAATTTGCGCACGTTTCTGTAGGAGATCTTGTCAGAAGTACGCACGAAAATTGGTCCGAATTTACAAAAAGTCCCAAATACGGACAACTAAAGAAGCTCTATCGAGGCTATATTTCATTCGACGAGGCCGTAGATGCTTTTGTCGGAAGAAGCACAGAAAAACTTCTTCCAACCGAGTTTATTTTGGCTCTCCTTAAGCAGCATATAAATGACCTCAAAGGTAAAACGATATTTATCGACGGCCTGCCAAGAGAATCCGACCAAGTATCGTATTCTTTGTACTTTAGGGACTTGATAGGCTACAGGGATGATCCCGATATGTTTATTCTTTTAGATGTTCCCGAAAGCGTAATAAGCGAAAGAATCAAATATCGTGTTGTTTGTCCTGTTTGTGAAACATCGAGGAATAAAAAGCTCCTAATTACAAGCCATATCGAATACGACCGGGATAGCAAACAGTTTAGCCTTCTTTGTGATAACGACGGAGCTAAAATGGTTCCAAAAGAAGGCGATGAGCTGGGAATAGAACCCATAAGGCCAAGGCTTATTAAAGACGAGCAAATACTCAGGAACGTTTTCTCGATACATGGTATTCCGAAAGTGCTTCTAAGAAACCATGTGCCGGTCAGTGAAGCACAGACCCATTTTGACAAATACGAGATTACACCCGAATATTCTTTTTCTTGGGATGAAAAAGCCAAAAAGACGGTTGTACATGAGAAACCCTGGACGATTAAAGACGATAATGGAGTCGAATGCAACAGCCTCCTAGCGGCTCCAGTAGTTGTTTCTTTGGTGAAACAGTTGGCAGATGTATTAAAATAGGTCTCCATGAAATCGGAAAGAATTGAATACAATCCTCTGCCCGATAGTTGCCGAGAAATTGCCAAGATAATTGGCGGTGATGTTTCGGCAGAAAGAATAAGAAGAGTAATTGAGCTTTCGAATACCGGCGGACAGATGTTGCACGGAATTAAGCGCTATGAGTCGTTGGAGCGAATACAAAAAGAAGGCATTTTGCCCTTAGCCCCGGAGGGTGGCTATGCGAGTTACTGGTCGCTTGGAAATAGGATATTTTGGTCTTCAGTTTCGTCTTCCGGGCGCATAAACACTTACGATACCACCTTTTTTGATTACGGGCACAACAGAGGTAAACAGGAACGTTCGGGGATGATTATTGCTATTACAAACGGCAACGATTTGCAGAAAATCGGCCCAGTTGAGCTTAAAGAAGATTCTTTAGTGCATATAAATTTTCCAATTCCGAGAGCAAAGATTTGCCTGCTGCAGGTTAATCTTGAAGGGCGAAGGCACACTAGCTCAACGCCAAGAGAGCGTGCACAAGCGCTGGAGCAAGAGATGTTCAGGCTGATTGAAGAATCCTTGGTTGAAGGCTACAAGTCTGGAGAGGGCAGATTATTAACCGTTTCTATTTAAATTAGTCGGGGTGCCCGGACTTGAACCGGGAACCTCTCGCACCCGAAGCGAGCGCTCTACCATTGAGCCACACCCCGTTTTGTGTCCCTAGCAAGAATCGAACTTGCATCACTCCCTTAGGACGGGAATGCTCTGTCCGTTGAGCTATAGGGACATTAACACGCATATTTTACCACAAACTTATCGTAGGCTAACCGAATAAAGATTTGAAGTGGTGGAGTCGCTTCCTAAATTGGTCAGGATAAGAAGCCTATCCACCGAGGCATAGGGGAATGCGTTGGGTGCAATATAACTTCCCGTATAAACCAACTGTCTGTTGGTTCCGTCATAATCCATTATTGTGATTTTTGCGTCCTCGGCCAAAACCAAATTTTTGGAAGAGGGGAACCAAAACACATTTGCCCCGGATTCGGCAACAAAGAAATTTCTATCCTCTTTGATATCATACACATAGGTGCGACCTTGTTTGATATCCCTTTCCTGCTTTTGGGTTGAAGAGCCCGGAATTGGGCTAATCAGCTTATCGGGAATTGTCGCCGATGCGCTGGCGGTATAGAGAAGTTTTGAATCGTCCGGAGAGAAATCAATGCCGGTTGCATCCCTTGTTAATATATCCGTCAATTCTTGGGGAAGCGAGCGCATTTTGTCGCTAAGCCGCTTTTGCGCATCCTTAGCCCAGGAAGCTAATATTTGCGGACTTCTTGCGGCCACATTTACGCGCCCGCTCTGCGCCGTAAATGAGCCCGTATCCAATAGATAAGTGCCTTTTGTTGTGGCCAAAAGGATTTGCCTGCCGTCAGGCGAGAATTGCCATGAGGCACCAGTTGAAAAATCTCCGTCAGTAATTTCTCTGGGGCCTTGGGCAAAGCCCAGCGGCAAATTTACGTTTTCAATAATCCAGAGGCCGTTTTTGGTATTTCCCTGGTTATCCTGCGTTTGGGGAATTGCATAGGCTATTTTTGAGAAATCGGCCGACGCTTGGGGACTAACTACCCCCGAGAATGTCAAAGCCGAAAGCGAAGGGACGCTTCTAAAAAGGTACGCATCTATCTCCGTGACTACCTCTTTATCAATCCCAATACGCTTATTCCAGCTTATATATCCGTCTTTTCTGATGCTTAAATCATAGTTTCCCGGGCCAAGAGGAAAAGTGGTGTTGGTTGCGTTTTTCAGCTCCCCGTTTACGAAAATTTGAGCTCCGTCAGGCACGGATTTAACAACTATAATACCATTGGAAACAAAACGGAAAGTACGGCTGTCGAATCTATATCCCCGTGCGTAGAGTGAGACAAAATAGCCTAAAGTTCCCACAACAAGTATCGTAAGGCCAAAGAAAAACAAACGCAGTCTTGTCATAACAGTTTCAAGGATACCACGAATTTTTATTCGTGGAGGAATTGAACCTGATATACCATCCTCCCTCAAGGGAAACCGCAAACTTTAGTTTGCTTAAGGATGTTATAGATAGGTAAAATTATACCAGAAAGTCCTCTTGAAAGTCGGTTATTTAGTATATAATGCCTTGAGAATACAAGCTGCCTTTTCCGGACAGGTTTTTATATCTTAATATCTTAAATCTATATCAATTATGCTCAAGAAGAACATTGCCATAGACTTGGGCACTGCCAACACTCTTGTGTGGGTGGCAGGCGTAGGTTTGGTAGCCAACGAGCCTACGGTTGTGGCCATTTCCGCCGACGACAGCAAGGTTGTTGCGGTAGGGGAAGAGGCCAAGCATATGCTTGGCCGTACTCCGGAAGCACTGATTGCCTCAAGACCGATGCGCGAAGGGGTTATTGCGGATTATCAAGTTACCGAGGCCATGCTTCGTTACTTCATCAGCAAGGTTTTGGGCAGATTTTCCTTCATTAAACCCGATGTTATGGTTTGCGTTCCGGCCGGGTGTACACAGGTTGAGCGCAGAGCAGCTCTGGATGCAACTTTGCAGGCCGGCGCGTCCCATGCCTATCTAATTGACGAGCCTCTGGCGGCCGCAATAGGCGCCGGAATCCCGGTTTCCGCACCCAGCGGGCACATGATTGTAGATGTTGGCGGAGGCGCAGCCGAGGCTGCAGTTATCTCTTTGGGAGGCGTTGTCGTTCACAAAAGCGTTCGCATCGCCGGCAATAAAATTGACGAAGCTCTTCAGAACTATTTAAAAAAGAAGTTTAATCTTGTGGTAGGGGACCAGACGGCGGAAGATATTAAAATTAAGATAGGTTCGGCCACAAAGCTGGCCAAGACCGAAAAACTGGAGATTTCGGGCAGGGATTTGGTTTTTGGCCTCCCCAGAAGCGTAATCGTAACATCCGACGACGTTACTGAGGCAATCCGGCCGGTACTTCTTCAGATAATCGGGGCGGTCAAGGCGGTTTTGGAGGATACGCCACCGGAACTGGCAGCGGATATAATAGATAAAGGAATAGTGATGAGCGGCGGAAGCAGTCTTCTTCGAAATTTTGACAAGCTTATGACCGAAGAAACGGGTGTTCCCAGCCACGTTGCGGAAGATGCGATGCTTTGCGTAGTTCGCGGTACCGGTTTGGTGCTGGAAAATATAGAATTATGGAAGAGAAGTGTGACGACAAAGAGATAAGCAAGAATAGGTTATAGCGAATAGCTTATAGGTTAGAGATGAGGAAGCGAAGACGTTCTAAAAGAGCAGATTTTTACTTAACAAGCAGCAATTAACAATTAGGTATAGAACCTCTATAGGTTATCAGAAAATAACTATAGTAATGGTACGTTCTGGCATAATTCCGTGGGGATAAAATGAGGACACAAATAAGTGTCAGGAGGTCAGCAAACGAGGTAATATTTTATACAATAAATGTTAATAGGTAGTCTAAGAAAACTGATAAATATATCCCTTAGTAAAAGAGAATATTAATCAAAATGCGGCAAATATTCCGTAATCCGGTCAAAATGGGGAAAAGTGGAATTTTACGGCTATAGGTTTCTAGGAATTTTGATATAATTATCTCGTAAGTGGAAAAATTTTGAGGTCATTTGGCCTCAAAAGACAAACAACCAAACCCAACATGCAAAAAAGGCCTTTTTATCCGTATATATCAGACCGAAAACAAGGGCAAATCTTAAATATAGAGCTATCCAGCACTTCAAAGCTTCGAGTGCTAAGCTTTGTGCGTGATTCTATATCCCATAAGAGTAAGTTTCTTATCGTTACACCCAATCCCGAGATCATTTTGGAGGCCCAGGAGGATAAAAAACTTGCGAAAATTCTCAATTCGGCCGATTTGGCATTACCCGATGGAGTTGGCCTGGTTCTTTCGGCCAAAATTTTGGGTTTCCCGGCATTAAATTTGATAAAAGGCAGGGAAATGTTTCTTGATTTGGCCAAGCTGGCGAACAAAAAACACTGGAAAATATTCTTATTGGGAGGTAGAAAAGATGAAGCCGAAGCTGCAGCCGAAATTCTCTCCCGCAGCCTCAAAGGTGTAAAAATTGCGTATTCGGCAGGTCCCGAACTAAACCAAGCAGGTGAACCGACCACCTTAAAAGATAGAGAACTTGAGAAAGATATTGTGGCTCAGATAAATAATTTTGCCCCGCAAATTCTTTTTATCGGCTTTGGTGCTCCAAAGCAGGAGAAGTGGACAGCAAAATGGTATCGGAAGCTAAATGTTGGGGGAGCAATGGTAGTCGGGGGAACTTTCAACTATATTTCCGGTCGCGCAAGCTTGCCGCCGAAGTGGATGGAAAACTACGGTCTGGAGTGGCTCTGGAGGCTAATAACCCAACCCTGGAGAATTGTCAGAATATTCAAAGCGACTGTTGTTTTCCCAATTAAAGTGTTTTTATATAAACTTAAGCAATGAAAATGACTCTTTTGGCTAGCGTTTGCATATTCAAGGGAAACAAGGTTCTTCTTCTTAGGCAGGCTAAGGGAGAATCCCAGGAAGGGTTTTGGGGTCCGCCGGGCGGCCATGCCGACAACGAAGAAAATCCGCTAAAGGTCGCGGCAAGAGAAACAAAAGAAGAAACAGGGTTGGATATAGAAATAAAGGGACTCATAAGGGGCGGAATTTTGGTAATTCCTGATGGCCGGGAATATGCCTTTACATTCTTTTTGGCCAAGCCCGAAAAGTGGAAGGAGATTGAGTTTCCAAAAAACGAAATATCCGAATATGCATGGGCCAGCCTGAACGATATTAAGAAGGGAAAATATCCTTTAAGAAAACCATTTTTAATGCCGGGATTATTAAGAGCTTTTGAAAAGAAGAAAATTGCTCCGGCCGATGTGTTCGTGATTCAAGGCAGCGAGGAAGAGACTCCTCGCGTGTGATATAATTTCTACCATGGCTGAAGAGATTCAACTTCCTAAAGGAACTACGGTTCCAGACCACATAGCAATAATTCCTGACGGCAATCGACGCTGGGCCCGTGCGAAAGGCTTACCCACATTGGAAGGACATGCCCGCGGGTTTGACAGAGCAGTGGAAGTTTCAAGAGCGGCGCGAAATGCCGGCATTCATACGGTCACTCTTTGGGGTTTTTCGACCGAGAATTGGGAGAGAAGCAAGGAAGAAGTAGGCTATCTAATGAGA
>Ga0315284_10011822_pt1 | contig 12430 bp, 3 predicted proteins | sample YL17G09_16_MG_FD_203696 | JGI IMG/M metagenome (GOLD analysis project Ga0315284, IMG submission 203696) | Sediment microbial communities from Yellowstone Lake, YNP, Wyoming, USA - YL17G09_16 | ecosystem: Environmental > Aquatic > Freshwater > Lake > Sediment | place: USA: Wyoming | collected...
CCCCAAGCGACCTGCCCGCCGAAGTCCCGTTTACGGGACGCAGGCGGGAGCGATCCTCAAGTGAAACGCTCCTCAAGTCACGCTGAAGGCGTGACGATCCTTGAGCGTAGCGATCACTTAGAGATGGTGCAGGATAGGTTGGAAGAATGTGTGTGGAGCCTCCATGGGAAAGGTTCGAGACATTCAAAAGCCGAATGGGAGGCGACATCCCGGCCAACAGCGAATTGATTTCTCTGCCGGGGCAAACTTTGGCTTGAGGAGCGGACACCAGAACAATTGAAAAGTGAGGGCGGAGTTCATTTCGGTAGGATGGCATGAAGTTGCATTTGAACCAAAGTCCCCATCTTTTCTTCTTCTTTAGAAGCTACAGGGGAGGTAACGTGTGGTAACCGGTCAGACCATTCAGCTTCCCCGAGTTGGCATGTTTGCTATTGTTCGCAACCGACGCGGAGTCGTTGCTGCAGTCGAACCTTACGACGGCGAGACGGGATGCCTTCATCTTGTCCACCTGGAGTATAAGGACGACCAGCATCCCGTCGAAGAGCAGCTGCTCTGGGAGCTCGAACCCCGGAAAACTCTCCTTGAACCGACTGCCCTTCCTGACGCGGGGTCGGCAGACCCTATGCCAGCGGCTGACTTCGACGCATTGCTTTGTGCTGCCCGATGGAGCGCGGCTTTACCCTATCTCGATCCCGACAAAGAGGGCCCGCTGGACCGTCTGCCGGTATCGAGTCCTTTCCACGGTGCGGTTCAGATCGAAGACTACCAACTTGTGCCTCTCCTGAAGGCACTGCGTATGCCGCGAGTGAACCTTCTCATAGCCGACGATGTTGGATTGGGCAAGACCATCGAGGCTGGCCTGATCCTTACTGAGCTCCTGCTCAGGCGTCGCATTCAGCGTGTTCTCATTCTAACGCCGGCGTCCCTGAGGCTGCAGTGGCGGGACGAGATGTGGGAGCGATTTTCGCTCCCCTTCGATCTCATTGATCGGGCTGAGACACACAACCTGCGCAAACGCCTGGGCATGGACGCCAACCCGTGGCGCTCCTTCAGCCGTATCATAGCCTCGTACCACTATCTGCGGCAGGAAGACGTGCTTGAACAGTTTCTATCGGCATGTCGTACGCCGGAAGGTTCACCGCACCTTCCGTGGGATCTTTTGATTGTAGATGAATGTCACAACCTCATGCCTTCCGCTTTTGGTGACGATAGCGACCTCTGCCGCATGCTGAGGCTGCTCGCACCTCAATTCGAACACCGTCTCTTCCTGAGTGCCACTCCGCACAATGGACACACCCGCTGTTTTACTGGCCTGCTTGAGATCCTCGACCCAGTGCGTTTCAGCCAAACGACTGAGCTGAGGCCGGCCGAGAAGGAACGTATCCAGCAGGTTGTGATCCGTCGTTTGAAGCGCGAGATCAACGCCCGTACCAATCCGCCCAAGTTTTGCACCCGGCACGCTCCTAAAGCGCTTCTTCTCAACATGTCATCACGTGAAGCTGCCTTGGGCGTTGCTTTCGATGCCTTCCGCAAGGAAGTAAGAAAGCTCATCGCAGTGGGTGACCGTCGGAGACGCCGATCCGGGAGCTTTGCCGTCGAGATCCTCGGGAAACGACTTTTGAGCTGTCCGACGGCATTTGCTGAGTCGTGGCGACGTTGCAAGGAAGGGCTTGCAGTGGCAGATGCGGCGGCCGATGCCGAAGTCGCTGCTGTCGAGCGTACCGTACGCCAGGAGACGGGCGATGACCGTGAAACGCAGTCACGAGAAGCCACTGCCGCATCCGTGGTTGGAGCTTGGCTCAAGGCTGTTGCCGGTGATTTGAGTAACGAGATTGGTGCGATCGATAATGCCGTGGCGGAAATGGGATTTGATCTTAGCCGAAACGAAATAGTCAGCCAGAATCCGTACGCTGATGCACGCTTCGATACCTTTATCTCCCTCGTCGAGGAACTTTTGCTGAAGAATGGCGCATGGCGTGAAGACGAGCGACTGGTCGTATTTACCGAGTATAAAACCACGCTTGATTACCTTGTCCGGCGTCTGCGTGAGCGTTTCGAAGCTGACCGGATCCTCATGCTTTTCGGCGGAATGGACGACCTTGATCGAGATGTCGTCAAACTGGCTTTTAACGACCCAGTCCGCACCGTACGCATCCTGCTTGCCACTGATGCCGCGGCTGAAGGCCTCAACCTGCAGTGGACCGCCCGCTACATGTTGCACTACGACTGCCCCTGGAATCCTTCGAAGCTCGAACAGCGAAACGGCCGCATCGATCGCCACGGACAGGCACGTGATGTCATCATTCACCACTTTGTGAGCGATCAGGACCAGGACCTGAGCTTTCTTGCCCACGTCATCCGTAAGGCCCATGAGATTCGGGAAGACCTCGGATCGTCCAATGAGCTGTTTGACGAGGCGGCCCACCGTCGCCTGGTGAACGGTGAGAGCCTCGCGACCGTCAAGGCCGACCTTGACCGTCAGGTGGAAGCAACTCGGGGCAGAGCCGCCATAGAAGCCGATGATACAATCGGCACTGAGAGTGAAGATGGTGGCGTTGGTCTGGAGCTCGGGGCCATGGCCGCCGAGATCGATCTTGATTCCGGCACGCTTCGTGAAGCGCTCGAGGCCGCCATGGCCATCCGCGCCGGCAGGCCGCAACTCGAATGCGCCAGAGAGCCCGAGACCTATAAGGTACTGAACCCCGGCCTACCAGGCTGGAGCGAGGTCATTGACGATTCCCTCCGGCTCAGAACGGGCAGGGATACCCGGGGTCCGGTAGCCCGCCTCGCCTTCAGCCCCGAGCCCCTTATTGAAGACGTCGGCGGTCGACAGGTATTTTATCCGAGGCGGGATGTGCAGATGATGCACCTTTCGCACCCCATGATTCAGAAGGCGATCGGATCGCTTACCCGCAGGCGCTTTCCCGGGACCGGCGAGTCTGTCTCGCGCTGGACACTACGCATGGGTGGGGTTCCAGCAGGTGCGGAAGCCCTTGTGCTTCTGAGCGTGGAGGAACTCGCGGTGAATGATCTGCGGGAGTGCTATCACCATTGGGTGCACACGATCGCTTTTCCCATCCTCAAGAATGCGCTCCGTGAACCACTTCCGCATCGACCGGCTCTTGAGCTTCGCTGCGCGCCAACCACACACAACACCAAACATCGCGAACGAGCTCGCGACCTCTTTCAGGAAATAGAGCCTGATCTTAAGGAATTTCTTCGCAAACATGCAGAGCAACTGACTGCCGATCTGCGCAAGCAACTCGGGAACGACGGCGTGCAAGCACGCAAGAACGAAGACGAGAGGTACCGAAGCCGTCAGGGCGAGGTATCGCATTTGATCGCCGAGAACACATTAGCGAAGCTCGAACGCGAGGTTGAGAAGCTTAAACAGGAGCGACAGCAAGGCTCTTTCTTCGACGAGGCCGAACGCCTGGAACGAATCGACCAATCCATCGAGGAAAAAAAGGAAGAGATCGTCCGCCGGACACGGCACTACGAAGAAGTTCGTGCACAACTGGACAAGGAGCGCGAACGCATACTCAAGAATCTCCTCCCGAAACGCCACTCAATGTCAAGTGATGCCCAGGCTTTCCCTGTAGTCATAGAGATCCGTTTTCCCGGAGGTACGGCATGAGTGCATCTGAACTCATCGGCTGGGACCGACTTCGGCACGGAGGCTTATTGCTCGATACCCAGCGTCTGCGTGATATTTCCGCGTACGATCCAGGTCCTCTGTCGTCCTTCCATGAACGTGAATTGCGCCGCATGGCTGCCGCGGTAGTTGACGGCAGCGGCGATGTTCCGGCCTTTGTGACCTTTGTATTGCAGAACGTTTGCGGTTTTTCAGATACCGAAGGCACGTGGCAGCGTGGTAGCAGCGTTCCTGCCGAACGGGGGCGGGTCGCTGTCACCGGCGAGACGGTGAAGCCCCGTCAGCTCTGGAGAGGATACAAGGGAGGGGTGCTCCCGGTGTTCATGGACCGAGAGCAGCGTATCGGCATCGGCAGGGGACGGAAAGTTACGAGCCAGGTCCTGCAGTGGCTGAGGGCGTCAAACGAGCGGCTCGCGGTCATTACCAACGGGCGCCAGTGGCGGCTTGTCTTCGCCGGACTCGATTTCGACGCGTGGTGTGAGTGGGATCTTGACCTTTGGTTCGAGGAAGGCACGCTTTCCCCGCAGGTGACGGCACTTCGTGTCCTGCTGTCGCCTGTGCTGTGGACACCGGTTGGAAAGGATGCTCCCTCGCCGCTTTTGCAGGCGATCTTCGACAGCCGCAAAGGCCAGGCAGAGCTCTCGGCAGTGCTGGGAGAACGGGTCCGCGAAGCGGTCGAGCTGCTTGTCCAGGGACATGGCGAGGCGCTTCGGGAACACTGCGAAGGAGTCGCTCCCGCAGAAATATACCGGGCCGCCGTACGCGTTGTGATGCGAATGGTGGTTGTGCTGTTCGCCGAGTCACGGGAGCTTCTGCCCCAGGGCAATGCCCTTTACCATGGGTCGTACGGTCTCACCGGATTGCTCGAAGATTTGGAGAAGATCGCCTCCCGCGGTGGCAGCCGGCTGGCTTGTTCGTGGACTGCCTGGCCAAGGATGCTATCGCTCTTCCGTCTCGTTCACCAGGGCTCGCACCACCCTCTCATTACCGTTCCGGCCTATGGCGGAGAACTCTTTGCCCCGGGAAGTTCAGAATCTTTGGACGGTGTTTCAAAGGCGCTGGCTGTATTCGAAAGCGCCTGTTACGACCGGGAATTGTTTCCCGACCGGGAAGTCCACCGCATGCTTGATCGGATCACCCGTACGCGCATCAAGGTTCGGCAGGGTCGTTCCAGCACCTGGGTTCTTGCGCCAGTCGATTTCTCAGACCTATCCAGCGAATACATCGGCATCCTGTACGAAGGGCTGCTCGACTTCGAGCTCAAGACCGCGCCTGCCGGCGACCCGGTGGTTTTTCTTGCCGTGGGTAACCAGCCGGCCCTGCCGCTCTCCCGTCTCGAAGCGATGGATGAAAAGGCGCTCTCGAGCCTGCTCGAGAAAATGAAGGACACGAGCAGTAGTGATGATAAATCCGAAGAGGTCCCTGAAGCCGAGGCTGACGAGGAAAACCCGGCGGAAGGCGAGGAAGGCGCCCAAGGCCAAGAGGAGGCTGAGCCCGAGCCAGCAGAGGTCGAGGAAGAGCCTGGCGACGAACGCCACACTACCCGTACCCGCGCAGAGACATGGGCACGCCGCGCTGTCGAGGTTTGCAAGCTCGTTAAGAAACTTTCGGGGGCGATGACCCCGGAGAAGCGGCTCCGATATGAGGATGACATAGCACGGAAAGCCCGTCAGCTCGTGATGCGGGTCATACTTCCCGGCGAATGGTATCTCGTGCGGTGGGGCGGGACGCGGAAGGGCTCAGGGACATTCTATACACGCCCGGGATTAGCGGTGCCGACGGTTCAGCGGACTTTAAGACCACTTGCGTTCAATGCGCCTGCTGGCCTTGACGGAAAGCCTGACCGTGATGCGCCTCCTGCTGCATGGACCCCGAAGAAGCCGGAGGAGATCCTCGCACTCAAGGTCTGTGACCTGGGCTGCGGGTCAGGAAGTTTTCCGGTAGCAGCTCTGCGATTTCTGACTGACGCGCTATATGTCGCGCTTCGTTGGCACAGTCGGCTTGCGGGTGATCCAGGTCGCCCGATAGATGAGATTCTGGGTTTGGTTTCTCCTGGCCATGCACCTGACGACACCAAAGCAATGCGTCTTCCTTGCCGGCCAGATGACGACGACTTCGAGAGGCAAACCCAGGCATTGCTCCGGCGCTATGTCGTTGAACGCTGTATTTATGGTGTTGACCTTGACCCGCTGGCTGTCGAACTCTGTCGGTTGTCACTCTGGATCGAGACCATGGACCGTTCGCTTCCGTTCTCATTCCTCGACCATAAGATAAAGTGTGGTAACTCCCTGGTCGGTGCATGGTTTGACCAGTTCCAGCATTACCCGGCAATGGCCTGGAAAAACCGCGAGGGCGGGGATAAGAGTCACTCCAATGGCGTTCACTTCCAGGCGGACGAACGCACCAAGGCCATCAAAACATTTGTCAAAGATAAACTTACTCCGGACCTTGTCGACGCCATTACTGGACAATTTCGACTATTCTCACCGGAGGCCGCAACGCCTCAGGGCGTTCACGATAAGGCCCTCGCGCTCTTGGAGCAATTGCATGAAATGCCCGTCCACGACGCGGCAGAGCGCGCTCGCATTTACCGGGATGAACTGTTGGGCTCTTCTGAGTATCGGTCGCTTAAAGAGGCGATGGACCTCTGGTGCGCCTGCTGGTTCTGGCCAGCGGACGAACTGGAGAATGCGCCATTGCCTACGTCTTTCGCTCGGCCGTCGGAGGTAACCCGTGCTATAGCAGCACGCCTTGCCGCTGAAAAAATGTTCTTCCACTGGGAACTGGAGTTTCCAGACGTCTTCCGCGCAACTGGTTCGGGCTTTGACGCCGTTGTCGGTAACCCGCCATGGGACATTGCGAAGCCAAACTCGAAGGAGTTTTTCTCGAACATAGATCCGCTTTACCGTTCTTATGGCAAGCAAGAGGCTTTGGGCTATCAGACAGAGTATTTTAAGAGTGCGGACGTGGAGCGCGCATGGCTTGATTACAGCGCTGATTTTAGGTCTCAATCAAATTTTACAGGCTATTGCGCAAATGCCTTCGGGGATCCAGAGCGTAACGAGCAAAGTGCGGATCGTTTCACTATGAAGCGGGGAAATGCCAATTTGGTTCTACATGCCAAATGGCGCGGAATGCGCGCAAAGAGCATCGGTTATGCTGACCCCGCTCACGCGTTCTGCCACCAGGGTTCAGCAGATGTAAATCTTTACAAGCTGTTCCTTGAACAAGCCCATGCACTTTTAAAATCAGGCGGGCGTCTCGGGTTCATCGTGCCTTCGGGTCTCTACTCCGACCACGGTACTGGTGGCCTCCGCCAGCTCTTCCTCGACCGTTGCCGCTGGGAGTGGCTCTTCGGCTTTGAAAATCGGGAAGGGATTTTCGAGATCCATCGCTCCTACAAATTCAACCCGGTCATCATTGAGAAGGGCTGCACCACCGCAGCGATCCATACTGCCTTCATGCGTCGAAAGCTTGAGGACTGGGAGAACGCCGAGGCCCTGGCCACGTCCTACACCCGAGCGCAGATCGAACGCTTTAGCCCGCGTTCCAAGTCTATCCTCGAAATTCAATCTAATCGTGATCTTGAGATTCTCGAAAAGATCTATTCGAACTCTGTGCTTCTTGGCGACGATGGCCCCGATGGCTGGGGCATAAAGTACGCCACAGAGTTTCACATGACCAACGACTCCCACCTCTTCCCCCCGCGGCCAAAATGGGAGGCGGACGGCTACCGACCCGATGAATACAGCCGTTGGCTCAAGGGAGACTGGCGGCCGATCATAGAGCTGTGGGCCGAGTTGGGAGTGAAGCCCCTTCTTGAAGGCGAGCGTCGATGCGCCCAACCGCCATACGACACGCTGCCGATTCCGCGCGCGGACATCCCATCAGGTATTATCCTCTCGCGCGAGGCGGATGCTTGGGTGCCGGAAGTTCCGGTCGAGGACATCGCGGTTCCGCTCTATCAAGGATTGATGGTCTGGAACTATGACTGTTCATTCAGTGGCTGGGTTTCGGGGACTGGTCGCTCCGCCAAGTGGAATCAGATCGGATGGAAAAACAAGATTGTTGCCCCGCAGTTCCTTGTGTCTCTCTCTGACTACTACGGAAGAGACAAAGCCATCAAGGAGGCTAAGGTCTGCTTGAGGCGGATCACAACGGCTGTGCATCAGAGAACGGCAGTGGCCAGCCTCGTCCCAAACTTCCCATGCGGCGACGTCGCATCAGTCGTGCAGCCAGCGGCAATTAAAGACAGACTCTTGCTTTCTGCAGCGATGAACCTGTTTCCTGTTGATTTCGTCGCAAAGAAAGCCTGCACCTACCTTCATCTGGATTGGCATGTAGTCGAGTCGTTGTCTCTACCACGTCTGTCGGATAAGCTGGTTGAATTGTCCCTTCGCCTAAACTGTGTGATCTCGAATTTTGCTGAACTGCGAATTCAAGTGTGCTCTCTTGGCTTCGCTATGTTTGCGAAGGCCGCACTTACGTTGGCAGAGAGGTTGCGACTAGATGCCATGATCCAGTCGGTTGGTCTCTGCGTTCTCAATCTATCACGTTCCGAAACAGGACACCTGCTTGCGGACTGCGATCGACCACTGGAGTACGTCAAGAGATCGAATGCTACGGCGATAGATGCCAAGGGCTTCTGGCGCGTTGACAAGGATAAGGACCCCGAGTTGCGCCACACTGTCCTGACACTCGTCGCTTTCCACGATCTTGAAGAGAAGATCCGCGCTTGCGGTGGTGACCGCGACAAGGGCATCGAGGCCTTCCTCAATCAGAACAACGGCGAGGGCTGGATGCTGCCCGAAACATTGCGGCTTGCCGACTATGGTCTCGGCCACGACGAGCGGGCAAAGGAACCCCAGCCTGTTGCGAGCCGCCTCGGACCGCGTTTCTACGATTGGCAACTTGCCCAGACCCCTGAAGAATCCTGGCGTGAATGCCACCTCCATGCACGTAATCTGCTTGGTGAAGAGGGCTACAAGAAACTGCTGGATGAGATTGAAGGCAAAGCCCCGGATGGATGCGGCCCGAGCGAGAGCAAGCCGCTTGAGATACGCGAGCAGGGAGCGGACTATCAGGACCTGCCGCTTTTCCGCCCAAAAACTTGACAATACGTGTCGATATGGGTAGTATTGTCCCCCATAACGGCACGGAGCGCACAATGAAAACCTCGGATTTTCTGGCCCTCCATAATGTCTTCTCCCTCGTCATCTCTTCTTTGTATTGACATGCCCATCAACTCATATTAAAGTAACCCATATGACATTAATCTTAAATGGGTGAGATATGCTTGAATACTTTTACAGGAAAGACGATCAGGAAATATTCTCTGGGAGGACGTACGAACTCTCTCTCATGGAAGATCATCTGCTCTCTGGCAAACCTGTTGATGTCCATATATCGGGTTTACGGCGTATCGGGAAAACCATGCTGATCAAAGAGTTCATGAAAAAACACATGGACGATGAAAGCATAATCCATGTCTACATAAACCTGGAAGAGATATCGGAGACGCCGGAAGAGTTTGCTCTTAAATTCATCGGATGGCACCTGTACTGGTACTACACAAAAGGAGACAGACTCCCCGGCCCATACCTCCACCTGCCTTCCCTTATCTTTCAAATACCGGATAGAGAGTTGAGGGATGCACTCATGCCCGCTACTGCGGAACTTGAAAAGGCCAAACCTGACAGGCAGAGACTCCTTGAGGAATGCTTCAGCTTTGCCGGCACACTTGCCCGTTTTACCGGGAAGAGGGTTATCGTTTTTCTCGACGAATTTCAGGAGATTGCAAATCTCACCAACTTCGATCACATGAAGAACATCCTCAAAATCTTTCGAAGCATAAAAGATAGGGTGAACCATGTGACCTACTGTATCAGCGGTTCGATTATCTCCGAGATGGAGAATATCACACGGGACAGCAGAAGCCCCCTCTTTAACCAGTTCTCTCATATCCCTATCAAGCCGTATACACGGGACGAATCAGGAGAGCTTGTCTACAAATTGATCCCCCATATCGATAACAGGCTTATGGGCCTTTTCTATCATTACAGTGCCGGTAATCCTTTCTATCTTGGCCAGATATTGAGAAAGACCTTGCTCTTTTTGGGCAGACAGGAGGTGCTGTCGGATATGCTCATTAAACGGGCCTTCATCTCAGAGGTGCTCTCACCGGAAGGGCTTATCCACTCGTACTGCACGTACCTCTACAGCGTCTCTCTCCAGAGGGCGAGGGGTTACGGCGTATTGAAATCGTTACTGGATACCGTCGCGACGAACGACACCTCCATGACACAATCAGAACTGGCCAGGGCGTTGAAGATGAGCCAGGGACCGATACGAATCAACCTGAAAGAACTCCAGGATATCGGACTGCTTTTCGAAAGAGAACAAAGATATCATTACTGCGACCCCGTACTGAGATACTGGGTCGCCTATGTGCAGAATGGCGTCGAGGTTGCTGATTTTCCTCAAGAGAAAGATCTTCGGTCGATCATCGAGGAGTTGGATAAAAAATATCAGCGTGCATCGGAAGAGCTTGGCAGGATGAAAGAAGAATCCATAATGATTATGATGAAGCAATTCTCAGGACAGGAAATGGATGGGGCACTATTCGGCCTGGCAAAAGGGATCATTCTGCCGGCCTTCACGAAGCTCGAACAGTACGTCTCGAAGGATGGTAAGACAGAGATAGATATTCTCGCCACTACTAAAACAGGCAAATGGGCTGTTGAGGTAAAATGGAAGGGCAAGGCTGCAGGAATTAAAGAGATCGAAAGGCTCTTGCAGAAAGCTTCACCCCTGGCGGATACATGCTGGTATGTCTCAAAAGCCGGTTTTACGAAAGAGGCCAGAAAGTTTGCTCTGGAACAGGGGATACTCATATCTTCCGAAAAGGACATGAGAATACTTGCTGACAGCTTGCAAAACAGTGTGGAGCGGAAATATTGACGAGGATCCGAGAGTGATATGCCTCACGTGGGATTCTCGGCCGGGGTGCTTGACGAGATTCGTGGGGCGGAGGCCTGACCATGGCCATTAATCCGATTGTCTACACCGAGAAGGTTGTCCGCAGCTTCCTGCGGTATCAGCTCACTGCCTATCCTTTTGCCGACGTGCGCCTCCATTCGCAGATGAGGAGACTTCTATCTCTGGACGAGACGCGTCAATCACCGCTCATGAAGGGACCGTACATCAGTCTTTCGCGCTCCTTCCGTCAAGGGGCGTCGGTGGATGACCTCTTGAGAGAGAAAGTCTTCCACCCTCACATGCGGCAGCGTATCCCCGCCGAGATCACCCATGTCTACGGCCACCAGGAAGAAGCGATCCGGTCCATCCATAGCGGCCGGACGACGCTGGTATCCACCGGAACGGGATCAGGCAAGACAGAGTGTTTTCTCTTTCCAATCGTGAGCAAATGTCTGGCGCTAAGAGATGAAGGCGCACCAGCAGGGATCAGTGCTGTCATCGTCTACCCCATGAACGCATTGGCAGAAGACCAGCTTTGGCGACTGCGTTCACTGTTGGCCGGGACTGGGATTTCGTTCGGCATGTATGTCGGCAAGACACCGGAGCGAGAGGCCGAGGTCACTGGTATCCGTCTGCCTGCGGGCGCATCACGGGCCGACTACGAGGCACGACTTGCCGAGGTGCGGCGCGAAAAGCGGAGCGAGGCCGTTTATCCGCCAGAAGAGATCTGCTCGCGGGAGATCATGCGAACGCCTGGTCGCCAGCCGAGGATCCTGCTCACCAACGTCAAACAGCTTGAACTCCTGCTCACGCGCCAACGTGACGTAGAACTCTTTGCTGGAGCCGGGCTCGATTTTCTCGTGTTCGATGAGGCTCACACCTTCTCCGGCGCTCAGGGAGCAGAGACGGCTTGCCTGATACGACGCCTGCGCAGCTTCTGCGGCCGCGCAGCTCAGGACACCGTCTGCATCGCAACGTCCGCGACCATCGTTGACCGGGAGAACCCTGAGGCGGCGCGCGACTTCGCTTCGAGATTTTTCGGAGTTCCGAAAACCGAGGTGGCAATTGTCGGCGAAACCTATGAGTCCGAAGTGTGGGCAGAGGGTCGCGTTGTACCGCTGGCCCCGGCCAAAAATCCTAACACAATTCTGCAAGCGTGCGTTCAGGCTGTGGACGACAAAGTTGATCCCGGAGCGGCTGTGAGAGCGGCATACCGAGAACTCGCTGGTATTGAACTGGCTGCAGGCGATTGGCCGGGAGTGCTTCATGCATCGCTCTCGCGCAACGAACTGGTCTTTCAATTGAGCGAGTCGCTTACCAGGCCGCGGCCCTTGCACGAGCTGCCTCCAGAACTGGAAAAGAAGATCGGACGGACCGTGACCGAAGCGGAACTGCTCGCATGGCTCACCTTGGGTGCTGCCGCTCGTCTGGAAGGTCGGCCACTGGTGCGGCCCGTCGTGCATGGCTTTGTGCGGGGTATCAGCGGTGCGGTGGTCAGTTTCCCCGAAGCCTATCAGGGGCCTCGGCTCTGGCTTGCGGCGGAAGACGAAATTGAGGAAGGCGGAGGCGAGACAAAATACGCCCACTTCGCGGTAACCACCTGCACCACCTGTGGGCAACACTACTTTGTCACCTTCCTCAAGGACTTTGAATTCAAGCGAAGAAATCCCGGCGGCGGTGAGGCCCAGGGCGACAGCTCTTTCTGGGAACCATTGGAGGAAGCCCAGGGTGGATGCCGTGTGGTTCTGACAGACCGAATAGTTGGTGATAGCGACGACGAAGACATTGAAGATAATG
>Ga0315284_10011823_pt1 | contig 12430 bp, 17 predicted proteins | sample YL17G09_16_MG_FD_203696 | JGI IMG/M metagenome (GOLD analysis project Ga0315284, IMG submission 203696) | Sediment microbial communities from Yellowstone Lake, YNP, Wyoming, USA - YL17G09_16 | ecosystem: Environmental > Aquatic > Freshwater > Lake > Sediment | place: USA: Wyoming | collected...
AACGTCGAGGTGGGCCTGCTGGAAATAGTGCCCCACCATGTCCCGCATGAATGCGTCGCCGTATCCTGTCGAACCGCGGTAATTAGGCTGAAGAATGGCATAGCCTTGGGCGGCGAGGACGGGCTTGTAGGTGCTCCAGGAACCCAAGGTCATCTTGTCGGCGCTCTGCGGCCCGCCGTGAGTGCAGACGACGAGCGGATAGCGCCGGCCCTCCTGATAGTCCACGGGGTAAGTGAGGACACCTTCGACACTGACTCCATCCGCGCCCTTCCACTGTACCTTTTCCATGCGCGGCAATTTGAACTGGTTGAGATAGTCGTAGACGTGCGTGATGCGAACCGGCGCGGAGTCACCTGGCCCCAGGAGGTAGATTTCCCCGGGGCTTGAGGGATTGCTGAGTCCAAACACCTGCCGGTTGTTTTTTTCGAAATAGGTCCAGCTCCCCAAGGCGTGCTCCCCGCTGGTCAGCTGCGTGACTTTACCAGTCGCAAGGTCGAGCGCCTGCAATTCGCTATGTACCCCCATGTTGGTCATCAGGTAGATGGAGCTGCCGTCTTTGGACCAGGCGGCCGCATCGATGCCATATGGGAAATCGGGCAGAATCAACCGGGCATCCCCGCCCCCAGCGGGCGCGATGAACAGATTGTTGTCATAGTAAGTGTCGAATTTCCTGTTAGCACCCGCGATGAAGAGCACTTGGCTGTTATCAGGGGAGAACTCGGCGTTTGATTCCGCGACCTTGTTGCGCGTGAGTTGCAGCGCTCCTTTGCCCGCGCTGTCCATGACATAGACTTCACTCTGGTCCTCGTCGCCAACGAGGGGGCTGGGAGCTCTGGTGGCGACTATCCTGGTTCCATCCCGGGAGAGGGTATAGCTCGTGATGGAGTACTCTCCCTCAGTCAGCCGCGTTTCTTTTTCGTCACCCGGAGTGATCTTCCATAGATGCGTCTCCTTGTAGTTTTCGTCGAATGCGTAAACGTCGTCTTTGACTTTGTCGCGTTCCTTCTCCTCCGTCGTTTTGGGATCAGAAGCAAGAAAGTATATGGCATCCCCCTTCGGCGACCACGAGATGCCAGAGACGGCGGTGGCATGTTTGGTGAGTTGCTGCGCTTCGCCTCCGGAGTTGCTGATCAGGAATACCTGAGCGATTTCCTCGGAGCCCCCGGCCGTGCCGGAAGCCGCGCGCTGGGTGATAAAGGCGATGCGGTTGTTGTCCGGGGCCCAGCGCGGTGAACTCTCTCCCTTGGCGCCGTTGGTCATCTGGGCGAGCCCGGAGCCGTCGATATTGATGCGCCAGATGTGGGAGATGCGGCTATTGGCTTTCCAATCGGCTTTGCTGAGGACAAAGAGAACCTGACGCCCGTCAGGTGAAAGCTGCGGGTTACCCAACGCGGGCATTTCCAGCATGTCCACCAGGGTCATGGGCCGTTTCGCTTGCGCGCCTGAAAACAGGGAGAGCGCAAGGATCAGTGCAATGATCAGGGGCGTTATCTTGTATGGACGATTCATATCAAGCTCCTTTGAAACCTCGGATGGATTGCAGCGCCACCATAAACAAACCCGCCAGCACAAAGTTGCCGTGGTCCGATGATGCTTGGGAAAGAGCTTAATACACTCGCAGCTAAAAATCAGCTTTGACACGGACCTCCAACTGCCGCACCTGCCGGAGCGGCACCTGGGCCAAGCGCATGGTGGACTTTCCTCGCATCCAGTGAGAAGCTAATTACGTGGAGGAATGGAAATCATGCGGAACTTCGTGCTCGGGATGATCTTAACGATTGTGACTCTCTTCGTCGGTGGATATCTCTACGTGAAACAAGGCTATCTCGATCTTCGCGCCGACCAGGAGCCTACGCCCACCGAACGTCACTTCGCGATGAGCGCAATGGACGCCTCGACTGAACGCCACGCTCCCGACGCGAAGAATCCCGTTCCCGCCACCGAAGAGAATCTCGTCGCGGGCGCCACTTTATACTTAAATCATTGCGGCGGGTGTCACGGCGTCCCGTCCAATCCCGACAGCCAGTTCGCCCGCTCCTTCTATCCACCAGTCCCGAACTTCTTCAAAGAGGCGCCTGACATGCCGGAGAACCAGAACTGCTACATCATCGTCCATGGCGTGCGCTGGACGGGCATGCCTGCGTGGAACAAGACTCTGACCGACGCGCAAACGTGGGAGACAGTAACGTTTCTTAGCAACATCGAGAAACTTCCGCCGCCCGCGAAAAGAGTTTTCGAGACTCCCGCGTCGCCGGCCGGCGCCCCGGCGGCGAAATAGCCCGCACCATCGTATCCCATATTGCAATAAGTTTATCTGAGCACCTATCGATGTCAGCTGGAAACTCGGTTTGTCTCCATATTCTCGGCAGGGCCGGGATTTTGGCGAAGCACGCCAGGCGGGGGGAGGTCTTGAGTTTGCAGCGCTGGCAGGTTGATCGGGAGCGCCGGATAGTCACGTTCTCCAAGCGCACCAAGAACGGGAAGACCACGATCGCGATGCTGACGGACAAGGCGCTGGAGGCAATCGACTGCGTCCGGGTTCTGTCCGGGTGCGCATATGTTTTACAGCCCTAAGACCGAAACCCGCTGGTTTGATGCTCGAAAACCGTGGCTGGCGGCGCGCGAGGCGGCCGGCTATCCATGGCCTCCCATTCGCAACCTCCGGCCGGCGTTCGGCATCGAGGCGGTGATGAAAACTGGGGACCCTCGCCAATTTTTCGACTTATGTTCCACGACACAGGCGATCGGCCAACGCAAAATAGGGGAGCGTCCCTGGTCTCCCAGCCCAACTCCTGCGGGATGGCTTACATCATTTTGTGCGGCATAAAAACTAAGAAATGTCCGAACTATGCGTCTATCAAGAGAGCGATAGATCTAATTATTTGTGCGAGGCAGGAGCGCCCAAGGCGGTGCTGATCGCGGAGGAACTGTTCACAGAAAACCTCTGCTTCCTTCCCTATAAACGGTCAATTCACAACACGCCAATAAAACGTGACAGGCACAACCATGTCCGTATAGAAAGGGCCAGGTAGAGTCCGAACGCATGTAAGCGAGTGACGGCGACATAACCTCCGGTTCGCACCAATAGCCTGGGGTATGGGGATGCGCGAGCGAGAGGTGATGCCGTGGTTGGGAAGGATTTCGAGAGTGGAAACTCAGAGCACGTGGATTTATTTGCATCGTGCTTGCCAACGCGATTTCGTAACAAGATACATTTCTGCATCTGAGCCTGGATACGACCGCTTCCTGCCTGATTCGCCCTAAAGAATCTCTGGAGCCGCGGCTGTGTCAGACAACGCTTTTCCACTACCAGCAGGATTTTGTGCTGCGCCATGGCTTCAACTTGTGGTTCGCATCGACGGGCTTGTCTTTCCTTGTTGCCGCACTGAGATATCGTGGGACAAAACAAACGAGGTTTCTTTAGCAGACATCTGGCATTCTAACGCGGCTCAGGACTTCCGCAGACTTATCCGGGATGGTCACGCGCCATCGAGTACTTGTGAAAAATGTTATCGAGATTGCACCATGACAACCTTGAAGTCCGTTTTCGACGCACTGATCGCCAAGCATTGGGTGACTTATGAGGAAGGCGCTCGCGCTGCAAATATGGAATTGGATGGGCGTTTGTGCAAAGCGTCCAGGGATTTTCACACGGTTGTTCAAAATACGCGCACGTTAGGTCCGAGTGACGCGTGCCGAAAGTTGATCGTGGCGATTTTCCGTTTGAGGCACCATCCATATCCGCGTCAAGCCAAACTGGCACTTTTTAGATTGCTTGCAATCGCACAAGCTGCTCGGGACTACCTGGATGGGAATCTTAAGCCACGCCGTATTGGCACCCTCAGGGAAGTAAATCTTGTTTCCATATGCAATGCACGCTGCATTTATTGCATTGGGCTCTACACCAGAGAAATCGTCGAGGGGCTGACCTTTGATAATCGGCGTTACAAACACATGGCGCCAGAGCATGTTACCCGCGCCTTCTTTCGTATGCGTGATATTTCTTCATTTTTCATGAATGGCTCGGAGTTTCTTCTATATCCCAATTGGCGTGAATTGGTCGACGAATTTTTGCAGGGAGGTATAAGCCTGAAACTAGCAACCAACGGCATGTTGTTGACACCGGATGCTTCCGAGTTTCTGATCAAGAAAGGCGTGCTCGATGATGTAACTTTCAGTCTGGATGGTGCGAGACGTGAAACAATAGAACGGGTGCGGCCTATGGTGCGATATGATGTTGTTCTTGGCAACATCGAATCCTTCATTGCTGGGCTGCACCGGCAGGGATGTAAAATGCAGGTTAACCTTTCGATGATATTGTTACGTTCCAACTTATCTGAAGCTTCGGAGCTCGTCGTACTCGCCGCCCGCTTACGAAAAGTACCACGCAGCACTGTCCTGCACGTAAATTATGTTGGACTTAATTCATCCTTGAATGAGGGCTACCGGGCATTCTATGAAAGAGAACGCGTCGATTTGCGCGACGTGAAGGCGCAACATGAATTGAGGCGCGCGGTCGAGCTTGGAGAATCTTTTGGCATATCCACTTTTTATGGATATAACGGCACGCTTGCTAGTGCGCTGGAGGATGCCACGACCCCGATTTGATCGAGCTCGTTCGTAGTGCTGGCAGAAATTGGGAAGGCAGGCGGCAAGGATGCGTAATAGATCGCACCACGGATTTGGTCATGGATTGAGACCCACTACCTCCTGACTTTCACCACGAGAAGACCGACCAGGCCGATGCCCAGGAGCGCGAGGGTGGCGGGTTCGGGGACGGCGGTGGAGGGCGCGACGACGGGTTGTGTTTGGAACGAGTATGTTGGGAATGCGCTTATTAATGCGAAAGCCCAGTAATTGGGACCAATCCACGAACCCCACTGACCATATACTGAAAAAAGCCCATCCGTCGTCACGAATGGCTGCGCCGATTTCATGATCTGCCTCAGCCGCACGCCACAGAGCAATCATATGCAGGTTTACTGCGAGAACAAGGACACCGACGAGCGACCGCATTTCTTCCTAGACGTTTCACCCAAAGGATCAACGGAACCGAAGTTCACCTTTGCCGGCGACGTGGAAAAGCTGGCCGGAGACATGAAGGCGATCGGCGAAGGCAATCAGGAAAACGTGTTTGAAGCACTGAGCGCCGATAGCTGGAGCAGTCCGAAGGAAATAGCGCATCACATTTCGATGAGCGACTCAACGGTTACAAAGCACCTGGCCAAGCTCCTGCAGGCCGGCAGAATCGAGTGCCGGGGCAAAACACGCAACGTCCAATACCGCGCATTATTCGCATAAGGCGAAAACACACCTCGGGCGAATAGCGACAAAGGCTTATTTGACAATGATTAATTCGCCCGAGATACCACATTGCGGAATTGAACAAACGCCTGGAAACGAGAGGATGAATAAGCGCCTTTCAGCTTATTCATTCGACCTGGGATATTCTCTCTCCATGGAAAACAAACCGATTTGCGCAAAACATAAAACTCCGCTCGTATGCTTTTGCCCACGATGCAGAGGCGAGGCGCGATCCAGCAGGAAAGCCCAGGCATCACGTGCCAATGGCATCCTGGGCGGCAGACCGCGCAAAGCCGACAAGGGAGCCAACCATGGCGAAAAATCACGCTGATGGCGTTTACACGCGAAAAGACCGGGACGGCTATTGGATATCCTGGACCAGTGCAGAGGGAAAAAGACGCTATCGCAAGACGGATGCCCCCTCGCTGGCGCAAGCGCGTGCAGCTCTTTCCGCAGAGCGCGTGCGAGTAGAGCAAGCCAAGACGCTTGGCTTTAATCCTCCCGGAGAGGAGACCGCGTGTTCTCCGGCATCAAACCCGCCCGACTCACCGTGGCATTTGGTAGGGCGTGCAAAAAGGCCGGCATCGAAGATTTCCGCTTCCATGACCTTCGCCACACCACCGGCAGCTGGCTTGCCATGTCGGGAAAGGATATCTACACGATAGCGAAGGTACTCGGCCATAAAGATCTGCGGATGAGTGCTCGGTACTCCCATCTGAGCAGGCAGTATTTAGGTGAAGCGGTGAAGGCCCTGGATGGCGTTTTTGGGGATCTACGTTACCAGGGCGTTACCAAACCCGAGAAGCTGATTGCAACGGAGACCGTAAGTGCTTAAGAATGAGTGGCGTCCCCAACGGGATTCGAACCCGTGTTGCCGCATTGAAAGCGCGGTGTCCTAGTCCGACTAGACGATGGGGACGCAATGGAAGACGTCCGGGGCCGGGATGTGCATGGCCTTTGACCTGCGCAGTCTCTGTCTCCCGGACCTCCAACAGAAATGCGGCAGACATTCTGGCATTTTTGCCTCGCAATTTCAAGCCGTTCGAGCATTTTGTCTGCGATTCAGACACTGCAAGACAAAAAGCAGCCACGAATAACACGAATGGGATCTAGGCAGACGCGGGGATTGCGAAGGGGGCGAAAGCGTACTCGTTGTGTTCCTCTGTCCCATTCCTGCCCCAGGGAAATTCCGCCTCCCCATTCGTGTTATTCGTGTTATTCGTGGCTAGGTTTTTCCCCACAGCGTGAATCGCAGAGCATTTTGTCGGTTCTCACGCTTGACATTTTTGGCGTGTCAGGATCATCCTGTCGAGCCGATGCGATTCGCAAATAACGACGTTCCCGGCAAAAGGATAGGCAGATGGCGCTCAAGCATGTGACGATCTACACGGATGGTGCCTGCCTGGGCAACCCCGGGCCCGGCGGTTACGGCACGGTCCTCCTCTACCAGAACCATCGCAAGGAACTCTCAGGAGGCTTTCGCCTGACTACCAATAACCGCATGGAAATCCTGGCTGCCGTGGCCGCCCTTGAAACTCTCAAGGAGAAATGCCGGGGCATCCTCCACAGCGACTCGCAATACGTGGTCAACGCCATCTCACAAGGCTGGGCAGTGCGATGGCGCGCCAACAACTGGCGGCGCAACAAAAAGGACATGGCGCAAAATCCTGATCTTTGGGATCGCCTCCTGCAGTGCACCGAGAAGCACCAGGTGGAATTCCGCTGGGTCAAGGGCCACGCCGGCAATACCGAGAACGAACGTTGCGACCAGTTGGCCATGGCAGCGGCCAAGGGCGCGAGCCTGGCCATCGACGCCGGCTACGAGAAAGTCCTGCCCCAGCCTGCTTCCTGAAAGGAGCAAGACGATGGCACCCAATTCCCGTTCCAAAACTCCTGGGCCGGAACCGCCCTTGGGCATCGACACGCTGGCCGTGCAGAGCGCTATTCACGATCTCCTCGGCACGGCCAGGCCATTCGTGCAGCCCATCGTCCCCTCTGTCGGATTCACACACCCGTCGTTGGCAGACCTGGACCAGGCATTCTCCTACCAGGGCGGCCCGACGCCGGCGGATGCAAATTGCTATGTGTATGCCCGCTATGGCGCCCCGAATGCGTCGGCACTGGAAGAGGCCGTAGCCTTGTTGGAGGGCGCCCGCGGCGCCGTCAGTTTTGCCAGCGGCATGGCTGCACTCCACGCTGCCCTGCTCGCACTCGTGCCACACGGCTCAGCACTGGTAGCCGCGGAACAGCTTTACGGCATCACGCGCACCATGCTCGGAACCCTTGCCAAGGCCATGGGCCTCCAGGTCCACTTCGTAGATTTCCTCGATCTGGCCGCGGTGCGCGCAGTCACGGAAAAAGTCCGCCCCAGCTGCCTGCTCTGCGAGGTGCTGACCAACCCGCTGGTCCGGGTAATCCAGATTGGAGCGGTCGCGGAGATTGCCCACAGGGCGCAGGCGACCTTGCTGATTGATAACACATTTGCCACGCCATTCCTCCTCCGGCCGCTGGAGTTAGGCGCCGATGTGGTTGTTCACAGCGCCACCAAATACCTCAATGGACACGGAGACGTCCTGGGCGGAATCGCCCTCGGATCACCCGAGACCATGCAAATCGTCAATCAGCACCGCCGGGTCCTGGGAGCCATGCCGTCTGCTTTCGACGGCTGGCTTGCGCTGCGCGGTTTGCGCACCTTTGCGCTGCGCATGCGCCAGGCTTGCTCAAGCGCGCAGCAGATTGCAGAATGGCTCAGCCGCCAGGCATGCATCAAGCGCGTTTACTACCCCGGCCTGCCGGGAGACGACTGCCACGCGGCTGCACGCTCCATGTTCCGCGCAGGCTTTTTCGGCGCCATGATTGCCTTCGAGGTCAAGAACCTGGACCGTGCCGGCGCCTTCGCGCTGGTCGAAAGACTGAAGCTGGTACGCCCCGTTACCAGTCTCGGCGACATCTATTCTCTCATCCTCCACCCGGCGAGCACTTCGCATCGCTGGCTCACGATCGAGCAACGCGAGGCGCAAGGCATCACCGAAGGCGTTCTCCGCCTCTCGATCGGCATCGAAGATCCCGCCGATCTGATCCCCGATCTGAATCAAGCCCTCCTCAGTACTGAGTGCTGAGTGCTGAGTGCTGAGTACTGGATATAAAGGACAAATAGGTTAAAGCGGGTTCCCCAAAAACCCATCACGCTATGCGATTCAGACAGCTGAAAAAAACCTGGCTACGAATGGCACGAATGGCTGGAAAGGTGAGATGGGTCAGCATAGGGAGGAGGCAAAATCGCAGGTTATCGGTGCGCTCTGCGATAAGGTCTATTCGTTGCGGCTATGGCTATTCGTGTCATTCGTGGCTGATTTCAGACTGCGTTGTTATGATTGGTGAGCCGTGCTGGACTCGAACCAGCGACCCTCTGCTTAAAAGGCAGATGCTCTGCCGACTGAGCTAACGGCCCATCATATTGACAACATTAGAGGTTACGGCTTCGGCGCTTTCGGCCTCCTGAGCGGCTGTAGTGGAAATCATAGGGGAATTCTCCGCAAGCAATTCCACTGCGTTCCGTTTGTGTTCCTAGCTCAAGTGCGCATATCTTTGAACCATTGCCAGACTCTTCCAGCCTCCGAGCTCCTGAACCGTCCGCAGGTCGGCCCCTCTCATGACCAGCCGGCTCGCGAACGTATGCCGTAAAACATGCGGTGTAACGTCCGCAAGATTAGCAGACTTGCAGGCCGTTTCAAAGGCTGTTCTGAAGCTCTTGTAAGGCTCCCAGCGGAGATCCCCGCGGCGCTTGCTGCCCTTGCGCGTCATGAACACTTGGGGCCCAGGGACGCGCTCCCCCAGGGCCTTCAGGGTTGCGAGGGCAACCGAATTGAGAGGAACCGTGCGGGTTTCGCCGTTCTTCGCGAAGTGATCCTCAACCGTGACGCTCCGCTGAGCGAAATTGATGTTATCCCAGGTCAGACTCAGGCCTTCGGATTGAACCCGCAGCCCGGTGTGGATCCCGATGATGACCACCGATTGCAATGGCTCGCCTGCAGCCTCGAGGAGCCGCGTTTCTTCCTCCAGAGTCAGATACCGGATCCGCCCTCTGCTCTCCGGCGCCCGCGCGATCCGCCGCGCCGGGTTCTCGCCTTCGTACTTTTTCCAGGCGATGCACAGGTTGAACATAGTCCGGAGGCGCGAGAGCTCCCGGTTGACGGCAACCTTTGCGCCATCGGCCAGGCGCTTCTGCTTGTACTTCTCGATCAAGAAGGGGTGAATCTCGCTGAGCTTCTTGCCGCCGAAGAAGCCGGCCAAGTTGTTCATGCAGGATTCGTAACCAACTGCCGTCTTCGGCCGCTTGTTCGACTGGGCCCAGGCTAGGAAATCTTCCCGCGCCTTGTCGAAGGGCAGATCCTTCCGCCTCTTCCCGATCCCAGCCTCACCTGAGAGGATCGCGGATCGCTTCCGGATGGCGATGTCGAGAGCGGCCGTGCGCGTGATGCTTTTGCCGACGCTCACCTGATGGCGCTTGCCCAGGTGAATGAAATCTAGCCACCAAACCTTGCCTCGTTTGTAAATGCCGTCGCCTTTTCGTGCCATACGCCCTCCAGGGGCCCCGTTGCCAGGGCAGGCGGGAAAGTTTCGTTTCGGCAAGGTAGCCGCTTGCGACGCCGAGCATATCGTGAACCTGTTGGGCGTGTTGGGCAATCATGTCCAGAACGGTACTCATGGCACAGGAGAAATCGTGAAGATTGTCGTTGCCTTCGTCGGTGTTCCAGCAGAATTCCTTGAGCCCTCCAATCTACTGTTTGAGGTTGAAGATCTCCTGCCTGGTGCGGATGATGATCTTCTGCGCCTCAGGGTGAGGCCGTGGTGTTTTGTGTGCGTTTTGTGGTGTTGCGGGCACTGGTTTGACTACGGTTTTATGTTTCACGACTTTTGCCTTTCTCGGTTTTCACCGGTTTGTTGTAGGAGGCACGCAGCAGCCGCGAAACATCGGCAGATGTGACACAGTAGCCGTATCCGTAGGGACGGCCGTATCGACAGGAAATTTCCGGTTTCTTTTGATCTTTGCGAGCGGGAAAAGATAGAATCTTCGCAGCCATTGCATCCTCCTGTGATGCGCTGGTTAGGGCTCGGTTGCTGTTCTAGCAGCTTCCGGGCCCGCTCCATGCGGGTTACTTTTTCTTCTTTTTGTCCTGCTGATCCAGATATTCGATCACAATTCGCCTGATCGTCTCCGCCATGTTTGAATCGGTCTCGGCGCAGTAGATCCTCAGCCGTTTGTGAATCTCCTCTGGCATCGGTACGTTTACGTGTTTCATGGTATAACAATAATGTCATTATAACACCTTTGTCAAGATGTTTCTTTGCCTACCTGCAGAGCGACCTGTCTTAGATTTGTGATCCTTGCTACAATTTGTTGTTGATCGGGTGAGGATATGCCGATAAACTACCGGGAATCCAAGGTGAGAAGAAAAGATATGAGAGTGACCGTTCAAGCTGAGTTTCGGCTTTTTGGTCGCATTCGGCAACAGGGACGCTGGTTTATAGCCCATTGTCCCCCGCTCGACATTACTACCCAAGGGAAAACGCTGGAAGAGGCAAAGAAAAATCTTATAGAAGCTTCCCAGTTGTTTATTGTTAGTTGCCTGGAGCGAGGAACGCTGGATCGAGCTCTGAAGGAACTGGGCTTTATTCCTCTTTCCGGAAATGTTCGCATGCAGAACCAGCCGCCCGGAACGTTTCAGTTCCCAGTTCCAATTCCGTTCGGCTTTAAAAAACAAGTTGAATGTCACGCCTAACACCTCTTTCCTGGCACAAGCTATTGTGTGTTTTTGAGCAGCTCGGATACCACCCCGCGGGACAAAAGGGAAGCCATATCAAGATGGAAAAGCCTGGAGTGGCGAGGCCGCTGATTATCCCGCGGTATGATGACATCGGCCCCGATATAATCCTGAACCTGATCCGTACCGCGGGAATTACGCGGCAGGCTTTCTTTTCTCTTTTGGACAATTGCTGACATTGTTTCCGCTCCGCTCGTCCGGCACGATCCTAAACCCGATCCCGATTTGCACGCGCGGATGAGTCCGAGCCCAGAATTCAAACCGGCAGCGAGGATCGCAGAACCTATGCTGCCTTCGTTTCGCCTCGAAAGGCTTCCCGCAGTTTTCGCAGTTCTCAATTTCTCCGATCATACGATTAAAACCTCTATTAGAAGCGTTGCACGTTTCGTAGCGCCATAATTTCCCCTTCCGTGATCCATTTCACACTGCCCTGAGACCGTGATTCAGTGGCGGGCTTTACAGAAGGTTTTGAGGCGGCCGGTTTAACCTGGCGCCGGCCGCCCTTTGTATCGGCATTGGCGACCCCAGGAGGCCGCCTTTGCCAGTGGGTGAGATTAGGAGAACGGCGGAGATTTATCCCCGCCATCATCGGCAGACTGATCAGCGCGCCTTGAGTGGAGAAAATCAAATCTCGGTTTTTTCGGCTGCTGCGCGTCATACAGGGCCAGGGCAAGGATTGCAATCTCGCCCCCAAGCTCCCGGACGACGGCATGCCACTGATTCGAAATTGAGAGCGCAGTTGCCCTGGTCAGGTCGATAACCTCATCGCGCGTGAACTTGCGTTTTTCCGGAACGTTGATTTCTATGCTAACCGGACGCCCGATCGCTAACGGCATGATGCGCGCGAGCATATTGATTCCGAACTGAACCCGCGCGCGGCTATCCTTGCACGCCGCGTTATGGCCCGAGGTCACGCGCGCAATCGTTTCAATTGCGAATTTTAGAACTTCTGCTGCCTGCTTCTCTTCGTCCATGGCGCCCTCCTAGAGCCAGCCGTCTGCCCGTTCGCGCCGGATCATTTCTCATCCTCCGGCTTCTGTTCATCCTTCGGGCAATCTTCCTTTTTGCATGTTGGAAAGTTCATCAGGCGAAGGGCGTTCGACTGCGAACTATGTTCACCCCTCGCCCTGTCGAGCGCGTCCAGCGTATCGATAAATTCAAACAAAGTTCAGAACTCCTGTTATGTTCTGAGTTCCGTTATGTTCTGAGTTTGATTCCGTTTTCTTCTCATAAGCTTTAAAGATAGAAAGCTTTTCCCTTTTTCTTCCCTTTTTTCTTCCCCGTTCCTTTTTCTTCCTTTT
>Ga0315284_10011825_pt1 | contig 12429 bp, 15 predicted proteins | sample YL17G09_16_MG_FD_203696 | JGI IMG/M metagenome (GOLD analysis project Ga0315284, IMG submission 203696) | Sediment microbial communities from Yellowstone Lake, YNP, Wyoming, USA - YL17G09_16 | ecosystem: Environmental > Aquatic > Freshwater > Lake > Sediment | place: USA: Wyoming | collected...
TTGTTCTTTTTGAACTTCCCAAAGGGAGAAAGTGCATGGGCATTATAGGGAGCATAGAATGCTTCTATACCTTTGAGGAAATCCAGATCGTAACCGTGTTGCCATGACTTCATGATATAACTCCGTTTAATTCTCTCGGTGAGATTGGACCGCGGTCGTCGCAGGACCATTTTGATGGGATGTGGTAATCGGGGTAGAATGACGAGGAGCCACCACTGACTTTTGCTGATGCTTGGCCTTGTTCTCCATGACCTGCTGAATCCTCTTGAACAACTTCTGCTTCTTCTTCTTGGCCATCTGCAAGGTCAGATTCCCGACACGCTTGGTAAAGACGATACCATTCAAATGATCGATCTCATGCAACGCGACCCTGGCTGTGGCACCAGTCCATGTCACATCGATACGCTTGCCGGTCTCATCGGTATACTTGAAACGGGCTGTGACTGAACGGGTAACTGGGAGGATCAAACCTGGAAAACTGAGACACCCTTCCTTCTGATGGGAAGTCTCCTTGGATGATTCAACGACCACAGGATTGATACACACGATACCTCCAGACAGAACAAAGAGCCTGGCAGCAATGCCGCATTGCGGGGCCGCGAGACCTGCACCGTTGTAGTGGGTCATCGTCGCAATCATCCTCTGGGCCAATTCATTGATACTCGCAAGGCTCATACCAGGCTTGGTGAAATCCACCTCAGGTTGCACCAGGGCCAGCATGGGATTCTGTTCGTTATACAGGGGAAGTAGTTCCAGGGTCTTTTTGGTGATCGATGGTGGGGCATCGGTCTTGTAGGTAAACACGCCGGGTTCGCTCATAGATGATTCTCCTTATATCACAATATGGGAAAAGTTCTGTTGTTTCTGGAATCGAATCACATTGCGGAATTTATCCTGTAGAATATCTCCTCGGTGAGAAATCACAAACACATTGGTCGCCTCTAGATTATGTAGTATCTTCATTAACTCTTCGGCCCCAGTGTTGTCTAATGAGGAGTCAAAGATTTCATCGAGGATGAGTAAGTTGGTGTCCGCTGAGTTCTTCAATTTGGCCACGGCTCTCCAGGTGAGCATGAGTGCCATATCGATACGAGATTTTTCACCTTCGGAAAACGAGTGATAGGTAAACTCGTCCCTGAAACGAGACTTGATGGTTTCCTTGAATGTTTCATCGAGATTGAAATTGACAAAGAAGTCCATGCTGGCCAAGAACTTGTTACCGAGCGTATTTATGATCGGCAGGTACTGTCGGATGATCTTGGTTTTGATACCCGTATCTTTGAGCAAGTTGCCAGCCGCGTCATAATACGCAGAGGACTCAATCAATTCCTTCTTGGCACCTTCTAGCCGCTCCAACTCTTGTTGATGTTCGATCAATCGTAGTTGTTCCCGACCGGTCGACTGGTGGCTCTCCTTCAGTTGCTCCAATTTATGATCCACGGTCTTATTGAATCGCAACAAGGTGGTGATACTCTCCTGGTCGCGGAATATCTCTTGCTCAATCCTAATGATCTCCTGCTCCACCTCCGCAATCTCATTTAAGACCTTCTGGTGCTCCAGGAACTTTGTCTCTAATTTACTCAGGCCCTCTTGGCATTCAAGAATCTTGACAAGGTGCTGGGTGATCTGCGTTTCTTTGAACACCCCATCGATCTTCTGGGTACAGGTGGGGCAGTCATCCTGAGACTGAAAGAACTTGACCGTCTTCTGGTACTTCGTGCGAACCTGTTCGATCTGGGCCTCTAATTGGGTGACCTTCTTCATGGCACCGAGTACTTTGGATTTATCTGTCACCTTGAGTTTGAGACCCTGGAGCACCTGGGTATGTGCAGCAATGTCCATCTTGAGCCGTTCGATCTCCTGAAGATGCTCCGCTCGCTCGTTCTCCTGCTCCTGAATACGCAACGCCACATCCTGCTGGGCTTCAGTGATATAGCGTTCCTGCATGGCAATACGCCCCTGAGCCCCTTCAATCAAGAGTTTATTGGCCGAGCGTTCCACAGTGATCGTGGTCAGTTTGGACTTGACGAGTTTGTTCATGACCGAGAAGATTTGGATATCAAGCAAGTCCTCGATGATGGCGCGACGATCCAGGGCTGACAGTTGCATGAATGGGGTAAAGGAGGCAGACCCCAAAATCACAATCTGGGTGAAGGACTTATAACTCAACTTCAAAATATACTTTTCCAGGTATTCCTGGTAGTCCCCCGTGGCGGTTTGATCGAGCAATACTCCGTCCTTGAAGACCTCAAAGAGATTCGGTTTGATTCCTCGGCGCACCTTGAAGGTGTGGGACTCGGTACGAAACTCTACCTCAATCAGGGCATCTTTCTGATTGATCGAATTGACCAGGGCTGGTTTGGCAATATCTCTGAATGGCTTGTTATACAAACCAAAGCACAGGGCATCCAACATGGTCGACTTACCCGAACCATTTTCCCCGACCACCAAGGTGTTCTGTGACTGATTCAGTGGAATTTCCGTCCAGTAGTTACCGGTGGAGATGAAATTCTTAAACTTGAGTGTGGTAAAGTGAATCATTGGGCAGCCGTTTCTGTGTTGACCGCTTCGATATACAGGTCCTGAAGCAGGGCCTTGAGTTTTTCAGGATCCACACCACCAGGCATGACCATCCCATCCACACATTTCCGAATGATCGTCACAGTGTCTTCTGCTTGATTGACGATCCCATGTGAAGTGTCTAGGGCATTCTCAGTGAAGTCTTCCACAATCGTCACATCGATAGGCACAGTCTTATATAGGCGATCCATGACCGTATCAAAGAGATAAGGATTCTGCTTGCGCGTCACCACCACTTTCACATAGGCATTGGCATACTTGGAAAAATCCTGCTGCTTCCAAAACTCAAAACTTTGTATTGAGTCATCGTAGGTGAACTTATGAAATAAGCGATAAGGATTTTCGATAAAGGTTAGGACCCTGGTTTCTGTGTCGAACAAGTGGAAACCACGAGGATCATTGTAGTCTGCCCAGGTGATCTCGTACTGGTTCCCTAGGTAATAGATCGTGCCATCGCTTGACTTGTGGTGAAAGTGCCCACTCAGCACCATATCAAAACGATCAAAGACATCCTTGGTCAGACCGGCCTGGCAGATATTACCGCGGTCCATTTCAAATCCAGCGATTTCCAAGTGCCCAAAGATGATCGGGGATTTCGTGGTCTTGAGATAATCTAGTGACTTCTCCAAGTTCCCGCTATTGATCCAAGGCACCAGGGACACATTGAGGGTACCATATTGCATGTCCTGGCATTCTTGGAAGATGCGGATATTCTCATACTTGCCTAGTAGTTCATCCAGCGCGTTGACATGGTTGGTATTGCGATAATAGACATCATGGTTACCCGTGAGCATGTCCATGGGCAACTTACAGTCATCGTTGATCCGATCAAAGAAGTCTTTTTGCCACTTGTACCAGATCGAGAAATTGATAAACTTGCGACGATCCACCACATCACCCAGGTGGATGATACGGTCAACCTTATGCTCTTTCAAGGCCGGGAAAAAGATGTTATCCCAGAACTTAAAAAAGAACTCATTGATATGAGGGTTATCGCCCCGCGCTCCGGCATGGGTATCGTTAATCAAGGCTAGCAGCATCAGTCAATCTCCACGAGTTTGAAGGTACCGACATTGATAAGGCGGGTGATACGATAGAACCCTGGCGCCGGCTGTATTCCACGGGTGATACAGTCTTGGATATAGTTGGTATCATCCTGTAGAAGTTCGCGTGGTATAGGGTCATCATCATTGCCAGCGAATACTTGAGTATTTTTGTCATCAAACACGATAACCAATTGATCGTCTTTCATTTGTCGCCTACAAACTTCAAGGTACCATAGGTGGCACTGGCTTTGACCTTGACTTTCTTGCGGACCTTTTGGGTACGTACTTGCTCATAGGTATTGATAAAATCCGTGATGTTCTCATAGACCTGAAACGCACGGCTTGAACCCTGACCTGCGCCATCCAATTCATGCAGAGGGGATTGTTGGAGAATGCCGAGTTGCTGTGTGGCCTTGTACTTCACATACAGTTGCTTTTTTTCTTTGCTGATGCGCCGGAGGAATGCGTAGTAGATGATCTGGGTAAAATAGGCAAAGGGGTTCTTTGACTTCGCTGGATTGAAGTTGTTGACATACTGGATACAGTTTTCCACCGCATCAGAAATCATATCCTCGCGGAACGAATAGGCCATGAAGTTGGGTTTTCTGGCCAAGTGATCGGCAATCTTGAGGAAACAGGTACCAATATACTCTGAGAGTATAGGGAGTTCCTGTTTCGCCTTCTTGGCCTCCTTGACGAGTTTTCGATGTTCCAATAGCGCATGAAGCAGATCGGTGTTGTTTACATAATGAGTGGCCATACTCTCCTTAGTTCGTGATTTTAGGATTGCCCCATTCAGCATCGGAATCAAACAAGTCATACATGGCATCAGATACTTGTAATGGGGTTTTCGTGAGATGTTGGGAATGACTGTAGGCTCGCTTGAATTGTTCATGTTGCTCAGAATAAAAGATCGCAATATCATTGATCTGATCGTTGTACTCTTTTCCAAACATCATCATTTTCTCACGCACGGCTTGTGACCACACTTCATAGAACTCCGCCAAGGAAGGTCGGGGATTGAGGACGGCAAGAATACGGTCGGAAGCTATCGAGACACTGGTATCTGCCAAAAATTCATAAGGTACCCAGGGCTTCAAGTGAAACCCCACATGGGCATCATGATGCACGATCACATGGGCTGGTGCGTAGAGTGTGGTGATATCATCTTGCGCGGATCGACCGATGATTTCGGCCGAATACCTACCGGTGTCGCCGATCAACATAACATTATTGGTGAGCATGAGAAGCAAAATATTTTTCATAGTGTACAGTATAGCAGAGTTACGATGACTTGTCAAGAGATTTCGGCAGGTCGATAAAATATTGCTTGAACGTAAACTTCTCGGACTGGTAGATGCTGGAGCGTTCCACATAATGCTTGAGCAGAAAGTTCACATGCTTGCCGACGCGTAGATCATCCACGATATCGAACAGGGTCGCATGGGTCTTACCGTCAGCGGTCCTGAGTCCTCGTCCAATCGATTGCAGGTTGCGAATTCTCGATTTACTTGGCGCCGCAAAGATGACATTATGTAGATTCTTGATATTGATACCCGTGGAAAAGGTTCCGTAGGAGGCCACAATAATCGCATTATTACGGCTTTCCATGACCTTGCGTATTTCTTCCCGCGCAATCGTGTCGGTGCCACCATAGATGAAAAAGACTTCTCGGGTATCGCCTGCCTGCTTATAGAGGTCCTCAAACATCGGTTTCCCATGTTTCTCGACCAGTTGAAAGAGTACCAGGGTGTTGCCCTTGAGAGACAGGGCTAGATTGCGTACAAAGAGGGCTCTGGACTTATTCTGCACCATGGCCTCATATTCTTCGGGATAGGTGCACTTCCTCATGGCCTTGCGTACATCTTCGGGGTACTTGAGCACCAGGCACTTAATCTTGAGTTCTGACACTGTTCCGGCATCCATCAGTTGCTTGGTTGTGACCACCTGGAAGACAGGACCGAAATGCCCCTCAAGCACCAGACGATGGGTCTTGGTGCCATCGAGGGTCCCTGTGGTACCGATACGGACATCGGCATGAATGAGGTTCGACATGATATCCGTCAATGATTTGGCTTTGAATTGGTGGGCTTCGTCCCCGATCACAAAATCAAACTGCTTGAGATACTCAGGGGTCTGGCGATGCAGGCTCTGCCAGGTGGAAATGGTCAAGAAATGATGGGCCTGTTTTTCCTTTCCTGCATACAGACGGTGTATGTGGGCATCAGCATCCCAACCGTAGGTTTTGAAGTCTCCAAAGAGTTGTTCGACCAATGAGGTGGTGGGAACGATAATCACGCCTTTTTTGTGGGTCCGCTGAAGATAGCGCACAATTAGATAGATAATCAGTGATTTTCCTGAGGCCGTGGGGCTGACAATCAAGGCGCGTTTGTTGCGGATACTCTGGGCAAACGCCTCGATTTGATAGTCCCTAGAGACATGAGGGAGCCCGAGTGAGTGTGCAAAGGCTTCTGCTTCAACCAGCGAAAAGCTGTTGGTCAGGAGAATGGGATCATCGATCTCCAGAGGATAGCTACGCTCTGCTGCAAATTTCTGGAGGTAACCACAAAGACCACCAGGTAGAGTACCATCACGGCGATTGTAAAGGCGAACCTTCCCGTCCCAGAGGCCTTTGCGAAATAGAGGTGTGAACTGAAATCCTGGAATAAAGAACGAAAAATAATCTGACAGTTCCTCTCCGATAGAACTTTCGCAGGCAATTTGTATAAACGACTCATTCTTTTTACTCGCCACAAGGTGTGTCATAATATAATATCGAACTTATCCCTTCATGGGAACGGCGAACCCCTCGGTAATCATCTGTTGATTGATGCTCACACCATTGATGGAAAGTTCACCTAACACACGACCATACTTTTCAAATTCTTTATTCAATTTGGTCGTGACCACGAAGTCATGATTGGTCAGGAGAGCGGCCAGATGATCCTTGGCCGGAGGCCCTTGTGGGGTCTTCATCTCAGGGGCATTGATACCGGCCAGGCGAATCTTGGCCACATAATGAATGTCAAAGCCCAGGTCGATGTCGGCTTCCACGGTATCGCCATCGAGTATGCGAATCAATTTTGCATTATAGGTATACATGGTGTCTCCTTTTCCTTTTGTCTACGTTTCATTTGTGAAAGTTTCATTCTCTCTTTTGTTTCCTGGGTCTTTATGTTCTTTATAATGTATCCAATACACGGTCAATGGGCACCACCTATGAACTTTTCCCACCCACAAACTTCCTTTAATTGCCACGTCCTATTATTCAGTTCCTTGATGATCGACTGTGAGAGTTCTACGATTTCAGCATGAACCCCCAGGACCTGTTTGGCATTCAGGATATCACTATCGGCATCCAAGTAGGTCACCATATCAGCCTTGAGGGTGAAGGGAAACGGGGACCAGCCGTACTTCTTCAAGGTGTCATTGTCCAATCTACCCGAATAATACTCATACTTGATCCGCCGTAACTTGGCATACTTGCGTTCACCATCTTGGAAGGCCCGACGGTGTGCGGAAAGAATCGTCAGGTACTTGGAATGCAGACTGCCTATCTTACGGAGTTCCTCAGAAGGCTCCAGCCGATCCATTGCGGCATCCTTCTTCCACTCGTCTAAGAGGGCATCGACTTGGGCGGTTGATGGGGCTTTCGTGTCAAGTATCATAGTGCCTCATAGTATAGCAGGTTCATGGGAGACTGTCAAGTTATATTTTTGTAAATGTGTAAAATTCAAATCTGAATGTCACATCGGCGGTGATAAGACTTTCTGGATCACTGGTACTGGACAACAGAATATCAGACAAGCTGGTAGGAAAGCAATTATGAAATGATACGCGAATCTTGGGGTTCTGTTTGGAATCATGGACAATCAAGGCTGCATCGGAAAATTGGGGCATCGTGGTGACACCTGCACCGATACGCCGATCCAAATTCTTGTACTGGTCGAACTTCTCTGGAAAGGTCATACCAACCATCCAATTGAAAATTTCCTGCCATCCTGTGAGGTCCTCATCGACCGTGAAGGTCATGGAAAAAGGATTGATGCTGAGTTTTTCACCTGGGGACCACAGGTCAATGAATGGGGTCGAACGAGGCACTTCACCGATGTTGATGCCAGGGATATTCACCGACTGTGCCCAATAGGTCACCGTGGGTAATGCGGCAAATGAGACCATGAATTTATTAGGATGCAAGACATTCGGATTAGTGGGGGTATTGGTCACTGTAGGAATAGCCATAGAGTCTCCTTATAGACACTATTTATGTTGTTGTATCAGGACAAAAAAAGGGGAGCCCTTGTGAGGCTCCCCAATTTCTTGTACTATGACAACTCGCTTATGCGATATTGAGAACTTTGAAGGCTCTGTAGTACATGTTGGCACGGACGGTCAAGGCGCCTGAACCCTGGACGGTACCTTCGGCGAATGGGTTGGCGACGATGCCATAACGGGTCTTGAACCCGATCTTTGGCTGGAAGGTCGCGGTGTCAACCGCACGGACCATCTGGAGAGGGACGTATGGGCAATAGAAGATACCTGCGTCAAACGCATTGGTACCCTTGTACCCGACCACAACAAACTCCTGGGTCTGTGCGGCTGGGAAGTAAGGATCAATATAGACCTTGTAACGACCGAGCAAGGTACCTGCGTAGGTATTTGCGGTATCGTCAACATTCAGGTTCACGTTGTCCTTCAAGGCACCAGCGTAATCCAAGATACCTGCAAGCGCAAAAGCAGAGGCCACATCTGACGAGCAGATGATGACATTACCCTTGCCACGACGAGTCTGCTTGGCGATTGTGTTCGCTTCGCGCTCGATCTGGAATGCAAGTCCCTTGATCTTTTCAACCATCCAACGACCGTTTGAATCGGTGTCGAGGTCGAATGCTGCGGCGGTTGTGGTGCCGACGGCGCAACCCAACTTGGCAACCGCGTAGACTGTGCGGATCACTTCACGGTTGATTTCGGAAAGCACTTCTGCGGAAAGGATGTTGGACAATTCTGTCTCAGCATCTAGACCGTGAACAGCCTTCAAGTCCTGGGCCAATTCAAGGGTGTATTCTGCCTTCAACGCACGGGTCTTAGCAGTTACAGTGACCTTTTCGATTGAGAAACCCATTTCGCTGAATGCTGGGTTGGTGCCGTCGCCCAAACCTTCTGCCACTGAGGTGGAGAAACCGATGCCAGGTGCAACAGGTGTTGCGAACACGGCTGCGGTGTTACCGGTAGCTGTCAATGTCAACGCGGTCTGTGCCACTCCGGTGCCGGAGAAGCTAGAGTTCGCTTCTTGATAGAAGGCTTCATCCAAACGGGCTGTCGCATTGGCATAGTTGGAGCGCATCGCAAAGATCAATCCAGTTGGACCGGTCATTGGCTGCACGCCGCAGATGTCATAGGCGATCAGGTTAGGCAAGGAACGACGAACCAAGGAGATGAGGATTGGATCATAACCGGCCATAGGACCTGTTGGTGTCGCGGCGCCTGTCAGACCACCACCGGTTGCGTTCAACGCGGTTTCTGTCAACATCTTGTGTTCGCCCTGTAAGGCGATGGCTTGGTTCTCAAGGACAATCGCTGTGACCGCACGACGGTACTTGTCGTTGATCTTAGGAATGCCTTCGAGGTCCAACACTGGGGCCCACTTCTTTTCGAGTTGCTCTGATAAAAACATGTGTGATACTCCTTCTTAATGAAAACGATTAGTGCTGGGTACGGGTCAATGCGGCCACGACTGAGGCCACACCCGCGTCAATGACTGGGGCTTTCTCTTCCGCCACTTCAGAAGCCTCTGTCAACATCTTGGCGTTGGCATTGCTTGGCTTTCCGGTGGTGATTGGGAAATAGTTCTCTCGGATTGTGGAAACCTTGCTGGTATAGTCACCTTCTGCGGTGAATTCGACACTCTCTGCGAGGGTACGAACTTTTTCAACTTGTGTCTGTGTCAATCCTTCACAGATACCGTTGAGAATTTCTGACTTCTTGGATTCACCAAGCTGCTTCTTGAGTTCAACAGACTTAGCCACTTCTTCATTCAATTCGCCAGTCAACTCTTCGACCTTGGTGGCCAATTCGTCAACGAGGTCGACCTTCTCGGAAGGCACATCGATATAGTGTTCCATGAACAAGTCACGGAGACCACCAATGAATTCTTCGGTCAGTTCGGAACGAAGGCCCTTTTCGATGGCCAATTCATTCTGTGTCATCCACTCTTCGACCACATAGTCCAGATAGTCATTGACTTGTTCAGTCAAGGCTTCACGAACTTCGAGGACAGCCTCTTCAAACCTCTCAGCGTACTCAGCTTCGATGGATTCAGTGATGCTCAGGATCTTGTCAGTCACACGGGCTTCGTAGATGGTCCCGATCTTTGCGGCGAATTCGGCAGGGAGGTCAGTCTCAGAGGACAGAATGGCTTCCACATCCTCAGAGAGTTCTTGCTTCCATGCGGCTTCTTCTGCTTCTTCGGTCAAACCAGCGGTCCTGAGACCCTTTTCGATCTGATCTTCTTTTTCTTCTTGCTCCTCGTCACCTTCGCCTTCTTCGGAAGGATCGATGGTCTCAGCCTCAGACCCGGCCAACTTCTGTGCAGGGGCTTTGGTGTCTGACGATGGGGCTTTCCCTGGTGCTGTGGCCTGTGATCCACCGACTTCCAACTTGGAAGTGGAATGCTTGGTTGGGACATCCCCACCAAGTTCCTGGATCTCAGAACCTGCAAGTTTCTGAGGACCCATCTTAGGGGCGCCTGAGGCACTGGACTTCAGAATATCGGCTGCGGCTTCGAGTAATGTGCGACTCATATGTAATCTCCTTGTGTGATGATTATTTATACTTCCTGGTATTTACTGCCCTTATTCCACGCTACCTGTACTCCTATCTTACCCTTGTTCCATGGAGGTGTGCCCCTCTTAATGTTTGTAGATTACAAACATGAGAACATTACAATTTACGCATAAAACCTGAGAACAAGCGCACGGCGGCCTCATGGAGTTGTCGGCTTGATGTTTTCGAGATGACCTGCTTGGCCATCGCTACATCTTGCTCGGTGTAACGTCCATCGACAATCACCCACTCGCGGCCTTCCATGATACCCTGCACAAAGGCATCAGGAGCCGAGGGGTCGGCGACAATATCGGCCGCTGTGGCCAATTGATAATCGTCCTGGACTAGATCAATCCCATTGGACCCACGGACCAGGGTTCCGAGGCCACGGGTTGAGACGGCAATCTTAGCGCCCTCTTCAAGCAGGGATTGCACGATCTTACCATAAGGGGTCTCAAGGATCTTGGCTTTGCCATAGAAATTCTTGCCTTCGGCCTTGAGTTCCTTAATCATGTGACTGACACGCTCAAGGTTGATCGTGGGTGTATCAGGGTGCCCCAATTCACCAAAGGCACGATTTTCCTTGATATAGACATTGTGGTATCGTTGAGTCTCTTTGTTCATCGACTCAAAGCAATACTGACGACGGTTCTTGTTCGGCATTTCCGTCTGGATGAAGATCCCTTCAATATAGAAGGACTTCTTGCCTGTCTTTTCGTCGGCTTCTGTGAGGATTTTGACATCCTCGACGGACTCTCTTATCAGTTTCATGATTCGTTCCTTATATGCTTTGCGTCTGGACGTTATAATCGGCGATCTTCTTGATAACCAACTCGGCGACTCCTGCGGTCGTCATATTCAAGATGATGTTACCTGTAGCAGTATTCTGCCCGGCAAAGTTGTGATCGTCATTAGGCCAGTGTCCGGTACCGTAGAAGGTACCTAGGGTGTTGACGGCTCCACCGACGTTCTGACGCGAGACCACTAATACACCTGTTGAAGGATGCAGGGACCAGCGGAGTGAGGAAATTGTGGCCGCATAGACGTTCTCGGTGTTGGCATTTCCACCAACAGAGACGGCCAGTTGTGACAAGTTGATCGTGACGGCACCTGTTTCAAACAAACGAATGACTGAGGTGCCTTTGAGTCTGTTGGTAATATCTGGCATGATAACTCCTTATTTAATTCCTAATGCCTTGCGCTTCCGCATGGACAATTTTCGCTTCCTGAGTGTCTGGGCCATGTGGGCCTTGCGCTTTCGACTGGCACGCCTCTGCACAATTCGCATATGGATGCGCTTGGCAACTGGTATTCTGGTAATCTTCCCACGGCGCAGAGTAAATCCCTTGACGGCCGACTTCCTGATATTCCTCTGAACTTTTCCCCTACGGATTCTTCGACGAATCAGGACCGTGCGACCCTGCTTCATACGATTACCTTCGGCGATCACCACTTCCCCGATGACCTTGCGTAGCACCGATAACTTTTTCTCAACAATCTTGTTCAAGGCGTCCCGAATAATGGTGCCGGCGTCTACGAATCGTCCTTCAGCGATCAGCGCCACGGCGTTCATTATTTAACCTGTTTCCAGGCGAAATCCAACATCTTGGCGAACTGAGGCTTGGAATGCTCCAATGAATCAGCAAACTTCTGCTTATTATCAGGGTGCAAGGCCGCATGGACCGTCAAGAGGGCATTCGCGGTCTGTGGATCAATTTTCGTCTGGGTACCATCTTTGTGGTATAACGGTGTTGAGGTCTTGAAGGCCACGACTTTCTTGAGATGACTGATGGCATCCTCGGCGATGACTTCTTCCTTGACCGTCTCTCCCTTATCTTCTCGTTCATACTTCTTTGAGAGCAGCCGCTGAGTCTTCAGGGCCTTATGGAACTGTGGTAGGGCAGTCTTATAGTCACCCTTGTTCATGGCATCAACGCCGCGGTTCTGTCTGGTATGATAGGCCTTCTTGGCCACAGGGATT
>Ga0315284_10011826_pt1 | contig 12428 bp, 9 predicted proteins | sample YL17G09_16_MG_FD_203696 | JGI IMG/M metagenome (GOLD analysis project Ga0315284, IMG submission 203696) | Sediment microbial communities from Yellowstone Lake, YNP, Wyoming, USA - YL17G09_16 | ecosystem: Environmental > Aquatic > Freshwater > Lake > Sediment | place: USA: Wyoming | collected...
TAGCAATCGTGCGCACCTTGCCAAGTTCCAGCGTATACAGGTCAACCATGCGGTCGGCTTCGCCATAATCCCAGTGGTTTAATACCACTGCCTCAGCGCGAAAAGAGCGTTCCTGTCCCGGCATATGCAAATGATTATATCAATTTATTGACTCCCTACCACCCTTCTGGTAGAATCATATTTCTCGTGCGTTGTACCCTTCGCCCGGGAATCCTGATCACAAGGACCTGATAGGTCACCAAGATCTGTCAGGTCTGAAATTTCAAAGAAAGGGCTTGATAGCATGAAGGTACTTTTATTAAAAGATGTATATAAACTGGGTTGGGCAGGGGATATCAAAAGAGTTGCGGACGGTTACGGACGCAACTACTTGATCCCGCAGGGTCTAGCTATCCTGGCAACCGCCGGCGCCATGCGCCAGGCAGAGCGCATTCGCGCTAAGGCCTTTACCAAACGCACCGCCCTCAACCAAGAAATGAGCGGTGAGGCAGAACAGCTGGCGGATATAGTGCTGCATTTCCCGATGAGGGCCAGCGAGACAGATAAGCTGTATGGCTCAGTCAGCACCAAGATAATCGCAGACGCCATCCGGGAGAAGACTGGCCTTAATCTTGAGCGCCACCAGATTGACCACCAACCTATCCGCACGTTGGGGGAATTTAAAGTTCCCGTTCGCTTGACGATGGATTTAGTCCCGGTCGTGAAAGTGATTGTTTACCGCGAGGGCCAGACGTTGACAGAAACTGGCGAGGTAGTCGAGGCCGAGGCGGAGCAAGCCGCGGCAAGCGGAGAGGCAGCCGAGGCGGCAGCCAAAGCCGAAGCCGAGGTTGAGGCCAAACCTGAAGCTGAAGCTGAACAATAGTTAGGCGTCCGTGAGGCCAATACACGACATTTGTGTCTCTGGCTGGTAAAATAGGTTATCAGAATTCATAGATTACGCCGGTTCTGTTCCACCCGGGGTAGACCGGTTCTGCGCGGTTAATCCCATGGACGAAACCTTTGGCCAGGAATTGCGCCAGGTGCGCCAGGCGCGTAAGCTAAGCCTGGAAGATGTAGCCAAGGCAACATACATCCGCCTGCATCACTTGCAGGCTATGGAGGCGGGTAATTTTGAGGCTTTTTCCTCGCCTGCCCAGGCGCGCGGCTTCCTGCGGACCTACGCCGATTTTTTGGGCTTAAACCCGGAGCCATTGCTTGAAAGGCTACGCGGCAGCCGCTCTACTAGGCGGCCAGCCGAGCAGCCTCCTCAGGCCGCGATGCATATGCCTCTCCATGCAATTCAGAAGATACCTTCAACCCAGGAGCAAAGACCTCCTCCGCCCGCTCCCGAGACAAACGCGGCCAGTAAAGTCCACTTTGTTCAAATCGGCCAGCAATTACGCCAGCGCCGGGAAACCTTGGGGCTATCGCTGGAGGAAATAGAAGCGCATACCCATGTGCGCATGCACTATTTACAGGCGCTGGAAGAAGGTGAGCTAGACCTCCTGCCGTCTTCCGTGCAGGGTCGTGGTATGCTGAAAAATTACGCTAACTTTTTAGGCATGGACCCCGATCCACTATTACTGGGTTTTGCCGATGGGCTTCAAGCCCGCTTCTTGGCCAGCCAACCGCAGCGCATCCAGGCACAGCGCAGCCAACCCTCACCGCAACCTCCCGCCGCTCCCATCCGCCCTTCCAGTACAACCCACCGGGTATCCATGGGTGAATTGCTCTGGGGAGCAACCCTGCTGCTGGTATTGATCGGCTTTGTTGGTTGGGGTGCGTTCAAGGTTTTTGCCATCCGCTCCACAGAGGCGAAAAAGATCGTCCCTACGCCGCCGCCTATCGCTGATGTGCTCCTATCAACGCCCACGGGCGTGGTTTTACTGGCCTCATCCTCGCCCACACTTACCCCAACGCAGTCCATCTTACCCACCATCACCCCTCTGGTTCCCGATGTCACCACCCAGGTTGATGTCACCGGCGATGCCACCCCCGACCTCATGTCGTCGCCTGCTGCTGAGATAGGGAAAATCCACGTGAATTTCGCCGTCCGCCAGCGAGCCTGGATGCGCGTGACTGTGGATGGACAGGTGGCCTTCGAGGGACGCGTCTTGCCCGGCAGCGCTTATCCCTTCTCTGGTGAAGATCGTATCGAGGTGGTGACCGGCAATGGCTCTGGCCTGCAGGTTTACTACAACCAGCAAGACCTGGGTCCGCTTGGTTTTGCAGGGGAAGTCGTTAACCGCATTTTTACGAGCGAAGGTGTCCAGACCCCCACTACCACCGTGACCTCCACATCTACTCTGGGGGCACCTGTCACCCCGACCCCCACACGCAAGCCCTGATAAATAATGACTGCCAAGACATTTCACTTGATTTCTCTCGGATGCACTAAAAATACCGTGGATTCAGATTCCATGGCGCAACTGCTCGCCAGAACCGGGTATCATCCCCGCGGAGAAGCGGAGGATGCCGACGTGCTGGTGGTCAACACCTGCGGCTTTATCACTCCCGCCAGGGAGGAGTCCTACCAGGTGCTGCGCGAGCTGGCAGCCAACAAGCGGCCCGGGCAGCTGCTGATCGCCGCCGGTTGTCTGACCCAGCGTTATGGGGCCGAAGTGGCGGCTCAGGTACCGGGAGTGGATGGCATCCTGGGCACACGCCGCTGGATGGATATTGTCGACCTGGTGCAACGTCTGCGCTTCCGGGACTACGCCCACGGGCAGCCGGCCGGACCCATCTGCCACCTGCCGGATACCCCCACGATTGGGACAGATGTGAAAGGTGTGATGCAGGTAGCGGTGCAGGGCGCCAGCGCCTACCTCAAGATTGCCGATGGTTGCCGCCGCCCGTGTACCTTCTGCGCCATCCCCCTGATCAAGGGATCGCTGGTCAGCCGCCCGATGGAAATGATCCTGGCTGAAGCGCGTGCTCTGCGGGGCGCTGGGGTGCGTGAGATGATCCTTCTGGCTCAGGATACCACCGATTACGGTCACGACCTGGGGATGAAGGACGGTTTGGTGAGCTTGCTGCAAGGGCTGGTGGCTGCCGCTCCAGAAATGGACTGGATTCGCATCCTATATACCTTCCCCGGTGCTATTAGCGACGCTTTGATCGAGACTATGGCAATCCACCCACAGATCTTGCCCTACCTGGATATACCCCTCCAGCATGCTCACCCGGACACCCTGCGGCGCATGGGCCGTCCAGCCAATGTCGACTGGGTTTACCACACCCTGGAAAAAATGCGCCTTGCCATGCCCGATTTATCGCTGCGAACGACCTTCATCGTCGGTTTCCCGGGTGAAACGGACGAAGAATTTAATACCCTGCTGGAATTCGTTCGGGAAATCCGTATCGATAAGATGGGCGCTTTCCAGTATTCTTTTGAGTCCGGGACGCCGGCCGAGCCTCTGGGAGATCCCGTGCCCGCCGAGGTCAAGCAAGCCCGCTGGGAACAGTTAATGATCTTACAGCAGGGCATTTCGTTGGAGAAAAACCAGGCCCTGGTCGGCAGGAGCCTGCAGGTGCTGGTCGAGGGGCGCGGCCAGGTCGAAGTAGGGTCGGGTCTGGTAGGGTCGGATCTGGAGACCCGACCCTCCTCCCAGTCTGATGGAGAGAAAGAGCAGGCCATCCTGGTTGGGCGCAGTTACCGCGATGCGCCCGAGATTGACGGCCTGGTGTTGGTGGAAGGCCTTGCACCTGATGAGACTGTGCCGGATATGGTCCAGGTTCATATCACCGGCGCTATGGCTTATGACCTGGTTGGACAGTTGATTCTAAACAATGAAAACAAATAAACCATAGAGACACACACGGTGTTGTTTACCTGAGCAATTTTATCCACTGTGCTCTCCGTGTCTCTGTGGCAATAAAAATGTACTAAGATGCCTCATGGATAATCAGATCGAACACATCCTGTGTGCCCCCGAAGCGGCTTTTGCCCTTGATACCGTACGCCTGGCGTCACGCCTGGTAAAATATATCCAGGCTCAAACCGTCACCCCGGCACTAACCAAAACTGACCACTCGCCGGTCACGGTGGCGGATTTCGCCTCGCAGGCCCTGGTAGGCCACCAGTTGAAGAAAGCCTTCCCGCAAGATCCACTGGTTGGCGAGGAAGGCTCGGCCGCGCTGCAAAACTCAGAAGAGCGCCCCACCCTGGAACAGGTGACAGCTTTTGTCGCCCAGTTCCTACCCGAAGCCACACCGCACATGGTGTGTGACTGGATTGATCACGGCTCTGCTGATCCTGCGCGACGCTTCTGGACAATAGACCCTATTGACGGCACCAAAGGCTTTCTGCGCGGCGACCAGTACGTGGTTGCCCTGGCGCTGCTTATCGATAACCAGGTTCAGATCGGTGTCCTGGGCTGCCCGCAGCTCAGCCTTCAGCAACTGGCTGACATGCAGGCAAATGACCGTAGTAGCGACGCCAGGTTATGGGGTCTCCATGGTACCCTGGTGATCGCCGTGCGCGACAAAGGCACCTGGGTCACCCCGCTGGATGGATCAGAGCATTTTGTTGGCCTTCGGGTATCTGCCTGCACAGAACCAGACCAGGCGCGCATTCTGGGCTCCTACGAGGCCGAGCATACCAACCAGGGCCAAGTGGATGAATTTGCCCGTCGTCTGGGGGTAAAAACTCATCCACTGCGCCTGGACAGCCAGGCCAAGTACGCCCTGCTGGCCGGCGGGCAGGGTGAGTTGTTGCTGCGTCTGCTTTCTCCAGCAAAGCCGGATTACCGTGAGAAAATCTGGGACCAGGCGGCCGGCTCGCTGATTATCCAGGAAGCCGGTGGCAAGGTCACCGACCTGGACGGCTCACCCCTCGATTTTTCCACTGGACGGACGCTGAAGCACAACCGCGGCGTGCTGGCCTCGAATGGATACCTGCACGAACGAGCATTAGAGACATTGAGGTCATTAAATAGCTAACTTAAATATATCCGACGCAAGAGACGCGGAGAGTGCATGATTATATACACATTATTTCACCGCGGACTCTGCGTCTCCGCGGTGAATGATGCGTCTCCGTGCGGAGACGACGGCTTCTGATGTCTAAAACTGATCTGCGTAGTCGCCAATTAGCCTTGTTCCTCAGCTCGCTGGCTGTACTTGCCTCCGCTTTTATAACCGAGCGCGTCTATGAACGCATACCCCACCTGGAAGACGAGCTCGCCTACGTCTGGCAGGCCAGGACGGTCGCCAGCGGCCATCTAACCCTTCCTACGCCGCCCAACCCGGATAGCTTCCTGGTGCCTTTTGTGGTGGACCTCGATGGCCAGCGTTTTAGCAAATACCCGCTGGGATGGCCGGTGGTGCTAGGCCTCGGCATCATCCTGGGATTGCGGGATTGGGTCAACCCGCTGCTGGCCGGCCTGGGAGTATGGTTAACCTACCGCCTGGGGACGAAAGTTTTTGGGCGCACCGTTGGGCTTATCGCCGCTGGGTTGACGGTCACTTCGCCCTTCATGCTGCTGAACAGCGGCTCGCTGCTTTCACATCCCTGGGGATTGTTCCTTAGCGCAGCTTTTGCTTTGGCCTGGTTGGATGCCTTTAAACCAGACAGCCAACCTCAGGTACCTCCCTGGCTGGCAATGCTGAGCGCGGCTCTGGTGATGGGGGTCTTTGTCCTCAGCCGCCCCTTCACCGCCACCGGTATAGCCCTACCTTTTGTCATCCACGGTCTCTATTTGCTAGTGTATGGCGACCAGGGAACCCGCCGGCGTTTGCTGGTATTTGCGGTGTTGGTCACCCTGTTGACAGGGTTACACTTCGTCTGGCAGTATGCCCTGACCGGCGACACTCTGCTCAATCCTTATACCCTGTGGTGGAGTTACGACAAGTTGGGTTTTGGGCCGGGGTACGGGGTTGTGCCTTATGGACATACCATCAAACAGGCTTTATTCGATGCCAGGTTTGGTCTGCGGGTTGGCGCTTCAGACCTGTTCGGTTGGGGCAGGTTTTCGTGGATATTTTTACCCTTTGGGTTGTGGGCCATGCGCCGCAATCGAAGCGCCTGGCTGATTACCAGTGTGTTCCCCAGCCTGGTGATCATCTACCTGGCTTATTGGGTCAATGCCTGGCTGTATGGCCCACGCTATTACTACGAAAGCCTCTACAGTCTGACTCTGGTTACCGCGGCGGGTATCGCCTGGCTGGCAGGCTGGCCCGGCGTGCGTCAGGGCTGGCAAAAGGCGCGTCCCCTAGCTGTCACGGCTTTGCTGGCTTGCCTGGTGGCGGTTGATCTCGTTTTCTACCTACCGCCCCGAATGGAGACAATGGTCGGCTTATATGGCATCCGCCGTGAGAACCTGACCCCTTTCCAGACGCCGGAAGCCCAGGCTTTAACCCCGGCATTGATCATTGTGGATACGCCCCGCTGGATGCCCTACGGCGCTTTGTTGGTTTTAGAAGACCCGGCTCTAACCACCCCCTTCATTTTTGCCTGGTCGGTAGGCCCGCGCACCGACGCGGCGGTCATCGCCAATTTTCCGGGCCGCTCTGTCTATTACTACTACCCAGAGGATGCATATAAATTCTACACAGGCCCGAAGCGACCCTGGTAACGGGTAAACCGCAGTAGATACGCAACATGTTGTGTCTTTAGTAGATACGCAACACGTTGCGTATCTACTAAAGACACAGTTTGTTGCGCCTCCACGTTGATAGGTTAGATCAAGGTGTTGGTTCTGGTGTCGCCTCCGCCGGAGGAGGCACCGCGGTTGGCGGAGAACAGATGTTGTGGGCATACTCTATGGTCGGCTGGATGGCAACACCGTAAGAGAGGGCCAGGTTGTACTGTTCCTCTGCCGCGCAGTAATCCTCTTGCTCCGCCAGGGCATCGCCATAGCTGGAGAGCGCAATCTGGTAACGTTGGGTGGCCGTCCAGCCAGAAGAGTCGCGCAGGTTGGGCGCCAAGGGGGCCACCTGCCCAAAGTAATAAGCCGCCTGCTTCCAGTCCAGCTCCCAGAAGCTGGCTCCGGTGACATACAGGTTGACCCACGTGCGGTAGTTGCTGGCCTCGACATCCAATGGCCCAAATTTTTCGGCCAGTGAAAGGTCGTAGGTGCCACCTTCGAGATCAGCTTGCTGAAGAATTTTTTGCGCGCCGCGATTGCGGAAGGCGACATACAACATACCGTCGACCCGCGCCGCTTTGAATTCCGGGTTCACTTTACGCAGGTTCAACAGCATATCGATGGCAGTTGACCAATCCTTGGCGTCAAGCACTGCCTTGGCGCTGCTAAACATTTCCTCCTCGCCACGCGTATCCGGGGTTGGGCTGGGGGCCGGTGTATATACCGGCGCTGCCGTGGGTGTGGCGGTGGTGCCCAGGGCCATCTTCGCCTGGGTAATTTTGTCAATGACGCCAGGAAAGGTAGGGTCATTCTGAATGATATACTCAAACCGCTGTACGGCGAGCTCATACCGCCCGGCATCCATATCCTGCAGGGCCAGTTGGAACTGAGTGCTCAATCCCTGGGCAATCTGCAAAGCCTGAGCCGCCAGGCGCTCGCGGATGCCGGCGCGGTAGCCACTGAAGCCGCTCACAACAGCTGCAAGGAATAAAACCAGGATTGCCAGCACCAGCCAAGCCCAGCGTGGCAAGCGTTTCTTGCTGCCCGCAGGCATACCCGGGCCCGGTGGGTAATTACTTTCCTCCCCCTGAGCGTACATGGGGGCGCCGAGTGATTCAACATAATCCTCGGCTTCAACCGGGACTGTGTTCTGCAGGGATAGCGGGACCGTTGCCCCTGTATCTGCTGTTTCAGGGGGGGTCTCTTCAGGTATAGGGGGTACATTAACAGGCTGGGTATCATCGAGGCTTGTTGGATTATCCATGGAGCATATTATACCGCTTTTTCCCTATCAGAGAGTAGTTAGAAAACCCTTAGAAACCCCACTACCCCCTACGGTTACCCCAAGTGCCATGTTATAATTAAGGCATCATCTCAATAATTTGGGGGAAGATGGGGGTTCTCGTGTGGGCGAAGCTCGCACGAGAACCCCTCATCCCTATTTTTTTGAGGAATATTAATCTAAGGATATTGTAAAGTTACTTTAGGTAAAGAATACATGATGAACAAGACAGAAAAAACTACGGCTAAATCATTCTTAGCATCCAAGGGCATGAATTGGATTTTGGTGATAATCTTTGTGATCGCAGTCATCATAACCGCGGTATTAACCTATATCGTGGTGCGCGACCTGGTCACTTCCTGGCAAATCACCAACCTGCCCGGGATAATGATCAAGACCCCCTCACCTGGTACACCGCAGTTTACGCCTGGTGGTCCCACCCTCGATGCCACCCAAGCGGCTGCCATCTCCGGGGAAGCGCCGGGCGCACCGACCCCCCAGCCCTGGAATGGCGCCACCCGGGTCAATGTCCTGGTAATGGGGCTGGACTACCGCGACTGGTCTTCAGGGGAAGGCCCGTCCCGTTCGGATACCATGATCCTGTTCACTGTTGACCCGATGTCTAAGTCCGCCGGGATGCTTTCTATCCCCCGCGACCTATGGGTTAATATCCCTGGTTTTAAGTATGGGAAAATTAACACAGCTTACCAATTGGGTGAGGCCTATAAACTGCCTGGGGGTGGGCCAGGCCTGGCTATAAAAACAGTTGAGGGCTTCCTGGGGGTGCCCATCCAGTATTACAGCCAGATCGACTTTTCGGCATTTGTAAAATTCGTTGACCTGATTGGTGGTGTCAGGCTCAATATCATTGAGCCAATCAAAATTGACATTATTGGAGTAGACAATAAAGATATACCGGTCAAAAAGCTACAACCAGGTTGGCAAAGATTGCCGGGTATATGGGCTTTGGGTTATGCCCGCGCCCGCAATACCCCGGGCGGAGACCTCGACCGGGCCAAACGCCAGCAGGAAGTCATCTTGTCGATACGCAACCGTATCCTCCAGTATGATATGCTCCCCATGTTATTCACCAAGGCTCCCGATATTTATAATACGATTTCTGCCGGCATCCATACCAACATGAGTCTCGACGAAGCCATCCGCCTTGCCTGGATGGTTAAAGATATCCCGGTAGAATCCATCCGTAGCGGCATTATCAGTACGGACCAGATAACTTTCGGCAAGTCCCCCGATGGCCTGGAGGTACTCAAACCTCGCCCCGAGCAAATCCGCCAGCTGCGCGATGAAATCTTCACCGCCAGCGGAGCGATTAACCCCTCTGCCGGCAAAAGCAAAGAGGAGTTAATGAAAGCCGAAAATGCCAAGATGTCGGTGCAGAACGGCTCTCAAACGCCTGGGCTGGCAGCCCGCACGCAAGCATACCTGGTGTCCCTGGGAATTAACGTTGTTGATGTCAGCAATGCTGACACGGTATACACCTCCACGACAATGACCGATTTCACCGGCAACCCCCATACCTTGACTTATTTGATGGCGTTGATGAACATATCGCCCAACAAGCTATACAACCGCTATGACCCTGCCAGCCCTTACGATGTGCAGATTGTGTTGGGGGCCGATTGGGCGAACAACAACAAAATGCCCTGATTTTTAATGGAGATATTAGTCGGATCCATCGAGCGGATCACCTACTATAACCCCGAGACCAATTACTGTGTATTGCGCCTGCGCACGGACAAGATTAATCTGCCGGGCGCAAGTCGCGAAGGGCTGGTGACGGTCGTCGGCAACCTGCCTGAGCTCTCACCGGGTGAATACCTGCGCCTGCGCGGCCGCTGGGACACGCACCCGAAACACGGTGTGCAATTCCAGGTGGAAGTGTGCGAACAATCCTTGCCCGCCACGGTTACCGGCATCCGGCGTTATTTAGGCTCCGGGATGATCAAAGGCATCGGCCCGCGCCTGGCCGAGCGCATTGTGGCTTGTTTTGGCGCCCAAACCCTGGACATTATCGAAAATCACCCCCAGCGCTTACGTGAAGCCCCCGATATTGGCCCAAAACGCATCCAGCAGATCACTATTGCTTGGGATGCGCAGAAGCAGGTCAAGGAGATCATGCTGTTTTTGCATGGTCATGGGGTCAGCACGAACCTGGCAGTTAAAATCTACAAGCAGTACGGCGACAAATCTCTAACGATTGTTCAAAGCGACCCCTATCGCATGGCGGCTGATATCTTTGGCGTGGGCTTCAAAACTGCTGATCGCATTGCCCAGGCTTTGGGTTTACCGACTGACCATCCCTCGCGTATCGAGGCGGGGGTGATCCATATACTGAATGAAATGTCCACCGAGGGGCACATTTATGTGCCCCAGCAGGAACTGGTGGAGGCTGCAGCTAAGCTACTGGAAGTCGCCCTGGAGCTGGTCACTCCAGCTATCGAACGGCTGCAACAGGCAGGCCGCCTCCAGTGCGAAGCGCTGCCCCAGCCTGCCTTGCAAGAAGCGGCGGCAACACCGCCAGCCAAAACCGTGCGTGAGCAACCTGCAGATTATACCCAACCGGCGATTTATCTGACCCCCTACTATTACGGGGAAGTTGGTGTGGCAGAACGCCTGGCACAGCTGGTGTATACGGTAAGAAATGGCACCACTTTATCCCGCCTGAGCGATATACCGCCGCTCTTTATCACCCTGGATGAGACTCTCTCCCCCGAGCAGCAGGTTGCGGTCAAGACCAGCCTGGCGCACCCGGTGAGCGTGTTGACCGGCGGTCCCGGCACAGGCAAGACCACCACTGTGCGGGCATTAATCCAGGTGTTGGAATCGGCCAAGAAACGCTATGCCCTGGCTTCCCCGACCGGAAGAGCAGCCAAGCGTCTCTCCGAAGCGGCCGGGCGACCGGCCAGCACTATCCACCGCCTGTTGGGTTATTCTCCCAAGGAGGGTTTCAAGCACAACCAGGACAATCCTTTGCAGGTCGATATGCTGGTAGTGGACGAGGCCTCCATGCTTGACCTGCTGCTCGCCAACCACCTGCTCAAGGCGCTGGAACCCGGCAGCCATCTGCTCCTGGTGGGGGATGTGGACCAACTGCCCTCGGTGGGCCCCGGGGATGTCCTGCGTGACATCATCGCCAGCAATATCGCCCCGGTCACCAGGTTGAGCGTCATCTTTCGCCAGGCGGCCGATTCGCTCATTATCACCAATGCCCACCGCATCAACCAGGGCAAGATGCCGGTTTTCGCCCAGGCTACAGTCGGCTGCAGCCGGGTTGCAGCAGACCGCGACAGCACACCTGGCGATTTCTTCCTGTTCCCTGCCGAAAGCGCCGAGCAGGCGGCTGACTGGGTGCAGCGATTGGTGTGCGAGCGCATCCCCCGCAAGTTCGGTTTCAATCCCAGGATCGATATCCAGGTTTTAGCGCCGATGTACCGCGGCCCGGCTGGCGTCCATGCCCTGAACCAGCGTCTGCAGGAAGTGCTCAACCCCGCTTCTCCCAAAAAAGCCGAAAAAGCCTTGTTTGGCCAGGTCTTCCGCACCGGCGATAAGGTCATGCAAACCAGGAATGATTATGAGAAAGATGTCTATAACGGGGAAATTGGCTCTGTGGTCGGACTGGACATCGTGGAGCAGACCCTGAGCGTGGATTTTGACGGCCGCCAGGTGACCTATGACTGGAGCGAGATCGACCAGCTCGTGCAGGCTTATGCCATCTCAGTCCACAAGAGCCAGGGGGGTGAGTTTCCGGTCATTGTCATGCCCATCCTGACCCAGCATTACATGATGCTGCAGCGCAACCTGCTCTACACCGCCGTGACGCGTGCCAGGAAATTGGTGGTGCTGGTGGGGAACAAGCGCGCCATCGCCATCGCGGTGAAGAATAATAAGGTGGCGCAGCGTTATACCGCATTAGATTGGCGATTGGGTGGGAGGACGTAATTATCCTGCGACGCTGTGCAATTCTTCCCGCACCACCCGGCGTAGTATTTCTTCTAACGGATCTAAATAGATAAAAATCTTCTGGCAAATTTACGGAGATTTCTCGCAATTTGTAGCGCGTCCTACGCTTCTTCTGCAGTGGGCTGCATACCCGGATAACGTATTTCTACCGCATAGGCTGACAGACGTTCCAGATCATCATCACTGATTGGCAATATGATCCCGTTTTGTTGGCACAAGACGCCCAGTGCCGCCAGATCGTGCGTGCGCGGAAAGGGCGCTTGCTGTAAGGTAAGGATTGCTTTGAGATATTTTTCGGCACATTGCTGGGCATGAAAAGTAGCTCCATAGATCAGGGGGCGCTTACGTTTGAGAGCGGATACGGACAGCAGGTAGTCTTCTTCTGCCCGTTCTATCCATGGAAACAGGTCACTCGTTTCGTTCATACAATACCATACCCTGCGAGATGACCTCTTGCATAAAGTCATCCTCCTTTTCCAGCGCGATGGCGACTTCTTGCGGGGTGCGTACCAGAATATCCATCGGGAAGGGGCGTGGACGCAACAAGCGCGACACCGCCAATGTCCGTTCTGGCGGGCGGTCTTCTGTATTCACGATCA
>Ga0315284_10011827_pt1 | contig 12427 bp, 11 predicted proteins | sample YL17G09_16_MG_FD_203696 | JGI IMG/M metagenome (GOLD analysis project Ga0315284, IMG submission 203696) | Sediment microbial communities from Yellowstone Lake, YNP, Wyoming, USA - YL17G09_16 | ecosystem: Environmental > Aquatic > Freshwater > Lake > Sediment | place: USA: Wyoming | collected...
AAAACGGAAAATTTTTCCACAGGCATGCCTGTGGAGGCAGAACCAATTAACGCTGGATACTCTAATATGTAGTGGTACAATAAACGGGGGAAGGTCACTATTATGGGCCATGCGGTGAAAGAGCCAAAGATAAGACCGCAGCTTCCACCAGTCAGAATGGACGAAACGACATAATTTGTTGAAACACAAGAAATTGGACAAGTCCGCCATGGGGGGATAAATCGCCCTCCCAATTCTCCCCAAACACAAGCCAATTTTCGTCGCTCGTCGTTGGCATCTCGTATCTCGTATTAATTAGCCCCCGCGGCGCTTGAGCGGGGATTTGAAATCTAACATTTGAGATTTGAGCCCGGCTTCGCTTTTAGCTTCCGACTTCGTCCCGATAAACAACATCGGGACTACGCCGGACAAGTCGCCGAGGTCTTCCCCCTGCTGATTCGAAATCGAATCAAGACGCTGGGGGTCTACGCTTCGCTACGAAAAGCGGACCTCGCGTGGGCAATCCCGGCCATAAAGAATCTCAGATTTAAGATTTGAGATTTGAGAAGTGTCCGCCGGGACAAGCAGTTGAAGAGGGTAAAATCCTGGGTCCCCTGCTGCAAAGCCGAAGAGGTGGATTCTCGGGGAGAGCCGGGCGGGTGAGGATAAATCAAACACTTGTTTCATATCCCGGCGCGCCGGGATTGGGCAAAATATGTGAAGATAGGTAAATTCATACAACTGTTTCATACATTTGTTTGAAACGTTTGTTTCAAACAGTTGTTGGGCAAAAGCGCGCAAGTCGAAAACCCTTAGAAGCCGACTTTTTCAAAAAATTTATTACCCCTTTAACCATAAGCACTTAAGCACTTTTCACGCCCCTTTTTACCATCAGGAAATCCCTTAGTTTTCGTCAAAAGCGCGCATATTTGCGCCTATCTATGGAGGGATGTGTAAGCCCTCTGGTGAACGATTAGGGTAGGCGAAGGCCAGATCCTTCGACTGCGTCCGGCAAAGCCGGACTCCGCTCAGGACGACGCTTCGCGTCGGTTTGCGCCATAGGATAGAGGACGTGACCCGTGTCCCGTGACTCGTGGCTCGAAAACGGAAGACAGATGACGGAGGACAGAAGACGGACCCGGCTTCGCCCATCCGACTTCGCCTTCGGCTACGCCGAGACAAGAAGGGCTACGCCGTGGCAAGCGGAGAAGCGATTATGGCGGTGATACAGATGAGGGTTCCGGATTGGTTAGACAGGATATGCGCGTGGCCGATGATGTGGTATCGGCGGCGAAAGTATGGGTATGACTTTCGCAGGATTGATTTAGGCGAGGGTGAATTCACGATAGTCGAGCCGGGGGATTACTACCGATTAGCGAATTTCAAATGGTATCTCAGAGGAAACGGGATTAAATTCTACGCCATTTGCAACATTAAAACAGGATACAGGAAAACAAAGATGGTATGTATGCACAGAGAGATTATGAATGCGCCAGAGGGGCTTTTTGTCGACCATAAGAACTGCGACTCTCTCGATAATCGCAGAGACAATCTTCGGCTGGCGACGCGAGTCCAGAACGCGTGCAACAGACAATGGGACAAATCAAGGGCTTCTTCGAAGTATCGAGGAATTGCCCTGATAAAGCGAAGCGGGCGATGGTCGGCCCAAATTTCCCATGAGGGAGAACGCATATGGTTAGGCACATTCGACAATGAAACGGCAGCGGCCCGTGTATACGACGAGGCGGCGAAGAAATATCACGGGGAGTTCGCAAGGTTAAACTTCCCTGATTAGCCACAAAGACACCAAGACACAAAGTTTTATTTAATCGCGGATTTTAACTACAGAAGACGGAGGACAGAGGGCGGAAAATCGGACGTCCAACATCGAACACTAAGCATTGAACGCAGAAGCAAACCCTATTTGTCGTACACTTTTGCGGGGTCGAAGACCTTTTTGGCGATGAAATCGAGCTGGTCTGCGGCACCTTTTTTCAATTTTCGGTAGAAGCAGGACTGGTAGCCGGCGTGGCACTGGCCTGAATCGACGGTAACTTTGAGGAGGATGCAATCCTGGTCGCAATCAATGAGGATTTGGTCGACTTTTTGCGTGTGGCCTGACTGCTCGCCCTTTGTCCACAGTTTCTTTCGTGACCTGCTGTAATAGGTTGCCAGGCCTGTCTTAATGGTCTGGTCGAGTGCTTCGCGGTTCATAAAGGCGAACATCAGGACCTGGCCTGTTTTAGAGTCCTGTGCGATTACGGGAATCAGGCCATTATCGTCGAATTGGGGGGTGAGCTGGGTGGTTTGTTCGATTGCGTTGTTTTCAGTCACTTTTTGGTTCTCCTGCAGGGTTCAAAACCTTGTCAGAAAGAGTTTTACCCGTTATTATGCCGGCGGACAAGCTTTTTTTAAGGTGAAATTGAGTAGATGAGCGAACAGAAAAAAACCGCGACGAAGAAGATATTTGTTTACCTGCGTATTGGTTTTGTATTGGTCGCGGTGTTGGCGGTAGCAATCTGGGTTAGCCAGAATCGGCGTTACGTGATTCTGGGGCAGAGTTTTGCGAAGATGGGGCCGGTTTTTTTCGGGGGGATTCTTTTAACCTTCATAGTAAGCCAGGTAATCCTCGCCTCTCGATGGTGGCTGCTATTGAGGACGCAGGAGGTTCATATAAGTATATGGGCGGCGGTCCGGCTGCACTTTCTTGGGCTTTTCTACAATAACGCTATGCCCGGCTCGGTCGGAGGAGATTTGGTGCGGGCGTGGTACGTGACCAAACACACGCATCACAGATTCGAGGCGGCACTGAGTGTGTTTGTGGACCGATTTGTCGGACTGGTAAGCTCTTTGACAATGGCGGGTTTTTGCTGGTTCGTGCTGCTGCGAGACGTAAAGTTGTCGGAGTCAAAACAACAAGGGGGCAGGATTTTGATATGGGTGGTGATTATTATTGTGGCAGCAGTGATTTTACTTGTGTTGCTGCCGGCGGGCAGGAGATTGCTGGCGAAGGTATGGGAGAACGTGGTAAGGTTGGCGAAGAAGATTTGGACGGCGGCGGTGGTTTATAGTCGCAGTCCCCTGACGATTTTGGCCGCCTTTGGGCTGACGTTTCTGCTGCAGGGAATAGTTATAACGGGATTTTGGCTGGTGGGCAGGCGAATTGGAATAGAGGTTAGTGCGAAGTATTATTTTGTATTTTTCCCGCTTACGTGGGGTTTGGGCGCGATACCCGTGAGCGTCGGCGGCGCGGGGGTGGTTGAAGGGGGGCTTGCTGGGCTGTTTAACGTGATTGCCGGGGTGGCGGCGGAGCAGGCGGTGGCGATAGCGCTGTGCCAGCGGGCGGTGTGGATAGCCGCGGCGCTGCCGGGGGCGTGGATTCACTGGACGGGGAGGCATCTGCCGTCCGCCATCGGCAGAGCTGATGGCGAGACCTCGCCCGCAGGCGGGAAGGAGGAAACCATTGACTACACAGAGGAAGTGAATTAAGCTGGTAAACAATCGGTGCGAAAATTGCAACCAATTTTGAGATTCTGGATTCCTGCTTTCGCAGGAACAGGGGAGTGATAGACGGGTATGTCGAAATCGGGGCGGTTCAAGAGTTATTTTCTGCGCGGGCTGGCTGTGTTGTTGCCTACAGTTCTGACGATATGGATATTTATCTGGGGTTACCATTTCATCAACGACACCATCAGCGTTTATATAAAGCGGGGGATAGTGTATGTGATAAAGCTGGCGGGCGGGTCACAGGAAGATCTGGGGAAATTCTGGGTGGACGGCGCGTTGTCAATGGCGGGTTTTCTGATTGCAGTGGGGGCTGTGTGTGCGGTAGGGGCCATTTTGGCGAGTGTGCTGGGCAGGGCGCTCTGGCGGCAGGTTGAGAAGTTCATAATGAATACGCCGCTATTGAAGCAGGTGTATCCTTACATCAAGCAGGTCACGGACTTTTTCTTCACGCAGGAAGATAGCAAGAAGGCATTTTCGCGGGTGGTGGCGGTGGAGTATCCGCGCAAGGGCGTGTGGTCGGTGGGGCTTGTGACGGGGTCTGGCCTGAAGAAGATAGCGGACAAGGAAGAAAAGGAATTTCTGAGTATTTTCATTGCTACGACGCCATCGCCTCTGACGGGATTCGTGGTAATAGCTCCGAAGGAAGAAGTGATAGATTTGGATATGCCGATAGAGGATGCGTTTCGCTTCATAGTAAGCGCGGGATTGATAACGCCGGGGTCATCGGGGAAAGTTGAGGTTTCCGGGAAGGTGGGCCCAGACAACAAGAAGCAGTTGGGAGGGGCTTAGCAGGGTCAGGGGGCAGGCGGAGATTATGCGTGAAATTCGGACGGGCCGATGTATAATAGGCAGCCGGACAAGACGGTTGGTTAATGTATTTTTGAGTGGCGTATAAGAGCAGGAAAGGAGAACTGTTTTGTTATTCACGATAAGCGGCAAACACATTGAGATAACGGAAACGGTCAAGAGCTATGCGGAAGAAAAGACCTCCAAGCTGCCGAGGTTTTACAACGTCATCAATCAGATAGAGGTGATTATCGACGGTAAAGAGGGCGGCAACCTTGCGGTGGAGATTATCGCCAGGGCGGAACACAAGAAGGTGTTTGTAGTGAAGGAGAAGGGCAACGACGTGTACGCCTGCATCGACCTGGCGGCGCACCGGCTTGAGCAGCAGCTTAAAAAAACAAAGACCAAAGAGCGGGACATGAAGCGCAAAGGTCGCTGAGGACATCGAGCGATGAAGAGACAAGCGATGTTGTTTTTTTCATACTTGGTGAGTTACGGGTGAGTGTGGGAAGGACGATATGAGATTTGCTGATTTTGTTTGTTGTGAGGCGATAATTCCGGAACTGCAGTCAAAAGACCGGGATGGAGTGATAGCGGAGCTTGTCACTGCGCTGGACAAGGCGGGTCGGCTTGGCAAGGGCAACTGTGAGAAGATAACGCGAGCGGTAATCAAGAGGGAGAATGAGGCGAGCACCGGGATGGGCAAAGGGATAGCAGTTCCGCACGTCAAGTACAAGTTAGCGAAGAACGTGGTGGCGGCGGTGGGACAGAGCAGCAAGGGGGTTGATTTTGTGGCGCTGGACAAGCAGCCGGTGTATTCAGTGATACTATTGATAAGTCCTGTTGACGACCCCGACAAACATCTTCAGGCGATGGAAAAAATTTTCAAACACCTCCAGCAGGAGAAGTTCCGGAAATTCCTGAGACAATCGCAGACGGCTGCGCAAGTCGAGGATTTACTGAAGGAGGCGGACGCGAACCCGTCCCTGTGAGCTTTTGCAGGGGTGCGGCGGCGGAGCCGGTTATATGCAGACAGGTGAGACAACGCAGAAGGCGGTTTGCGAAATTGAGGTTGAGATAAAAAACGCGGCTGGGCTTCATATGCGGCCCGCCATGCAGTTCGTGGATATTGCCAGTCAGTTTCAGGCCTCGATAAGCGTCCGCAACTCCCAGACCGGCGTGGACGGCAAGAGCATTATGCAAATGAGCATGCTGGCGGCGACGTGCGGGACCCGGCTGAAAATAAAGGCGGAGGGCACAGACGCAAAAGAGGCGGTTGAGGCGCTACGGGAGCTTGTGGAGGTGAAAAAGTTCGGGGAGCCGACGCCGGAAGAAAAAAATTGGCAAGTGCAGTGATTTTGGTTTGCAGATGGAGATAAAAAAAGGCGTAGCTGTTTCGCCGGGCATTTCGATAGGCAAATGTCTTGTTATTGATGCGGAGGACTATCGGATACCGCGGCGGCTGATACAGGCGTCGCAGCGCTTCACGGAAACGCAGCGGGTGCGCAACGCCTTCAGGGACGCCATAGAGGAGCTGACGCAACTGCAGGGAAAGCAGAAGGAGATTGAGGGACAGAAGATAAGGGACATTTTCGCGGTCCATTTGAGCTTCTTACGCGACAGGACCCTGCGAAAAAAAATAACCGACCTGGTGCACGACGAATCGGTTACCGCCGAGTTCGCGGTCTCGAAGACTTTGCGGGACATCGCCTCGCACTTTGCCAAGGAAAAAGACGTTTACATAAGAGAGCGGGCGGCGGATATATTCGACATGGAGCACAGGGTATTGGGGCACCTGCTTGGGGGCAAGAGGCAGGATATTCAGCAGTTGAACGAGGAGGCGGTGATTGTCGCCAGAGAGCTAAGCCCGACGCAGACGGCGGGATTCAATAAAGAGTACGTCAAGGGCATAGCCACCGGCTCCGGCGGCAGGACGAGTCATACGGCGATTGTGGCCAGGTCCCTGGGCATACCGGCGGTAGTGGCGCTGGAGGACATCACCGACAGCGTTACGGCTGGCGACACGGTGATTATCGACGGCAACCGTGGCATTGTCATCATAAACCCCGATGATACGACGATTCAGCAGTACCTGGAGTATGCGGTCGAGTTTGCGGAGCTGGAGCATCGGCTGGACGCGATACGCGGCAAGCCCGCCAAGACGCGGGACGATGTGCGGGTAATGTTATTCGGCAACATCGAGTTCCCCGACGAGGCCGAGCTTGTTTTGCAAAGGGGCGGGGAGGGAATAGGATTGTACCGGACGGAGTTTTTGTTTCTGAACCGCGACACCGAGCCGACGGAGCAGGAGCATTATGAGGCATACGCGCGGACGGTTGGGGTTTTCAAGTCTAAGCCGGTGATAATAAGAACGGTGGACCTCGGAGCCGACAAATACACCCAGAGCAGACGCTATATGCGGGAGCCGAACCCGTTTTTGGGATTACGCTCGATAAGATTTTGTCTGCAGAACCTTACGATGTTCAAGACGCAGTTGCGGGCCATTATGCGGGCGTCGGTTCTCGGGCAGGTAAAAATAATGTTCCCCCTGATTACGAACCTGCAGGAGCTGATGCAGGCGAAGATGATACTTGGGGACGTGATGGAGGACCTGGACGAGGAGGGAATAAAGCATAACCGTGACATTGAGGTTGGGATTATGGTCGAGACGCCGTCGGCGGCGCTGACGGCGTCGATGCTGGCCAGGGACGTTGATTTTTTCAGCATAGGAACAAACGACCTGACGCAGTATACGCTGGCGGTGGACAGGGGTAACGAGCTTGTTTCGACGTTGTATTCGTCGGTGGACCCCGCGGTGATTCGGCTCATCAGGACGGTGATTCAGGACGCGCACAAGGCGCAGGTGGACGTCAGTGTCTGCGGGGAAATGGCGTCGGAGCCGGAGTCCGTAATGCTGTTGCTGGGGCTTGGAATAAGAAAACTGTCGATTGCCTCGCCGATGATACCGGAGATAAAGCAGATTATTCGCTCGGTGACAATAGTGGAGTGCAATAAGGTTGCCAGGAAGGTTCTGGGTATGAATTCGGAAAGGCAGATTTCGAGTTTCCTGCGTGACGCGGCGAGAAAAATTCTGCCCGAGGCGTTTTGAACGAAGGCATTAATCAGATACGGATAAGTGGAGGGGCTGGGTAGCGCCTGATTGTGAGTCAGATGTTGGCGGTGATACGATTCAAAATAGGGGGCACTTTGCGGTATTTGTCGCACGCCGAGACGATGCGGGTCTTTCAACGCGCCTGTGTCAGGGCTGGCGTAAGGGTGGCGTATAGCCAGGGGTTCAATCCGCATCCCCGGATGTCGTTAGTGCTGCCGCGAAGCGTGGGCGTTGAATCGGATGATGAGATGTTGTGTCTGTGGCTTGAGGAGGGTGAGACGGGATTAGATGGTGAATCGCTGAAGGGCGAGCTGCCCGCGGGGATTGAGATTGCCTCGGTGGGGATGAGCCAGGCGAAAGGCGTGCCTGGGCCGAGTTTGGCGACTTACCGAATAAGGTTGGGGCCGGCGTGCGTGGATGAGTGTATTAAGATAAGGATTGAGGAGCTTTTGGCAAAAGACAAGGTTCCGATAGAAAGACGAAGCGGCGAAGATTCGAGGGCAAAGACGGTTGACATAAGGCCGTTTTTGGAGTCAATCGTGGTGCAGGGAGGAGACATCGTTGTTGACTGCAAGGTTAGTCCGGCGGGCACGATACGTGTAGATGAGATTCTTGGCTCGCTGCAGCTTGGGGTGGAGGATTTGGCCGGGCCTGTGAGGCGCACGGCCGTGCAATGGAACGATTTGAACGGCGGGTGTGGAGTTAATTGACAATACTTGATGTGCGAGACAAAGACAAATGGCAAGAGAAATGCTTATAAACGTGGCTGAAAGCGAAGAGTGCAGGGTGGCGGTCGTTGAGGATGGAGCCCTTGAGGAGCTGTACGTCGAGCGCGCCAGCTTGATGAGATACGTCGGCAATATATACAAGGGCAGGGTGGTGAACATAGAGTCGGCGATACAGGCGGCGTTCGTGGATTTCGGGGTGGGCAAGAACGGCTTTCTTCACATAAGCGACCTTCACCCGCGATATTTTGCGGGCCAGTCGGCGATAGAAACCGAAGAAATCGGCAAACGCAGGTCGCTGAGGGAGCGAAAGCCCATTCAGGGATGCCTGCACAAGGGCGACGCTGTGGTAGTCCAGGTTACAAAGGAGGGCATTAATACCAAAGGCCCGACGCTGAGCACGTATCTTGCTCTGCCCGGCAAGTATCTGGTGATGATGCCGTGGATGGAGAAGTCCGGCGTGTCGCACAAAATTGAGGATGAGCAGGAGCGGGAAAGATTGCGAAAGATTTTTGAGGAGAGCAGTCCCCCCAAGGACGTGGGATTTATTATCAGGACGGCGGCGCAGGGCAGCTCCAAGCGGGACATTCAGAACGACCTGAAGTATCTGAGGCGGCTGTGGACCGCGATTGAGAAAAGAATTGGCAGCGCAAAGGCCCCTGCCGAGCTGTATCAGGAATCGGACCTTGTCATCAGGACCTTGAGGGACATCGTCAACAGCGACATAAGCAGAATTGTGTGCGATTCGGAAAATATGGTCCGGCGAATTAGGGACTTCCTCTCGATTGCCTCGCCGCGATTAAAACAACGCGTCGTGTTCTATGACGGGCAGGAGCCGGTGTTTCACAAATACAAAATTGAGGAAGAAATTACCAAAGTGAACTCTCGTGTCGTGCCGCTCAAAATCGGCGGGTCGATTGTCATAGAGCAGACCGAAGCGCTGGTGGCGATAGACGTAAACAGCGGCAGGTTCCGCAAACATCAGGACGCGGAGCTGACGGCGTTCAAGACCAATATGGAGGCCGCGGGAGAAATCGCCAGGCAGCTTCGCCTGCGAGACCTCGGCGGCCTGATAATCTGCGATTTCATCGATATGCGCAGCGACAGGCACCGCAGGGAGGTCGAAAAGGCGTTCAGGATGGCGACAAAAACTGACCGTGCCCGCTCCAGAATTCTGCGTATAAGCAGGTTCGGGGTGGTGGAGATGACCCGGCAGAGAATGCGCCCGAGTTTGCAGTCCAGCACTTACCTGGCTTGTCCCCACTGCGGCGGCAGCGGCTACGTCAAAAGCCACGAATCCTCTTCGATAGAGCTTATTCGCCTGTTGAACCTGGCCGCTTCCAAAGAGCAAATCAAAAAAGTCGAACTGTTCGTTTCGCACGAGGTGGCGGATTATCTGCAGAATGAGAAAAGGGCCGCCATAGGGCATATAGAGCAGCTCAATGACAAGCGTGTCATCATTCATTCCTCCGCCGATTACGCCGGCGAGAAATACGAAATGGCCTGCTATAACGACCACGGCAGCGTCGTGAAATTGTAACGCAGGCCCGCTGAGGATTGCCTGCCCTCCATAGCACGTAGTGCGGCGGAGGGTCATTCCCGCAAAAGCGGAAATCCATTTTATTGCGCGGACACTCTAAATCCCCAATCTACAACCTGTTTTCGGGTCGCCAGCAACGGGTGGAATAAAGAAAAGGAGGTAGAAAAGCCGAAGAAACTAACAGCGCCCGAAATACAGGCAAAGGAACGAATTATGGAAACTCAAACCAAAAATGCGACTATTCCAGAGCACGCAGTCGATAACGTGAAAGGCCGGCTGGAATATCAAAGCGGCCCATTCAGACCCAAAGCCACGTTACTCTTGGACGTATTGCCGGCCGAGACCGTGAAAACGGACAAGCCGGGTAAATCATCTGAAGAGTTGTTGCAGGAGCTTCTGATGAATACTGAGGCCTCGGCCCAGCGAACGCAATCTGCAAAAATAAACTGGCAGTTGGCGTCGCTTTTATTGGGAATGCTGCTTATTGCGACGATTGCAGTAATCGGCTGGCTGTATGTCGAGACGAACGCGACAGGGACGCAGCAAGTTAGCCAGCGGCTGGAAAATCAATCCTTAAAGGAGCAGCTGAAACTGGCCGGCGCGCAAATCACAGCGTTGAAGAGCGACGCTGATGCCCTGTTGAATCGCAACGCCGAACTTGTCAGCGAAAACTCGCAGCTCAAATCGCAAAGCACGGCGCCGATTGCAGCCGGGCTGGTTGCCTCGAACACCGTTGCGGCCGTGGCAAGCCGACAGACGATTGATACGAGCCGAATAGAGGCAATAAAAAAAGGAACGTATCCCAGCGGCACGAGCAGGGCCGAGCTTATAGCGGCCCTCGGCGAGCCCGACCGCGTTTACAAATCCCGCAACTATGAACAACTGGTTTACTTCAATCGAAAACCGGGACGTTTCTGGTTCATCGGCGACTGGATGCTCCAGACCACTGAATAGAACGCCGAACACTCGGACAAAGGACCCGCAAAAAAAACATTCTTCCGCGGGCCTCACCATTCTCATTTCAACTGCTGTTTGTAACTGTCCAATTGCTGACGGATAACACCAGCCATTTCATCAGCGCCGGCGGCGGCGGCAATGTCGAGCGCCTCCTGTGCGGCAGCAATGGCCTCTGCGAATTGATAATTGGAGGCGTATGACATCGCCAAAAGATTGAGGATGACGGGATTCCGGCGGTTTGTTTTCTCCACCGCACGCTGGGCGAATTCAATGGCTTTTGTCGTCCCCCGGATATCGGCGTCGGCCCTCGTGATAAAAAGCCCAACGAGCGTATCGAGGGCGGGAACATAATCCGGCTCGATATCGAGGGCACGGTGGAGATGACTAATCGCCACAAGGATGTTGCCCTGTTTGATGAGTGCCCCGGCAAGGCGGTAATGCAACATCGCGACATCAGGGGCGATTCGGAGGGTCTGGTTGTATTGAGTGACGGCCTCACCGAGCCGGCCCTGTGATTCAAGAACGTCTGCCAGCCCATAGTGCGCCTCGGAGTCGTTGGGGTCGATAGCCAGCGCCTCCTGAAAATGCCGGATGGCCTCGTCATATTTTTGCAGGCCCCGGTAGGCAAGGGCGAGATTAAAGTGTGCGGCGGCAATGTCGTGCGGATGGTTTACGGCGGTATCCTGGGCAAGCTCGAGTGAGCGGGTAACGTGGAAGATTGCCTCGTCGTGCTTATTCTGTGTCAGAAGGACCAGACCGAGGTTATTGTGCGCCAGCCACGAGTCGGGATTTTTCTTGAGCGTGTCTCGCCAGATGATTTCGGGCTCGGCATACAGCCGGGCCTGCCGCCAGGTAAGATTGCCCAGTGTGAGCAGCAGAACGGCGCCCGCCACGGGGCCGAGGACCTTGCCGCTTTTGCCCAAGCGCGCGATGAGCCGATAGCCGGCCGCTGCAACTAAGGTTATCAATCCGATTGTTGCCATATACGCGTAGTGGTCAGCAATGAAGGTATAGACGAAGGTGTATAGCTGGAAAAATCCCAGCATCGGGAAAAGGGCGACGATGAAGAACAGGACGGCGGTGATGACGCCTCGGCCAAGCCGTTTGCGCCAGCCAAACAGCCCCCCTGCCGTAAGGAGGCAGGCGACGAGCCAGACGTATTGGGATGGGTCTGCGGAATCGATTTTCCAGCGGGGATAACTAAAGGCGAGATTCACCGGCCAGAAGATTTTGCCGGCATAGAACCAGATTGCCCTTGTGGCAATGAGGACCCGCTGAAGAGGACTTAGGCCGAGGTCAACAAGGTCAACGCCCTGATGGTGATATTCCCACCACATCGTCACAAGGCCCATAGCAAGGCCCATAACGAAATATGGAGCGACCTGAAACAGCCGTTTGGTATTTAGAGGGATTTCTTTTAGCCAGAGTATCAGTATGAGAACGATTGGGAGGACACAGGCGGTGGTTTTGCTGAAAAGAGAGAGTGCAAAACAAAGAAGCGAAAGCACATAGAAGACAACGGCCCTTCGCGTGGTCTGGTTTCGCAGGGCAAACTCGACAAAGAACAAGGCCGACAAGAGCGAAAAGACAAGCATCAGCGTGTTTTTACGCTCGGTTATCCAGGCGACGGATTCAACGTTGACGGGATGAAGCGCAAAGACAGCGGCGGCCACAAAGGCAGCAGGGATGGATAAACGCCTCAGGATTAGCCAAAGCAGGAGCGAACTGATGACGTGAAGTGCGATATTGTCGATGTGGTAGCCAATCGGGTTAAGACCCCACAATTGATACTCAAAACGAAGGGTCGTATAGACCAGCGGA
>Ga0315284_10011828_pt1 | contig 12427 bp, 10 predicted proteins | sample YL17G09_16_MG_FD_203696 | JGI IMG/M metagenome (GOLD analysis project Ga0315284, IMG submission 203696) | Sediment microbial communities from Yellowstone Lake, YNP, Wyoming, USA - YL17G09_16 | ecosystem: Environmental > Aquatic > Freshwater > Lake > Sediment | place: USA: Wyoming | collected...
AGAAAAAATTAAGCTTCAATGTAAAATTAAAATGGACTTTGATAGTTTTAATCGCGTTTTTTGTTTTAACAAACATTCCTCTTTTTGGTTTGTCTAATAACGCGCTTGACAGATTCAAATATCTTGCAATAATTCTTGGAACTGATTTTGGAAGCATTATTTCTCTTGGTATTGGGCCGATAGTAATGGCTTCTGTTATCTTGCAGTTGCTTACTGGTTCGGGTATTCTGAATATAGATACTGCTACAGAAGAAGGAAGAAAGTTTTTTCAGGGAATCCAGAGAGTCCTGACTTTTTTCTTTATAATATTTGAAGCAATAATCTATGTTTTAATGCAGGGATTGCAGGCTGCTCCTGGACTTGCTCCGTTACTGATTTTTCAGTTAATACTTGGAGGTTTGGCAATCTTTTACATGGATGATTTAATGACAAAATGGGGCTTTGGTTCAGGCATCAGCTTGTTTATCGGAGCAGGGGCTTCATGGAGATTAGTCACGAGCGCGTTTCAGTTCATAAATCAACAGGGAAAAAACTGCCTGTTTGATTTTAGAAATACTGCTTGTCCTGGAAAAGTTTTTGTTTTGATACAATCTATAATCAACAAATATCCTATAGAATTAGTTTCTGCAGCAGGAACAATTATTGTCACAATAATCATATTTATTGTTGTGGTATGGGCTCAATCCTTAAAAGTTGAAGTTCCCCTTTCCTATGGAAAATTAAGAGGTTATAGTGTAAAGTGGCCCCTTTCATTTTTCTATGCTTCTGTTATTCCTGTTATATTGACTGCTGCTTTAATTGTAAGCTTCCAAGTTTTTGGAGGAATGATTGAAACTGCAGCTGCCCCATGTTTTATAGAGGGGGGGGCATGCATAGGGGTAGCAAAATTCGCTTCACATTTCGGATGGCTCGGGCATTTTGTACAAGGACAGCCAATTTCAGGACTGGCATTTTGGATGGGTTCTAATAATCTTTTAGAATTAACAATAAGGGGAGGATTTTTGCCAAGATATCTTCTTCAAGGACTAACTCACACCATTATTTATGTAATTTTGTCAACTATATTTGCTGTATTTTGGGTTAAGACATCTGGAATGGATACAAAAACGCAGGCGCATAAGATTGCTTCTTCTGGATTGCAAATTGCGGGCTTTAGACAAGATGAAAGAGTTTTAGAAAGCATTTTAGACAGATACATACTGCCTTTGACTGTAATGGGTGGAATTGCAATCGGGCTTTTAGCTTCTATAACAAATCTTATGGGAGCATTGATTTCTGGAACAGCAATATTGCTAGTCATTATGATATTCTTCCAATTCTATCAAAGCATTGTGCAGCAGCATCAGACAGATATGAATCCTGCATTCAGGAAATTCATGGCAAATTAAATAAAGAAGCTTTTAAAAACTAAATTCAATTCCTCTTCATATGGATAATCAGGCCAAAGGTGCATTTTTTCCGATAATTCTGATAACAGTTGTTTCTTTATTGATGGCTGTATCTTGGGATAAGATTACTTTCATAAAAAATGCTGTCCATGCTGCCTTAGATCCAAGTGCAGGAGCATTGTTAAACTGGAATCTCACTGCTGGCATGCTTTTAGTTGTTTTTTTTATTACATTAATTACAACTTTAATACAAAAATATGCTACAGACCAAAAGGCCCTCAAGGAATTGAAACATGAACAAAAAATTCTTCAGGAAGAAATGAAAAAGTTCAGAGATAATCCTGCAAAAATAACTGAACTTTCAAAAAAGCAAATGGAATTTATTCCGAGAACATTCAAGCTAACAAGCAGAACGATTCTATTTACCGGAATTCCTTTTATTCTTTTCTTCAGATGGTTCTATGATTTCTTCAATGCACTGACAGCAGCAAATAATGGAATAGCGCCTGTATTTTTTGGGTTTTTGCCTTGGTTTTGGTTTTATCTTATTTTCACATTGATAATCAGCAGTATACTTAGAAAATATATGAAAGTGGTATAATTCTTAATCCAAACTTTTAAAAATGATATTTAAGTGAGATTTCTATGTTAGAAAATAACGAACAAGAACAGCAGGAACTTCTGTATAAGTTCAGCATGTTTGAACAGCAGATAAGAGAACTTCAGCAACAGATAGAAGCAATAGAAAGGGGAATGGTTGACTTGAATTCCTTGAACTTTGGTTTAGACGAGCTTGTTGATGGAACAGGAAAGGAAATTTTTGCTTCTGTAGGAAAGGGAATTTTTGTTAGGGCGAAGTTAATTTCTGAGGAGCTTAATGTGGATATTGGGAGCGGAAATTTTGTAAAGAAAAGCATTCCTGAAACAAAAGAATTAATTGAAGAACAAATTAAGAAATTGGGAGACATAAGAAAAGAATTAGAGCATAATTTGGAAGAGCTTGGGGGGGAACTAGGAAGAATGATGAATCAAACTCAGGAAACAGAAAATTCGCATGAACATTCACACGAGCACAAACATTCCTGCAAATGCAAGGAAGGGAAAGAATGCGGATGTGGAGATAACTGCGAGTGTAAAGATTAGTTCATTGTTTCTTTTTATGATATAAATCTAAAATATAAACAGTATTATCAACTATATCAAAAGAATAAGATAATCTGAATGGTTTAACATATACTTCTCTGGTTCCTTTTCTATACTGTCTCATTGGTTTTCCAACTTCGGGATTTTCTTTAATTTTATTCAACTGTTTGATTACTTTTTCTTTAATTAAATTGTCTTTTATTTTAGAAAAAATTGATTGGAACTCTTTTGTAAATACTACATCTACCATTTTTCCATTTCTTTAATAAAATCATCAAAATCCATCCTAATTCCTTCTCCATTTTCTATTCTTTTCCAAGCTTCTTCTGTTCTCCTTGCAAATTCCAAATCTTCCTCAAGATTTTTAGAGAAATCTTCTTCTTTTTTCAAGATTATATGATTTTTATTTCGGATAATAACCAATTTATCACCTTCTTCAATTCCTTCTCTCATATCCCTAGGAATTACTATCTGTCCTTTAGAACTCATCCTTGTTATGCTTATTTTGTTCATGGTAAGATATATCTTACCAATTATTTAAATCTTTCGCTCCATATTTCATTTCATCTTCCCAACAAATTTATCATAACTCATAATTCCATATTCTGTTATAATTCCCGTGATATACTTTTTTCGCACAAATTCAAAAGCAGGATTTTTTATTTTAATGTTTTTTGGCGCGTGATTCCAAACCTCATTCAAGTTTCTATTTTCTATCGGAACTTTCTTTTTTGTGAATTTCCAAGAATCTGCTATTATGTAAATGGGAATTTTTTCATCTTGCGCTATTCTTGCAAATAACTCGCTTCCAATTTTATTTATAATCCCGTTTTTAAGCAAAGCATCTGCTCCCAAAAAAACCTTATCAACTCTTTCCAGTTTTCCCTCTCCTGTCAAAGCGTCTTCTGAAGCAGAATCAATAAAAAAGGTTACTTTTATTCCGGCTTTTTTCAATTCACTTGCAGTTTTTCTTCCCTGAAATAAGGGGCGAGTTTCTGTATTGTAAATTTCGAATTTTTTTCCTTTTTTATTTGCATAAATTAGAGAATTGATAACATTTGTTGAATGACAATGGGTAAAAATAACATCGCTGTTCTTGATTAATTTTAAAACATAGTTATTTATCCTGTTTTGAGCCATGTCAAAATGTTCCAGAATTTTTTGATACGGCTCTTTCTGGGCAAGTATTAAAACATTTTCAAGCATTGGTTCTGTTGGACGCAAGGAAATAAGTTTTCTAATAGAATTTTTTGAAGGAACAAGAGAATACGCATAAAGTGCTGTTCTTGCAACATTTTTTGCTCCTTGAATCTCCACTTTTCTTATAGACTCTGAAATCTCGTTGAATCTTTTAAAATTATTTTTTTCCATATCTGTGCAAGATTCCTTTTTGTATTTTAGTTGAAACTCTTTTTTCTACCATCTTTTATAATAAAGATAATATGAAAGTTTAAAAAATGTCCTTTCTTATTTATAAAATGTTAGAGTCGATGATTAATCCAAGGAGAGCAGAGAAAGGGCCGTGGAAAATGCTTTTCATTGGATTATTATATGGCTCGCTTTCCATGGTTTTAGTTCATTTTTTATTTAAAGGAGATTCTGTATTATCAAAGTTTTCTGGGTTGATAGTAGTATTATTTTGTGTTATGTTCTCTCTTCCTTTTATGTATTTTATAATCAGAAATGAAGAACGGGAAGATGAAGAAATGGAGGGTTTCTGGGGAGTGTGGAAAGTACATGGCGACGCAATTTATGCTTTTTTATGGCTGTTTCTTGGATTTATCATTGCATTTTCCCTTTGGAATATAATTCTGCAAGATCCAAAACTTCTAAACGCCCAGATAGAAACTTATTGCAGTATAAACAGTCCTGGAAGCGTTGAAGATTGTGTTGCTAAGTATGCGTTTACAAGCAAAGTAATTTCATCAAGCGCATCTACTAGTACTGTAAGATTAACTTCAATAATTGGAAATAACTTTGGAGTTTTGATATTAACTTTAATTTTTTCGTTAATTTTTGGAGCAGGGGCGATTTTTATTTTAGCGTGGAATGCGAGTGTGATTTCTGCGGCAATAGGCATTTTTACAAAATACAGCATAAAAGACATTCCGTTTGGGCTTCTCAGATATATGATTCATGGTTTTCCTGAAATTGCGGCATATTTTATAACTGCCTTGGCAGGAGGCATGTTTGGTGTTGGCGTAGCAAGACATGGCATTGGAGACAAGAAATTTGTAATGGTTCTGGTGCATGTCGGAGTTTTATTGCTTATTGCAATAGCAGTTCTCATTGTAGCTGCATTAATCGAAGTGTATTTCACTCCGCTGTTGTTTAATTAGGATTCAATAAAGATTTCTGGGAATTTTATTTAATACAAAAGATTTATATATCTGTGATTATTAGTCACCATAAGTCACAATGGATAGGGGAGGGAAAGTATTTATTTCTGTATTGGTTCTGTTTATTTTATTAGTCAGCATCTCCTCATACTTTGTTCTGGCTACAGAAACTAACACTAAAAGTTATGATTCCTCAACGAGAACAGTAACTATAAGGAACGGAGCAAATGAAATTGCAACGATTAAACTGAATACACCGACAGTTTATAATGTAATTAGGGGGAAAGACAGATTAGTCGCTGAGTTTACAATAGATAATTACGCTGATGGTTATTCAAACGCTTTTAACGATATGGAGTTCTATGACATTAAAAATAATATGAATCAATTCAGCAGAGCTTTTGTATACAAATATAAAACTATTGAAAATTTTGAGGTTCCTGATTATGAAACTGTTTGCAAAGAAAGATTAAGTTTTAATGGAACTATGGAAAAATATGATTGTTTTCAAAACCAGACAGGAACACATACAGAACAAAGAGCTAACTGGAACAATTTCAATAAAGAGCTAGCACTTCCAGGAGGAAGCATAACTTTAGGGATATTCACAGATGTTTATCCAAATGAAAGAGTTGAATGGGTCCCAACGCTGTATGGAGTTGAGATTACAGAATGGGGAATTTGGGTTGATAGTTTCAATAATGGCTTGATGGCTTACTATTCTTTAGATGAACCAACAGGAACTTTTTTTAATAATAGTGTTTTTCCTTGGAAAAATAATGAAAGTTGTTCTGCTTATGGTTCTACTTTCTGTCCGATATCAGTAGTTGGGAAGCATGGGAATGCTTTGTATTTTAATGGAACATCTTGGCTTGATAGCCAAAATGACGCCTTTACTTTAGCAGAATTTTCTGGCGGAGTTACTTTTTGTTCTTGGGTTAATAGCACGGATAATGATGGAGAAATTTTTAATATCGGGGGTCATATTTATTACAGGGTTGAAAGTTATTATAGCAGTGTAATTATGGGTTCTGTTGCAGGAGGAGATGGTGTTCAATCAACTTCAAAATTAGATGGGAAAAATTGGGCTTTTATTTGTATAACTCATTCAGGAACTAATCCTTCTAATTCAGAAATTTATTTTAATGGAACATCAGAGGGAATAAAGTCAGAAAGTATTGCTTTACCTCCAGGTTTAGGATTGGGGATTGGAGCTCGGGCTCTTGATGGTGGAACAAATTTAACAGGAATGATTGATGAAGTTATGCTTTGGAACAGAAGTTTATCTGCAACAGAAATCGCAGATTTGTATGATAGTGGAACCGGAACTTTTTATGTTCCTCCAGACAATCCCCCCACAATAACATTAAACTCTCCTGAAAATTATGCAAATTTTTCTGCAAATCCAATAGCTTTTAACTGCACAGCGCAGGATGATAAAATGATTCAAAATGTTTCTTTATGGATTAATGGAGAAGTAAATTATACTTTAACAGACGAAGTTGATAATTATACAGAACTTTACATATCAAGAAGTTTGCCAAACGGAATATATGATTGGACTTGTTCTGCATACGATAATACAACACAGATGACTTGGGCAGTAAATCGAACTTTAAATGTTAGTGTTGATACAATCCCTCCCCAAACTACAATACCGGTAATAACCCCGCAAAATCCAACAACAAATGATAATCTTCAATGCTATGCTACTTTAACAGATGATTTACAACCAAATTTAATAGCATATTGGAAATGGTATAAAAATGGTGTTAATTATTTATCTGGAACTACCGAGGGCATAACAAATGGAGCAAATAGTTTAATCACCACCCTTAATGCAGGAAATACAACAAGGGGAGAAAATTGGACATGTGAAGTTAAACCCTTTGACGGTTATCATAATGGAACAGCATTGAATTCTTCAATTGCAGAGATTGTGTGGGGAATTACTTTTAATGTGACTGATTCTTATAGCGGAACAGGTTTAAACAATGTATTAATTAGTTGTAATCAAACAGGATTTAGTCAGTTAGGAGACACAATAAATCCTTATGGTCCTTACGGATTTGCTCTGGGAAGTTATACTTGTGAGTTTGGAAGATTGGGGTATTTTAATGATACAATAAATTTTACTGCTGATGTGGATAAGACAATAAGTGTTCAGATGTCTGAAAAAGCCTATCTCACAGTCGAAGAACACACTTGGTTGGAGGCTATCTACAATTGCCTGTATTCGGGCGATTGTAGCCTCTACAACCAATTGCTTCAGATAAATCAGACGTTGAATAATCTAAGCCAGACAATTAATCAAGACTATGTTTTAACTCAAGCACTTAACAACTGCATAATTAATGGAGATTGCACTCTATATAATACTCTTATGAATATAAACGAGACACTTAGTAATGTATCAATTTAGGAAACTGCACATTATACAATACAATAATGCAGATAAACAATAACACTATCAATAGTATGCAGGAACATACTTGGCTTGAAGCAATTTATAATTGCGTGAATTCTAGTGATTGCACCTTATATAATAATTTATATGCAACTCTTATTCAAATAAATCAAACGCTTGTAAATGTCTGGCAAAATATAATGCCAACTAACCAGAGTGTAATTATCTATGAAAATATAACTAATAAACAAGTTACTGCTAGCAAAAACCTAACAATTAACTATACTGTAAATATTCCAATAAAAGCAGGATATGCTCTAGGAACATATCTTCCTGTGAGAATTGGATTTTGGTTCTTGAATGTTAGCGACAATAGGACTTGCTTTAATCAGGGAGACAGACCAACAGGAGTTATAGGTCCCTATTGTCAGCCTTTAATCACAGAGGTAATTGGACCAATGGGGGGGCAAGTAAACTTCACAGTTACTTTAAGACCAAATGTCAGTTTAGGAAATTATACTCTAAAGAGAATAATTGACATTGACCCAAATAATGTTTGGATTAATTATGGACAAGAAGCAATTGGCACAGTAGAGGTGAAAGAAGATAATCCAAGTGTAAACACTAATCAACAGCAACCAAGTTCTCAGCAATCTTCGGGGAATAGCGGAAATTCCGTAACAAATGTTTACAATACTTATGTTACAAATGGGAACAACACGACGAATTCACCAGAGACTAATAGTGAAGATAAAAACAATAAAGCACCATCTCCTACTGGAATTACTGGAGGAGTGATTGGAAGTTTATTATCAAATAGTAACTTTGTTGTTGCTATCATAATTATGGGATTGGTTTTAATCACGTCTATAATTTCTAAAACAATAATTAAATTAAAGAAAAAATAAACTCTATCTTTGATTATAAATATTATATCAATTAACTTATTAGTCTTATCCACATTGGTTATTACAACCATGTACATCAAAAAGAAAAGTATTATATATGTAGGTATCTTTTTTTTAGCTGTAGCTTTATTATCTTTAATCTATGCTTCTTCTGTTTATTTTAGCGAGGATATACATTGGTATTCTAATATGACAGCAGTTTTTCATAGTTCCCTTGTGTCCGGAGATATAAATAATGATGGGGATTATGATATAATTGCTATGGGTTGCACAGCAGGAGGAGTAGATACATGTACAACTGCAGATAAGATAAGAGTTTATATTAACAATCAAACAACATTTAATGAAAATTCTACATGGGAATCAAATACAACAAATTTAGGATATGGTTCTTTAGCCTTAGGCGATATTAATAATGATGAAAAATTAGATTTAGTTGCTTTGGGAGACAGGGGAGGAGGAAATGGAGATATTATTATTTACATAAATAATGGAACAAGTTTTAATGAAAATATAATTTGGGGAAAAAATTTAAGCGGTATTGATGCTTATGCTGGATCACTTGCTCTTGGAGACATAAATAATGATGGAAAATTAGATTTAGTGTTAGTGGGAGCTTCTCCTTCTTCAGATAATGGAGTCTACATTAATAATGGTACTACCTTTTTGAAAGATGTCGTTTGGCTTGATAGTCTTCCTTATGTTGGACACGGATTAGGAATGGGTGCTCTTACATTGGGAGATTTAAATAATGATGGAAAATTAGACTTAATATTTTCTGGAAGTTATAGTACTAATTTTTATGCAAATGTTTATATAAATAATGGAACTTCTTTGGTTGATAATTCTTCTTGGGCGGGAGATTTTATAGCAATTTTTGGATGGCCGTCATTAACCCTCGGTGATTTTAATAATGATAATAAGTTAGATTTAGCTGTAATTGGAACAAGAGCGGGAGATCATTTTGAGATATTAGAAAATGGGGGGGCTTCATTCATAGTGAATACAACAGAAGACTCTGGGGGTGGTGCTTGTATTCCTGGACTGTTTGATGGAGCGATTGGGTGGGGGGATTATGATAATGATGGGGATTTGGATTTGGTAGCTATAGGAAAAGAAGCAGGTGGTGCAATGATTATAGAGAAAGGGATTACAAATGAATGGGGGTGTGCCTTTGCTTCTGATAGTGTCGCCCATAATAATATTTCAAATGGATTAATGCAAGGATCTTTGGCATGGGTAGATGTAGACAGAGATAAGAATTTAGACTTGGCAATAAATGGGTTAGATACCAATACAAAGGTAAGTAGGATTTACATCTCTAATCGTTCTCTCACAAAAAACAACACTCTCCCAACACCTCCATCCACATTTACATCAAATTATTCAAATATAACAAATACATTAACGCTTGGTTGGAATAACGGAAGCGATAATGAAACTCCTTCTACAGGGTTATATTATAATTTGATGATTGGGAATTCAACAACAAACAATACTGTTGTTAGTGGAGTTTATGGGGGAAGCAGTAATCCAACTGCAGGATATTTTGGGAACATGATGCAAAGAAAGAATATAACCCTGAATATCTTTTTACCTGCAGGAACATACTATTGGTATGTTCAGACAATTGATACTGGATTAGCAAAGAGCAATTGGAGTGCAAGACAAACTATTACAGTTAGTGCAGACACAACAAAGCCAATAATTTCAAGTGTTAGCAGTTCATCTGTAACAACAGCAACAGCAACAATAACATGGACAACAGATGAAATGGCTAATTCAACTGTTCGTTATGGAACAACAACTGCAACATCTTCTTCCTCTGTAGATGCAAGCTTAATACAATCTCATTCCATAACATTGAATAGCTTATCCGCATCAACTCTTTACTATTACAATGTTTCAAGCTGTGATGCTTCTAGAAATTGCAATACTTCAATTCAATATTCATTCACAACTTCTGATGTGCCTGTTACTCAGCCTGCAAGTTCTGGTGGCGGGGGAGGAGGAGGAACTCCAACTCCTACAGTTAACAAAACAATAACAATACCAGAATTTGATATTGACTTTTCCAATGCATCTTCTGGAAGTTTAGAAGCAAAGCAAGGAGACATTAAGACATTCAGTTTTAATGGAGAAATAACACATAAAATCACAATATCAGAGTTAACGACAACTTCGGCGAAATTTATCATTGAATCAGAACCCATTGTCTTAATATTGAATATAGGAGAGACAAAACAAATAGATATCAATAAAGATAATATTAATGATATTGAAATCAGGTTTATATCTATTATAAGCGGAAAAGCCAATTTCTCTTTAACAAAACTCTCTGGAGCAGACATTGCAGGAAAAAATGAACTTGGAAAAGAAGCTTTGTTTGATGCAAAAGTTTCAATTGTCAATCTATTTCAAGTTGTTAAATCAGGAAGAGAAGTTATTAGCCAAATAGAAGTCTTTAATGTAAATAACATCGGACAAACAGACGTTAAAGTAGACTATTATATAACTGATAGAGAAAATAAAACAATAACAGAAGGTTCTGACACTTTGGCTGTTGAAGCTGTTGCAAGTTTTGTCAGAAGTTTAACAGTTCCTTACAACACCAAAGCAGGAAAATATCTGTTTAATGTTGAAGTTAAATACAACGATAAGGTTATGGCTTCAAGTCATGCAGAATTTACAGTTATCAGGAATTATGAAATATTCATTGTTGGGGGAATAATTATTTTAATTGTTGCAGGAATATTTGCTTATTTATGGAGTATTAAGAGGAAAGAGAACAAATTGGAAAGCAGAGAAAGGAAAATAGAGAGAAAGGAAAAAAGAGACATCAGAATACTAAAGAGTGAAATGAGAAAACTAAAGAGGTACAAACAGTGGCAGAAGTAAAAATAGACAAAGAATTGCTTGAAAGAATAAAGAAATTCATAGAAAAAGGAGAAAACAGGTTTGATTTTCCAAGCGTTAAGTCATTTGTGGACAAAGCAGTCTTTAAGATGTTAAGAGAACAGGAAAAGAAAAAGAACAAGTAAATTTTTAATTCAATAATAAAGTTTAAATAGGTTTTTTAGTTCTCAATTTTACATTGACAGAAGAAATAGGTGTAATTAATTTAGAGAATTTAGGGAAATCTGAGTCTGTTTCCAATTCAGAGATAGAAAAAAGGAAAAAGAAAGTAATTGAATTTTTTAAGAAAAGTGGAAACTGGATCTATTATGCTATTCTTTCTATTATCCTCTTTATTAGTGTTTATATCAGAACAAGAAATATTCCGAAGTTAAAAGATATCACTACAGGAACATGGACTCTTGGGCCAGATTTAGACCCTTTTTTATTCCTGCGATGGGCTAAATATATTGTAGAACATGGGAAATTGTTTTTATTAGATGCTATGAGATATGTTCCTTTATCACATATCTGTTCTGGAGCATCTTGCGCTTCTATAAATACAAATAATGAAATGAACCTCCTTTCTTACATGATAGCATGGCTCCATGGATTTTTGTCTTTTTTTGACAAAAATGTTACTGTTACTTATTCTGCGGTTTTATTCCCTGTTGTAATGGCTGTTTTGACAGGAATTGTTTTTTTCCTATTTACACGTAAATTATTCTATAAAGAAAATAAAAAGATAGCAAATATAATTGCACTAATTGCTACAGCATTATTTGTCTTAGTTCCTTCTCTTTTAGCAAGAACAATTGCAGGAATTCCTGAAAAAGAAGCTGCGGCGTTCTTCTTTTTATTTGGGGCATTTTATTTCTTCTTAGAAGCTTACACTTCTGAAAAATTGAAGAGAGGAATAATTTACAGCATATTGGCTGGAATTTTTACTGCTATTCTTGGGTTGGTTTGGGGAGGAATCATTTTCGCCTTTTTAGGAATTGGAGGAGCGGTTTTATTTGCATTCTTTTTAGGAAAAATTGACAATAAAAAAGTTATTTTTTATGCTGTCTGGCTTATCACTTCAATTATAACAGTAATGCCTTTTTCAATAAGATATGATTTGAGGAGTTTAATTTCTTCAAGCTCTACTGGACTGAACTTAATGGTGCTATTTGTTTTACTGGTTGATTTGTTGATATTCAAAAAGAAAATTTTTAAGTTAGATGAAAAAATAAAAAAGAAAATCAAGTTTCCATCTCCTGTTCTGTCAGTAATAATTGCCTTTATTGCTTTGGGAATATTAGCTTCATTATTATTCGGAGTTTCTTTTATTCCAGACACTGTTAA
>Ga0315284_10011831_pt1 | contig 12424 bp, 18 predicted proteins | sample YL17G09_16_MG_FD_203696 | JGI IMG/M metagenome (GOLD analysis project Ga0315284, IMG submission 203696) | Sediment microbial communities from Yellowstone Lake, YNP, Wyoming, USA - YL17G09_16 | ecosystem: Environmental > Aquatic > Freshwater > Lake > Sediment | place: USA: Wyoming | collected...
GCCCTTGCAGATGAGCTGGATGACGAGGCCCCGACGATCATCGCGGCCCGCCTGCGCGAGGCCGCCCGGCTCCTCCGCGCCGAGGCCCTCACCGACCGGCAACGCCAGGACGCGGAGGCGATGGCAGAACTCCGCGCAGCCCAGGAGTTGAGCGGGGCTCTCATCACTCTCCGCGCTGGTTACCATGCTGCCGTCGATGGCGACGGAACGCGCAGGTTTGGCGAAACGATCTGTGATGACGACCCGGCAGAGATGATCCGTCTCATCGCAGGGCAGATCGCTAAGGATAACGCCGACCCGGCCGCCGCGGTCATGGCGGCAGCCCAGGCGCTGAAGAAGGGAGCCGCGACCGAGTGAGCAACCCAACGCGCATCGACTGGTGCAGCCACACGATCAACCCGGTGGTCGGATGCCAAAACGGGTGCCCGTGGTGCTATGCCAGGAGGCAGGCGCCTCGGGTGGCAGCGAGGGCGGCAGGAGCATCTGGCAAGCCGGTCTGCGGGTCGTGTGCCGCCTTCATTCCTCACCTGCACCCGGAGCGCCTGGACCATATCGGTCAGGGCAAGGGCCGCCGCGTGTTCATCGGCAGCATGTGCGACCTGTGGAGCGAAGGCGTCCTTCCCGAGTGGCGGGAGGCGATCTGGGAGCGGGTGGCGGCCAACCCGCAGAATGTCTACCTGGTGCTCACGAAGCGGTGGCATGAGATCGGCTACAAGGAGACATGGCGGATGTGGGGGCTGCCGAACCTCTGGCGGGGTGTCACCTGCACTGAGGACAGTTTCAAGCGGACTGTGATGCATGGGTCACGGGAGTTCGTGTCTGCAGAGCCATTGCTGGGCGAGGTACGCTGGCCGGGTGATCGGCTATGGCACCCCGACTGGCTCATCATCGGCCCGCAGACAGGACCGGGCGCGCGGGTGCCGGACGTGTCTGTGGCCTGGCATTTGCTGAATGCTGCGAAGACTGCAGGTATCCCCGTCTGGACGAAGGGCTCCTGTGAGAAGTCCTGGCCGGGGCTGCCGGTGCTGCGCGAACTGCCGGTGGCGATGACCGAGTACCTGGCGGCGCACGGGAAGCGGCGGGCGCCGGGCGAAGACCCTGATCCGGGAGCTGCAGGAGGGCGCGTTGCGGTCGCCGGGGATCATTCTGGAGGCGAAAGGGAGGCGAGATGACATGGACTGGGACGTAGTCCGTTTCGCGGTCTGCGTGGAGGGCGTCGTCTACAGCACGCTCTTCATGGTTCGACACCCAGACGCTTGGGGGGCGTCTATCGTCCTGGGGGTAGCGGCTGTGGGGGTCGGCTACATCCTCAAGGGCTGGTGCATGGGAGGCACCCGATGACCAAGACCGGCAAGCTCAACAAGGCGGAGGTCGCTGCCCTGCGGCAGTTGAGCGCGGGTTGCCAGTTCCTTGCCCAACTCCCCGGCATCGGGCCGCAGCGCCTCTGGGCACTGTTGGACCGAGCATTGTGTGTCTGCTCCAGCAATGGGGTCGTCCGCATCACTGACATCGGCCGCCACTGCCTGGCCGCGCTCGACGCGGCAGAGGGAGGACATGATGTTTGATCCGCCGAGGATGGGATTGAGCGATGAACTTCAGGCTATGGCGAAGGACCTGGATGACCGAGGACGGCACGGCGTTGCAACAACCATCAAGCAGGCCGCCCGGCTCCTCCGCGCCGAGGCACTCACCGACCGGCAGCGAGCGGACGCTGAGGCAATGGAGGCGCTGCGCGGGCTGCCAGACGGGACCCGGAACTGCATAGCACTGATCCTGATGCACGGACGGTGGAGAGTCGCATCCATCTACGAGTGGGACGAGGAGAAACGGTTGTCGACGGCAGCCGACCCCGCCGCCGCGATCATGGCGGCAGCCAAGGCGCTGGAGAAGGGAGACGCGACTGATGACCACTGAGCAGCGGGCTGTGCTGGAGAGGGCGATGGACACCCTCACCTATGCAGTCGCGCACGATGACCTGTACCGCTACACTCCGAGCCTGCAGACGTGCCGGGAGTTACTGGCTGGTCTCGCCTCTCTCCTCGCCACCCACGACGCGGCGCTGGCTGCCCTGGCCGTGGCGGAGCGGCGGGCGGAGGCGCGAGGTAAGGCGCTGGAGTGGCTGAGGGCGGACGGTGTTCAACTCGTGGAAGGCGTGAAGTCCACCATCGTCGGGACCGTCTGGCGGCGTAACCTGCAGGACGAGAGAGAGTTCAACAGGATACTGGCACGGGCCGCCGAGGTAGACCAGGCCGACCTCGAGGGCGAGGAGCCTGCGACGGAGGACGAGAAGCGACTCCCCACCCTGAAGGCTGAGCGGGACGCCCCTCCCGTGGAGACGCGCAGGGGCTTCTGGACGGTAGGCAGCATCATGGAGCCACTGGAGAAGCCTGGGAACGAGGGATGTGAACCGTGAAGATCATGGGTGTCGATCCGGCCCTCGGTGTCACTGGCGTCGCAGTCATCGAGGTTCACGACAGGCCGGGAGACGAGTCCGTGCTCCACACATCCCTCATCAAGACCTCTTCCGCAGACGGGAGAGGCGACACCTCCCGGCTGGCGGAGATCGCCGACAAGTGCCTGTTGGTGGCGCAACTCGCCGGCGTCATGGTCGTCGGCATCGAGAAGCCCTACATCTCGATGAAGCAGTCGCCGAGGACCGCCCTGCGGCTGTCCGAACTCCACGGTGTCCTCAGAGACCGCATGGCCGGGGCCGGCTACGAGGTTTTCTCCATCGCCCCGGCCAGCCGGTGCGTAGCCCTGGGGGTCTCGGGAAGGTTGCCTCGGGCCGCCGCGAAGGCGGCCGTCATGGCATCGGTGCTGTCGCGGTACGGGATGGACCTCTCAGAGGACGAAGCGGATGCCGTGGGCACAGCCGTGGCTGCCTGGGCGGCCTGGCGGAAGGCGGCCGACCCAAAGGGCAAGCAACTAGGGCTGGGCATCAAGGCCCCCCACAGAAGGAAGAAGGCTTCGGCATGACCGTCAGCGTCGTCGTCTGGACGAAGACCTCCTGTGAGAAGGCCTGGCCGAGCCTGCCGGTGTTGCGGGAGCTTCCCGCGGCGATGACGCAGTACATCACGGAGCACAGAGACGACGGGAGGCGGACTACTTCACCTTGACACCGCCCCCCCCCGTGTGCTACCCTACCCGAACCCCGCCGCAGGGAGCGTCCCCCGTGAGTGTCAACGGTCAGGTCACACGAGTCTGCTCAAACCCCACCTGCCGTAGGAGCTTCTTCACCTACCGCTCCTACGCCGACCGCCGCACCAACCACTTCTGCAGCCGGAAGTGCTACCAGGCAGTGTGCCGGGCAGCACGCCGGCATTGCCCGCTCTGCGGAAATCCCGTCACCCGCACCGGAACCGTCTTCTGCAACCGTGACTGCAGCGACGCCGCCCAGATGGAGCAGATGCGGGGTCTCGCCCATCTGGTCGCAACATCCCCCGAGGCGCAGGAGCGCGCCGTGGAGAGTGAGAGGACACGTCAGACGGCCCTGGGGGGCCGGTAGCGACATCCGTACCGTGGGAGCGCGGACATCATGGAACTTGAAGTCACCAACTCGTGGGTTGCGGGGTCCTTCCCCCTCCCCTTGTACGAGGCCATCGACACGGCCTGCAGTGCCCCAATCCACTACCCCGCCTACAAGAAGATGATGGAGTACCACGTCGCCAAGGCGCATAGGACGCGCCAGTCCTGGTGCCGCTGGTGCCTGGGCTACAAGACCCACACGCCAATCCACTGGGTTTCTCGGAGAGAAGTGGTCAAGTGCCTCATCCCCACCGGGCTACTCCCCAGGCTGACGAATGTGCTTCACGAACGGGGCGTTTTCCCGTCCGTCCTCGATCTGCGGCAGCGGCCGACGCGCCTCATGGGGACCCCGCCAGCCATCTCCATGCGCGATTACCAGCAAGACGTAGCCGACGCAACGGCAGAAGCTCCGAGGGGTATGTGGCAGGCACCAGTGGGTAGCGGGAAGACCCGGATGTTGGTGGCGGCGGCCCTGGAGCGCGATGTCCGTTCCCTCCTCATCGTTCCCTCCCGGCAGATCATGGAGCAGTTCGTCGAAGCCCACGAGGAGTTGGCCGGCGCGAAGCCTGGCGTCATCGGTGGCGGCAAGTGGGAACCGGCGGACATCACCATCGGTCTCCTGCCCATGCTGGCGAAGCACCGCGGGGAGCCTGCGTACAAGGCCCTCATGGAGACCCTGGGCCTCGTGGGCATCGACGAGTTCCATCACGGGGCGGCACGGACGTGGTTCGAGGTGATCCAGGACACGGACGCCTACTACCGCTACGGCCAGTCGGCCACTCTACACCGCGAAGACGGCATGGACATCTTCCTGGAGGCGGCTGTCGGCCCTACGCTCGCCCGGGTCAACGAGGGCGAACTGATCGACCAGGGATGGCTGGCCCGTCCGCTCGTCCGTGTCGTGCACGTCCCTGGGTGCCTGCGTGAGGACACGTTTCGTGCTGCCGAGGACCAGAACATCTTCGGGTCGTCAACCCCCATCTCCCTGACCCATGCCATCTGTGCATCCCACGCCGCGGACAAGGTGATCGTCCTGGTCACCCGCATCCCGTTCGGGGCGGAGTTGGCGACGGCCCTTGCGGACGGCACGCGGTCAGTCGGATGGGTGAACGGCAAGACGAAGGCCAGCGAGACCAAGGAGGTCATCGCAACCTTCAGGCGAGAGCCACGGGCGGTACTCGTCACCACACAGATGCTGGACGAGGGCTTCGACGCCCCGGACGCCAACGTGCTTGTGCTGCCCTGCGGGGGCAAGAGCGAGATCAAGCACAAGCAGCGCATCGGTCGTGTCATGCGGCCCAAGGAGGGCACCAACGAAGCCGTCGTCTACGACGTGGTGTACCACGACACCGGCTTTCTGTACCGGCACGGGATGACGCGGATGCGGCGCTACAGGACGTGGGGCTGGCCGGTACAGCACTACACCTACAGAGGAGGGAGGATCGTGCAGGATGAGGCAGACGCGAACGTCTACGCAACGGCTGGGGAGTGAATCGATCTGGTCTTAGGAGCGGACCATGACGGTCAACGACATAGCATTGGAGGCACGAGTCATTGGAGCGGCGTGTTCGGGCGGGACGGGAGCGGCGTACCTGGTTTCAGCGTTGCGGCCGGAGCACTTTGGGAGCCGCCCTCACCGGGCCATGTGGTCGGTCATTCGGGCAACGATAGGAGACGGCGAAGCGCACATTGACAAGATCATCCTGCAGTCGCGGCTGACGGCCATCGGGTTCATCCCCGACCCGGTGCCGGAGCAGGTCATCGCGACCCTCGACACGACGCCGATGGGGCACGACGAGATCGCGGCCTATGTGACGGAGTTGCGGTCCCGGTCTCTGCCCAGGCAGGCGGTGTCGTTGTTGCAGGCCATCAACATGGGGGCTGTGAATGGAGACGCGCCGGCCAACATCCTGGGCAAGCTCGAAGACGGGGTTGCCAGGATCATCGCCATGTACGCTGACCTGCCGACGGACGCAGATACGGCTGCCGGTTCGCAGGAGTTGGAGCAGACCGTCGATGCGATGATGAAGACGACCAACCCGACAGAGGGTGTCCCATTCCTCACTGGATTGGCGGCGGTGGATGCGCATATCAGGTTCATGCACCAGTTCGTCATTGTCATGGGAGACTGGAGTTCTGGGAAGTCCACCCTGGCTTTGATGACGGCGCTGCAGACGGCGCAATACTACCTGGCGTGCGGCATCGACAAGCGGGTAGTCTTGGTGACGCTGGAGGACAGCCCGCTGGTGAGCTACATCAGGTCGCTGGCAATCCTGGGGGACGTGCCACACCATCTGATCGACTTCGGGCAGGCGGCGGTGGTCAAGGGTACGGGAGCCGAGGAGAAGATCGAGAGGGCCAAGTCCATGTGGCGGGAGCTACCGCTGATGGTCACGGACTCCGTCTCGACGCCCTCCGGCATCTGTGCCATGCTGAAGGCAGCCAAGTTGGCGAAGAAACCCATCGGTCTGCTGGTGATGGATCACATCCAGGAACTGCAACTTGACCAGGGGGTAGTTGGGGAGCGCAACGAGGCCTTCTACACTGGAGCGGCAAGTTCTCTGCGCAGGACGGCCGGTCAGACCGGGGCGACGGTGATATGCACCTCGCAGATCACCAGAGCGGAGACCGGCGAGATACGAACGATGCGGGCCAGAGGGATCGAGCAGGCCAGCCAGATGACACTCCTCCTGAAGCCTGCGAACGAACGGGAGACGGAGATCACATGCCTGAAGAACAAGTTCGGCCCCCGCAACTGGAAGGTCATGGTGGCGAACGACCTGGAGCGGGGCAGATTCCGGGCGCAGGGGACGCCGTGACATCGACGGCTGTGGCGACGGCCCAGCGCAAGGCGAAGAGAAATGCGGCCCGGGCGGGCATCATGCTTGACGAGTTGGCAAGAGTACCTGGTTGCCAGTGTCCCAAGACGACGTGCGACGGGACGCTCCGGTTCGACGAGATGTCGCCGGAAGCAGCGGGGCGGGTGGTCGACCTCTGGCCTGCGAAGTCACGGGAGCACGCCATCTTCTGCCCGGTCCGGGGGTGCCCCATCTTCTACGCGGCCGACCTCCACAAGGCGTTGCGGGACACGGTGGCCAGGTGGGCGGTGGATGACGTGTTGCGCGAGGCGCGTTCGTCTGCCGCGGGATGGTTCCCGAGGCCGGCCGAAGTGCGTCGCGTGAAGGGTGTGCGGAAGGCCGTGAAAGCCATCGCCGAGGCCGCCCTGCATGTGATCGCCAACGGGGCGTGGCCCGTGGTGAGCCTGCCGCACAACCGGGTCCAGGGCTCCAACATCGTCTGCATCCCGGACACGGAGGTTGAGGCTGTGCAGCCGGACATGGCGGCGGCCTGTGGCACATGGGTCGTCGTGATCGAGAACGCCGAGGGGAGCGCGAGATGATGACACAAGAGGCACGCAAGGAGCATCTGGTCGTTGCGGCTCTGACGTTGCAGCGCGAGATCAAGGGGAAGGAGGAGCTCCTGGACGCCGTGAAGTCCCAACTCTCCGGGTTGATGGCTTCTGGTGAGACGGCAAGCCAGGAGGGTGTGGGGTCGGTCAACGCTAGCGACCGGAGGACGGTCAAGTTCAGCGACGAAGCGGCTGTCTGCAACCGCTTGGAGGCCATCGGCCGGCCGGACCTCGTACTGCGCAAGCCGCGCGAGCCCATGAGCATCGCGGCCCTTGAGGACGCCGAGATCGAGGCCGTGACGGAGATCACGACACAGCGGGTCCTGCGCGTGAAGCTGGAGGGGGGTGGCTGATGTTCAAGTACGAGGGCATCCATCCCGCGATCACGCCGACCATCACCGCCGAGAACCTACTGGAGTTGATCCCGCTGCTGTCAGCAGAACTGCCGTCGGAGGCGATGGAGAAGGACACGTCCCGCGGGTTCCTGTTGTTCGGGTACAGCGGCAACTGGGTCCGCTACCGGCTGCACAGCGTCCTTGGCCCGACACACTGGCGCGAGGTCAACGTGGATGTGAAGACCACAGCCGTCGAGGCAACGGTCAAGGGCGATACGAAGACGATGCACCAGTGTGTCGTCACCCAACGCCTGGAGGTTGGCAACTGGGAAGACGGTGAGTTCAAGCCCATCTGGTGGACACAGACGATGGCCGTGGGGCGCATGAAGGACCCGGCCGACGCGCTCCGATCAGCGGAGACGACGGCGGTCAAGACGAACGCCCGCTCCCTGGGCGTCGGGATCGACGCATGGATGGGCCTGTTGAAGCAGAGGGCATTCGAGACCGAGGACACCATCCCCGAGGAGCGTTACCAGGAGCCAGTGGACGAGGTGCGCAAGCCAGTACGTCAGTCCCCACCACCTCCGTCCAGGCCTTCGACCGACAGACCCACAGGCCCTCCCGTCCGCACGCGCGGAGGGGCACCGGCCACGGCGCCCGCACCCGCCCCGGAACCTGACTACCCGCCCGACGTCGTGTCCGACCTGGCGGCGAGGTTCGATGACGCTGAACCGCCTGACGCCGATGCCCCGGCCGGCCCTGGGTCCGATGATGCGGCAGTGGTCATCCAGCAAATACACAGCATCGCAAGCATCGTGAAGACGCTGTTCACGAAGATGGAGACGGATGACCAGGCTATCACCGCGGGACTCTACGAACTCGTCCATAAGGACAAGCAGAAGGACGCCGAGCCAGCGTTGGCGGTCGCGAAGGCTGGCGCCCCTGATCCCGATGCGGCCGTCGATGCGGCGCTGGCCATGCTCAATGACGAGCAGTTGCGCGCCCTTCGCACAGTCCTGAAGAACAAGGCGCTTGGACCTGGTGAAGAAAACCAGTAACCTCATCGAGTCCCTCACCGGGAAGTACTCCCGCCCCCTGTTCCTGTCGGGCGCCGACTTGCCATCTGTGAAGCCGGCGCCGACAGGGATACTGGGGCTCGACATGGCTCTGGCCGGTGGATTGCCGCGGGGCGGGGTCACCATCATCAGCGGCAAAGAGAACTCCATGAAGACCACCCTGGCGATCCTGGCCGCCAGGAACTGCCTCCCCCTCCTGTACCTGGATGCCGACCGCTCCTACAACGAGGCGTGGTTCTCCGGCCTGGGGCTGGACTCATCCCAGGTGCTCGTGGCGTACCCGGAGTCGATGGAGGAGGCCTGGGACATCCTGTCTGGCGAACTGCGCAACCCGACCTGGGGATCGTTCATCGTTGATTCGCTCGGGATGCTCTCGCCGGACAAGGAGATGACGAGCCGGTCGGAGGACCCGGACGCCGTGGGCTTGCGGGCGCGCCTGACCAACAAACTGGCCCGCAAGGTCATGGGGTCGCTGACGCCTTACTCGTCGTCCCTGATCGTGTTCGTGAACCACCTGTACGCGAGCATCGGCAGCGTTCCGATGCCGGACGAGATGCCGTGCGGGGCTGGCATTCGCTTCGCGGCCCTGGTGACGGTCAACCTCAAGCGCACGGAGCGCATCCCCACCGACCGCGGCAAGACCCTGGAGGGCGTGCGCATCCAGTGGCGCGTGGACAAGAGTAAGGTCAGCCCGCACGGGGGCATCGGGACGTTCACGTTCTGGATCGCGGAGGGAGAGCGGGAGGGCGTGGAGATGCCGGCCGGGACCATCGACCTGGCGGAGCAGTTCGAGCGGTACATGCCCGACGTGGGGTTGCTGGAGCGGGCCGGGGGCTACTACAACCTGAACCTCCCGTCGGGCAAGTCGCGGTTCCAGGGCAAGTCCGCGATGCGATCCGGGGTACTGCAGCACCAGCAGGCCATCTACGACGCGGTGTTCTCGAAGGGGTACACACCGGAGGGCGACCTGAAGAGACGGCACGCCGAGTACATGGAGGCGTTCGAGGCGGAGCGGGCCAAGAGGCCGAAGGGCCGGGCGAAGAAGGCGGAGCCAGAGCCGGTGAATGTGCCGGCGAAGCACGAGAAGGCGCTGCGGGAGTTGCGGGCGGTGGGGGTGGCCCTGGGTGGAGCGGAAAGTGCTCTGCCTGACGACGATGGAAACGCAGACGAAGGGATAGACAGTGAGCCATGAACGAAACAGGACTGGTGCATGTTGTCTGTCGCACAAGGTCGTGCTCGTCTGAGGGCGACTTCCCGCCTGACAACCAAGCGATGCTTGATGCAGGGTGGTGGCCGGGGGGCAAAGACGGGTGGTACTGTCCAACCTGTGTGCAGCGCCCCGTTGTCGTTCCGGCAGGGATCGCAGGCGTCCCGGTTGTTAAGTCCGTACACTACATCAGCATCATGCGTGACCTGCGGGCGCGGAAGGTAGATGGAGGCTATGTGTTCACAGCCAATGACTTGCGCTCCATGCTTACCCACAGGGGGGTGTGCCCCGATCACGATGCCATGTGCGATCATGTGCTGGCGACGGCAGAGGAAGAAGACGGGCGGGCTGCTGAATGACAACTGCTCGCGTCGTCTGCCGTGTAGAAGGATGCGACGCATTCTCCCTTACGATAGGGCCAACCCTGGATGCCGTGGACGAGAAGCTACTCCGCCTTGGATGGCGTGCGAACCCGACTGGGGTGGGATGGGTGTGCCCGGATCACGCCCCCGCCGACATTGGGGACGCTCCACATGCCATCCATGCGGAGGTTAGAGATGCTTGAGTCCGCATGGGTGAAGCGGCTCCTGAAGCGGCTCCCTGGCTCCCGCGCCACGCCATCCTCGGGGGCCAAGCCCGGCTTCGGGGGAGACGTCTACCTGGATGTAGGAGACCACCTCCGGCTCGCCATCGAGGTCAAGGTGGAGGACATCATCACCCGCGCCGGCCAGCGCATCCTGGAGAAGATCGCGGGAGAGGCCAAGCAAGTCGGACGAACACCCATCGTCATCGGGGCGCGGTACTGCATCATGGACGTTGACCTGTTCTGCGACATCGTAATTGCACTTGGGGGAGATCAATGCTGACCCTGGCCGACAAGTTGCCGCACGTCTCGTCGAAGCCATCCTGGCTGTCTGCCGACGGTGAACTGGGCGCGTCCATGCTCGGGCGGTGCCCGCGCAAGCAGTGTCTGGTCTACCTCGGCTTCAAGGAGGCCCGGACGGCAGCGGCGGCCGGGCTCATGGCGTCCGGGTCGTCTGTCCATGCGGTCATCCAGGAGTTCGCGGTCATCCTGGACCCCCACGCTCAGGTCGAGGTGCGCTACCTCCGCTCCATCGGAGGTGTCGTGATCCGCGCCACCCTCGACATCGTACTCGATGACTGCGCCTACGAGATGAAGACCTATGGGTTCAAGGACCAGTACACGGCGGGGCTGTTGGAGAAGCCGACGCCGCCGTGGCGCAAGCAGGTGGAGATGCAGCGGCTCCTGAGCGAGCGGGAGATGTACCTGCTGACGACACCTCGGTCCTATCCGCTGAGCAAGGTGACACTGACCCACATCCCGGCCTCGGAGGACGTACTGGCGGAGGTGCTGTCAGAGGTCGGGGCAGTCTCGGAGGCGATGAGGTCCCGCAGGTTGCCGCCGATGCAGCGGGATGCGGCTTGCCTCAAGTGCGGCATGAAGGTAGTATGCTTGTGGAGCGACGACTGGCTCGATCCGTTCGACACGGTGCGACAGCAACTGGTGGCCCACGGCCACGAGGACAAGGTAAGGGGTGAGGCAGATGCAAGTGGGAGCGACAGTGACCATGATGAGGACGTCGCCTGATGGTCGGGGCGGCACGCGGACGGTGTTCACGCCGGGAGTGGTCAAGACGATGGACGATGGATTGGCGATGGTGGAGATCACGGAGACTGGTGAGACAGTGAGCATGACCGAGCGGCCGCACCCGTGGGAGGCCGGGACGGTCTGGGTGCAGGGGGCCGGGGGGAACGGCGACTGGCGCACCAGGGGGTTCCCGATGGGCGAGACCTCGGAGGAGACCAATGCCGGAAAGTAACCAGACCACCAGGGCACCGCGTGGGTCCAAGATGGTGGACAACCAGACGGACGCTCGGATGCGGGCGCACCTGTATGCCCTCCTCGGCCGGGTGGCTGAGTGCGACGCCACCGGGCGCACGAAGGAGCAACTCAAGGACGCCATCATGGTCGAGGTCTCGGGCCAGACCCACTGGCAGGGGGCGACGTTCGACCAGCGTCTGGAGGCCATCGACAAAGCCGCTCGGATGCACCTGGCCGCCCTTGATAAGATGGCCGAGACTGCACCCGTCGAGGACGTGGCCCGGTACTCTCTGTCCGAGTTGATCCAGGCCGTCCTGACGGCCACGGAGAAGGATGTCACTCCGACCTGGGGGGAGTACGTGGGCCTCTGGAAGGAGACATCGGATCGGCTGGACTACCTGAAGTGGGTGCGGGCGGCGGTGGCGTACACCATCTCGGCGATCCCCGAGGACGCGGCCGGCCGGATCGCGGCCACCGACTTCGCCCGCGAGGTCGGCATCTCGCCAATCGCCATCCGGCACCTGAGCCGGCTCTACGAGTTGTTCGGGCTGGACACGATCCGGCAGGGCGTGCCGTTCGATGTCTGCAGCATCATCGCGCAGTCACGGGAGCCGATGCGGCTGCTGGCGATATACCAGCAGGAGGGGTTGTCCATGCTGGCGCTGAAAAGGCACATCGCGGCGGAAAGCGGGCAGGGTGCGGCTGAGACGGACTGAATCACACGCCGAGGGACGGCACCGCCGATGGCGCTGACGCAGATCAGAGACGACGGCGTCCACATCACGGGGACGCTGCGCGTGGACAACCAGAAGGGCGGCCCGGGTGTTGGGTACTGGGGCTTACCTCTGACCGCCAGCCACGCAATCCAGATTGGTGATCTCTACTGCTACATCCACGACGTCACTCCAACAATCGGAGGCACTCCTCCAGAGGCGCTACCTTATCCTCCTGGATTCCCTGCAGGGGGTCCGTGGCGTCTCTTCAAGATGGGGATTCAGTTTCGGGTGGGCAGCTCCCCCCTTGTGGTGG